>FUWD012864906.1_pt1 | contig 18014 bp, 20 predicted proteins | sample 1063281 | NCBI WGS metagenome assembly FUWD01 (sample SAMEA79048168, study PRJEB19326) | metagenome | biome: marine | reverse complement strand
GTGTAAGTCTGTTTTAGATAGTTACTCCCACTAAACCCACTGTACGCCACAAGGTCAGCACCCGTTGCTACAGCAGTCTTAGTGATTGTGCCGTGTACTTGGAGACCGTTGCCGTTCACACTGCGGTCTGGGTCGGCTAGGCGTACTGAGACGTTGTCAAATACTACGTTATCGCCATCTGATCCTCCGTTTATTTGAAGAGATATATAAGCAGTAGTACTTGTAGCTACAAACGTATTAGAAGAAGTTCCAGAGGAAAGGGTATTAGCAACGTAAAACCCCCCAGTTGGTGTTGTGCCAATCCTTGAATAACCGGGGCGTGAACCAGAAACCCTAGTAACTTGATAAATGTAAGTCTTTCCAACTTCCAGAGTTACAGCTTGAGACGCGATACCTGATACGACACCACCCGCATTAGTAACATTTATAGCCCCCGAAGAATGCGATAGTACAGCACTCCTTAAAGCAGTCCACCCAGTAATACCACTATCAAACGTACCATTAGTAACCAACTCACTGCCAGTAACGTCAGTATCATCAGTATCCGAAAGGGTAGCTAACTTGATGTCACCGTTCATCCAGCCTGTGTTGTATGCAGAAGTGACATAGTTAACCATCGAGTTGGCAGGGGTGGTGTAGTCGTGTGCAAGATTAGTAATACCTTCACCACTGGCTACAGAGCTGGGTGCTAAATGTTTCAGCATACCTTTTACATGAGGGGCTACAGGCAAAGTTAGTGTAGAAACTGTATTCTTATACGCAAAGTCTGCATCTGTATCCAACGCATCTGAAGTCGGTATATCTTTAAAAATTAGTGGGTAGAACGAGTACCCACTACCGTTAGTTCTACTTGAATAGAATAAGTAGCCTTCAGGGGTAAATTCAACGCGCTCAACTCTGTCTTCTACCGTAATGTTATTACCATAATTTCCTGTAATATCAACTATAGCACCATCATCCCTAATAACACTAACACCGGCATCAGTAGCAATCGCTATGGTAAGTACAGGTAAACCTGTCTCAGCATCAATAGGTGCGTATGATAAGGCGGTTACGGCTATATCTCTGATCTCACGGCTCACAATACCATTAGACGTTAAATTCACCCTGCCTGTAGAAGAGGAATTTCTACCTGATATATCTGTAGTGTATCTACTGCGTCCTCCAGTTGTCCATGAGTAAGAGGAATCCTCTATAAAAGATATATCATTCAAATAACCATCTGTATGATCCAACCCGGCGAAGATATGCCCGTTTAATGCTGACACACAACCTAATGGCCTATTATCATAACCAAGGTGGTATGAAACCCCAGATGCCATGGTAAATACCATCCACATAGGTAAATCAGAGTCATCCCCGTCATATATGGTCAACTTGGTATCCTCGGCCACAACCACAGCCACAGAAGGAAACTCTTTACGAGAACCACGGACAGTGGTGTTTAGAGTTTCGTTATACCAGCTAGTATTTTGTGTACGGTTTCGCCACGCACCACCATCACTATCTTTGCTTGTGTCATAGACGAAAATGTCTACCACATTACTTGCTGAAATAGACTTTGATATGGCGGGTATAGTAGTTAAATCTACATTTGTAGTAGACACTAATTCCCAACCACTATTACCATAAATCTGTAGGGAGCCTTGAGTAGTATCAAAATAAAGATCACCAACATCTAGGCTAGTGCCATCAGGATCTTGGGTGGGGGCAGAAGACAATGCACCCATGTATTGGTTTTGGAATGTACTTAATGAGGCAGCAGCTTGACCTGCATATGTAAGAGCATCTCCTGCACTAGTATTAGCAGCGGAGGCTGAACCGGCAGCGGCACTTGCACTATTACTAGCAGCGGAGGCTGAACCGGCAGCGGCGGTAGTAGAGCCATACAAAGTATCAATGTAATTTTTAGTGGCGGCATCTTGGGCATCAGTAGGATCACCTAGACCTGTGATTTTATTGGTACCCATAGCAACAGCACCTGTCATGGTGCCACCGGCTAAAGGTAATAAGTCAGCGTCTGCATCATCTACATACTTTTTAGTCGCAGCGTCTTGATTTGCTGTTGGCTCGCCTACCCCAGTTACTTTGCTAGTACCCATAGCAATCTCACCGGTCATAGTACCGCCAGCTAAAGGTAGTTTCTCACCAATACTTGTTGTGATTGTAGTCGCAAAAGCAGCATCATCATCTAACGCCGTAGAAAGCTCTTTTAAGGTGTCTAAGGCAGCAGGTGCGGAGTCAACAATAGCAGCTAACCCCTCATCTACATACTTCTTAGTTGCAGCGTCAGTGTCGCTAGAGGGTGCGCTAAGGCCAGTTATGGTAGCCGTAGTGCCTGAAGCCATATCTAATGAACCAGAAATGGTGACATCATTAAATGACGATGATCCTGAAGAAGCGGTTACGTTACCCGTTAAATCACCTGTAACATTACCTGTTACATCTCCAGTGACATCTCCTGTTAAATCTCCAGTAACATCACCTGTTAAGGCACTTACTCCTAACGATCCAAAGGAAGCTGCCCCTGTTACAGTGATAGTACCACCGATAGTTACATCACCAGAGGTAGTGACGGTTTCCGCACTTACGGCATCAATATAACCTGTACCATCAATATGTATATCTTTAAATTGTAGTACGCTAGTTCCAAGATCCACAGTGTCGGTAACTTTTGGGGCAATCGCACTGCTGCTATTTATATGTGGAAGGGTTGCCCAAGTAGCCGCCCCAGTGGAGTTAAGAATACATATATGAGTGTACCCTGTACTAGCATTGATCCAAATAGAACCAGGGGCGTACCCTTGGGTGTTGTCATCTGATGCAGTTGGATCAGCAGAGGCAGTTGTATTATTACGACCACCAACACCCCCATTTAAAACAGGGAGGTAATTAACCACAGAGGAATCTAGTGGGATTTTAGGTGAGCCACCAGTAGTACCATCATGGGTGTGTCCTGTTGCAGGATGGAAAGCAGCTTGGAGCTGGTTAAATTCAGCGTTAATCGGGGATGCCGTAATATTTGCACCATTGATAATATCCGCTACAGATTGTCTAATATACCCAGCCATTATTTAACGCCTCCCCGCGATACTAAAATCAAAAACAATACCTTGAATACTGTAAGGGTCGAAATTCCCGAAACTAACGAATGTAAGTTGGCAAGAGTAACCTGTGCCTTGTAGGGAAGTAGATATGATCGGCTTTTCAATACCGCCGTAGGTAATGTCTGTACCACCATAATTAATGTTTTTTCCTTTGTAGTGTACCAACGCACCTGACGCACCTTGCGAGTATGAGTTTGGTTTTGCTGTGTTTGGGTCATACCAATCGTAGGTAGCCGACATATTAATAGTAAACGGCCCTTCTGCCCGTATAAAAGTATCAACTGAGCGTAAGACTTTCTTTACTGCCGTATCCCCATAATCAAAAAATGGGGTTGCGTAGACCGCTAAAATATCGTTTCCATCGAATTGGTTTGTTCTTTCTTGCTGGTAAACTTTACCGTTATAATCTCCATGGATAACTAACTCACTGGTATTAACATAAGCAGAGTCACAGCAACTTGCCCTGATACCCAGTAACTCACCAAACTCCCAACCTAATCTCTGGTCGGCTGAACGTAATCCACCAATAATACCAAAACTATCCGGTGTGAAAGTGGTATCATCTCCTATGAAATATCTCAGTTGGGATTTGCTTCGTAAAACAACTCCATTGAGCGTATCTAAATCGTGATCTAATGGAAGATCAGTTAAAAGCTGTTGGATACTTTTAGATATTGTTTCTAATTCAACATCACCAATACGACTTGTACCCGCTACAGGGCGTAACCCATCTGGGGCTAAGAATACCAAATCTCCCCCAATCTCTAATACGGAATCTCTGGCTATACACCCTACATTGGTCGTTATTTGGTCTAAAGTAAAAGAGATATTCTGTTCACTTGAGGGTGATATTTTTTTAATCCCATTCCCGCCAAAAACAAACAAGTCTCCACGGAAAGGTTTAAATTGTACAACATCAAAACCTATAGCTAACTGCCCTGCTCCTGCCGCAGGATCGAAGTTAAATGGATCTAACGGGGCGGAGTGAGCGACTACAGCTTGCTCTACTCTATCACCACCTAAGAAAAGATGGTTTTCAAATGCCTCCACCAACTCAGGTCGATCTAAAGCGTTTGCTCCTCCAGGGCTTGAAGAATTACCCGCACCAGAAGGACTAATACTATGCCAAATTGAACCGTTGAATAAGACAGCATTATTTACACCATCCACAAAACAAATACGATTTCCGTCACCAAAATTAAAAACTACATGACGGAGTTTTTTTACTTTGCGTACCCCATCTTTAAATTTATGGATAATCCCTGTGTTTAATTGAGTCCACGCAGCGTAAGGTACATATTGGTAGTATTTATACTCATTAGAATCAATGGATACTACATCACCATCTGCTACACCTGTAGTTAAAGTAACAGTATTACCACTTACGGTAAAATCACCAATACCTAATTGAGTTGTACTTACAACGTCAGCAACAGTTGTGGTTACATATACTTCTACATTAGATGGGTTGTTTAATGCTACCGTCCGTGAGTTATCATCAACACCACTAAAAGTTGTTTGGTTAGGAATAGATGTGGTAAATGAAAACTTCTTTAATTTTCGTGTGGCTATAATAATATCTGAATCAATATTATCATCTTTAAATATTGAAACAGATAATACTTTTCCTTCAGTATTACTTGGGTCTATTTCTTCATGTGAAAAGTTTCTATTGAGTGGAGCAAAACCTTGTACTCTACGATAACCACCATACAAGCTAACCTCATAGTTCACTAGTCGTGTAGCGGCACCAGGGTTATTCTCGCTTAAATCTAGGTGGTTTTCATTACTATTTAAACCGCCACCGCAGATAACCTTATATGATTGTATGCGATCTGGCATTTAAAGACCTACATATTCAGTTTTTGACTTTCTATTAATCCTTGTGTCGTACACTCGTTGGTATTTATTTATCAAAATACCTTGCATGTTCTTAATGCTTTGTTGGAATACTTGTATAGAAACCCCAGCAGATTCAGGATTATCTCGGAACATATACATATAATATAAAGCCCCATCTATGATTACGTTATCATAAGAACTAGGTATTCTTGTTTGGTCACCCGCAGCCGTTAAACCTACATTATTCATGTAGTATCGGAATTGTAGAGAGTAACCTTTGTCTGGGGAAGGACTAACCATATACCCATTACCATGGGATGGGGCTACCTTTGTGGGGCATGAAATACCATTGGTGGTGCTTCCATCATCGGTACTCTTATAATATCTATAATATTCATCCAGACTCACAAAATCTAACATTTTATGTTCTGTACCGAGGGAGTCATTCTTTTGGATCTGGAAACTATTCCAATCGACCACCTTAAAAAATTGAGGCCAAGAATACTCTTCCTGCCCTACCACTAAAACTTGTGTGTGTTGAGCAGCATTAAAAGGCCACTCATATTCTGCTTGATTAATCTGACGAATAGAATCTAGGATTGCATCTTTAGCAAGAGACTGTACACCTCGCGTATTTGCAAAATCAGCTTCAGCGATTTCCACTTCGTTAAGTTTGCGAAGAAGACGATTTGTAAGCTCTAAGAAAGTAGATGCCATTAGTTAAATTACTCTAAGTAGGTATAAAAAGGGGCAACCCTCCTAAGAAGGCTACCCCTTAAACTAGTTACGCAATGTTGTATTGAGCAACCATCAGACCTTCAGGACGAAGGATCTTACGGCCATACAACTGCATACCACGAACGATGTCAGCAAAGGAATCGGTATCGCGGTAAGTTTCAGTCTTAGCCAACTGTTGTGCAGTAGCTACACAAGACTGATGACCAGCAACAACCATACCGAAGTCGGTTGTAGAACCGGCAGGATCAGCCGTACCTGCACCAGTACCAACAAATGGTAAGTTGTTAGACTTATAGACTTTAAAACCACGGATTAGACCGCTACCAACACGACCGTTGCGTACTTCATCACCGCCACCGAAGTCAGCATTAACGAACTTAGAATCTTCATCCATTAACAGTTCGTAAAACACTGGATCAGCAACAAACCAACGGTCTGCTGTGTCTACGTTAGCTTGATCCATCTTACGCGCCATACGGTTAAGAATGGCAAGAGGACTAGTAACACCACCGGCACCGCCACCAGCAGCAACTGGGATAGCTGCGGCAGAACCACCACCAAAATCGGTAACGTCTAGCTTGTTACCGGCTAGTAGCTCATCCGCACCAGCAGAAGCGTCAGCTTTAGTACCATTAGCAGCAGTACGAGCTACCCAATCACCGTTACCGTCTTTCTCATAACCAGATAAGTAACCTAATACTTCTCCGTCATAAGAGTCGCGTAGTCGGAATGCAGCACGATCAGTTGCCAAGTCCATGAAGTTGACATGGCTGTGAGCAGCTTCAATGTCATCAATCTTGAACATGTAGTAGTTTGCCTGGTCGATATTCAGTGAGAAATCAGCATCAACTAGATCCTGAGCAGTCACAGTAGTACCACGCTTATAATCAGAAACCGTGATTTCTGGTTCTTTGATTATCTTGACTGAATCACCAAAAGAGGCAATTTCACCCATGTAATCGGTGTTAGTGATGTCTTCCACCACTGATTCATTACGGAAGGCTTTTTGAACCTTCTGTGAATAGATAGTAGGGCTAAAGTTACCGTTATCGAGGTTAGAATAGCCGCTTGCTTTTTCAAAAGCCATAATGCATCTCCTATAGATGTTAAGTTAAATCGACACTAAAATTGTGTGGTTAAGACCACTAGTGTCGGAACAAAACAGAAGGGAATACTTCAATAAGGGCTAAGTTCGTTTGGGTGTCTCCAAAAAGAAGGGCCAAGGATACTTAGGTAACTTTAGAGTGTTCTTCTGATAATTAAGGGAAGGTTGAGGTAGGAAACAAGGTACTCCCAGAGAAACCTCTAAAAGTACCCATATCTCGGCTCGTAGTGCTAAGGTTGTTATACCACACTAACTAAGTACATAGCAAGTGGTTTAACGCGCCGCACCAGATAAATCGTATTCAAACAGCCCTTTACTGATTGCTTCCATGATTGCAGGTTCGTTTTTCTCGTACTCCGCTGCGCTCATGCGATCTACCTGACTCTCTTTAAATGTAGCTTTACCCGTAGATGGGGATGCTACACCACTTCTACCAACAGACTGTGCAGCCCCTTTGGTAGCTTTGGGTTTAACTTTCCGAATGCCTCTATCAGACTTATAGAGATCAATAGCTCTAGCTGCTGCTTTAGCATCCGTATTGTTGTTATACAGAGCATCCATGACGTATTTGGGTTGTTCTGATACCCAATCATGGAAATCTTTAGATGCCCGGATCTTTTGGAAATCTGGGTGCATCTTCATCAAGGCCATCATAGCCTTTTCCTGTTTAATTGCGTCCTGCTGCTTACGGATGTCCTTCATCTCAACAGAGGCTTGGTCAACAGCTTCTTTGACCCGCTTCTGAGCGATGGTATCCACAATCTGAGCTACATCAGGATATTTCTGTGACCATGCTTCCACTTCCTCTTCAGATTTAGGGAATTTGATCTGACCTTTTGTAGCTACATCCAGTTGAGACTGCATTTTTTTAATTTCAGCATCCCGTTCAGCCATCTGCTGCTGCATGTGGCGGCGTAGGTCACCGTATCGCTTCTTAAAGGATTCTTCCTCTGAATTACTTGGTGAGGGGGTAGAAGCAGGTTTAGGTTCTGCTGGCACTTCTTCGGGTTCATCCCGATAAGCATTTCTATATTTAGCCATGTTTTCTCCATTGGGGGCCGTTAAAGTAGACTAGCCGAAGCTAGTGGTTTATGCGGGTAGCCCGTACCGCAATTTACTTTTTCATCAAAGCAATCTTAATGCTTGGACGATAAGTATTCTTGCCATCTGAGGAATATTCTTCTTCTTCTTCCTCAACCTCCATTGTTTCTTCTTCAATTTCTGGTTCAACCTTTTCGATTACATTATCTTCGGGAGTTTCATGTTCTTCATCTTCAACTTCCGCTTCCTCGTAATCTTCATCTTCATACTCCCCCTCAGAGTATTCTTCTTCTAATGTCTGGATTTGACCTTCAGCATACATAGACATTAAGCCCATCTTGGCTTCATCTCGTAAAGACATGAAAGTTTTTAGACCGTGGTACCTAACAACATCCGCAGGTACGACATACTCACCATCACTGAGTACGGCAGGAATATCATCTCTAACATTCATCTCGTTAGAACCTGGTGGGATGGGATTACCAGAGATAGCATCAATCCCTACTGACATATCCCCACAAAAAGAACATAGTGGATCACCACAGCCTTCTAATGCCATACCGCCCCCATACATACCAAGAGGATCAACTTCCTCCGTAACACCTCCACCCAAGATTGATTGGGCTTCTTCAGGACTAACCGTAGGCCCATTCATATACTGCTCATGGATACGTTGATCTAATTCTTCTAACTCTCTAACACCTTCTTCTCCTGATGGTGCAGAGGGCCAATCTTCTCGTTTATTAAATGCCCTCTCAATGATCTCGTTAGGATCTTCAAGGATACTACCATCCCAAACAGTGGGCAGAAGATACTCCAAATCATCTCTACCGATAATAGTAGTTTTTACAGTCGAGGTAGTACCGTCCTCATTTTCCACTACATTTCCTGTAGCAATATTTTCAAAGTGGTGTTCTGTGATGGGGTCTAATTCATCTTTAATCATTTCAACGGACATGAGTCCTCCTTCGTTAAATATCAGGTTATTTGGGTTAACCTAACGGGTTATTTTTTAATGTTTTAAGGGCTTCATTAATCTCATCAATTTTCTTTTGAACTACTTCCACTTCGTTCTGTAAAACTCTGATGTCAGATTTAATTTTACCTGTACTTGGAACATGTATCCTCGACACTTTATCGGATAGCCTTTGATTAGCTCCCCTAAGTTGTTCGATCTCTTTCCCGATGGTTCTTACATCGTTATCTTCAATTCGTGTCTCTAATTTGGTTAACCTAGACTCTAGATAGGTCGCATCTGTAGCAGACTCTAATGCGGATACTTTCTCTGTTAGAGTTCCGTACCCTACCGCTGCACCACAAATTGTTCCAATCAACCCCACCCAAGTCGTTACTTCTTTAACCTCCATACCCTGTCTCCTGATACGCTTCTCTAGTTCTATACATCGGCATCTCTTCCACCATCTGCCAGAACTCCCCTTCAACCGATAGTTGGTAGTTATCCCATTCTACGTTTAAATTATTATTGTAACTGTCAGCCTTCAAAACCACTTGGTCATAAAATGCTTGGGTGGTCTGAGTTGCTTGAGTTACAAAAGTTGTAGATTCAACAATCACACCACGGTACTGTTCTAACATGTTAGCGGTACGGCTAGTGTTAACCATATCATCTATTGTATTGTTGAACGTACTCACAGTTTCTTCACTAATTTCAGTTAAAGAGTTCTCTACGGCGTAAGTATTTAATTGTATCTTTCTTTCTTCATTCGCCGTTTCAATCTCTTCTGCAATGATAGTTACCTCGGCAATATCTTTAGCAGCTTCAATCAATGTCTCTTTCTGGTGGATAAAGTCATCTTGTAATTGCTCTATTTGAGTATCTATAAGTTTGTTAGTTAAATACTCTTGAGTAGTCTCTTGTAAAACAATATCGTATTTAGTGTTAAATGCAGCAACTTCTTCTGCATTCAAATGATATTCTTTACCGGTATCTACATTTACGATTACAGCCTCATCACCATTCATTGTTACGTTCATCTGGCTGATAAAAGTATCTAGATTAGCCCCAATGGTTTGATTAATGGAACTCGTCAAATCTTGGAGGCTTTGGCTTTTTACTTTTAATGGTAGGGCGCATAGGAACAATATCGGGATTAGCCTCATAATACTTGTACGCTTCATTACCTATTAATCCTCTTGATGTTGGGCATGGAGTACCGCTATCGTGTAACGCCCAGAATACCCTGTTGTCTTGGCATAGAATGCTAACCGCCCCTACCTTTAACCCCAGTGTTTGTAATTGTTTTGAAAGTTTTAAACGCTGACAAGTTTCATCGGTAAAACTACGGCCAAACGCTAAACCTATCACCTGTGTCTGAACACCGGTACCTTTCCCAAACACACACACATCTTGGGAATAAGATGGGGTACTGGGAGAAACTGCTGTGTTAACCGGTATGCCATCTTGCGTGACTTTGGTTTCAGAACTGTTATCTATTGTTTCTGCTTGTTGGTTTGATCCAAAATCCCCAACATTCGCTTCATTAGCCCATGAAATAGAGCTAGTGAGTAATAATACTACTGTGAGTAAATAAGGCTTCAAAGCTACTTTGCACTCTCTAAAGCCTGATCTCTTAATGTTTGAAACCTGCGTAACTCCGCAATAGAGCCTTGGATCTCAAGTATCTTATTATGGTCTTTGGTATTTTCTAGAAATGAACGCATAGCTTCGATACGGGCATCAATATACTCTTGAAGTATGGTGTAATTATCTTGACTATTGACGAGTGGAAGTATTGCTTTCGCTAAGGTCTTTTCCATTATTGAGGTTGCCCTTGTGGAGGTGTTGGGGGCGGATTACCACCATTTGCACCACCTCCTTCTCCAGTGAACCCAGCCGCACCAGGTTCAGGTGCATTACCGGGAGCTATGTTGCCACCACCGTTACCGGTAGGATCTTCAGGACTAGGCGCACCAGCTTGTTGTGGTTGAGCCTGTTGTGGAGGTTGAGGCATAAGGGCAGCTACAGCAGCCATCATCTCTGCTTGGATCGCAGCCTCTCTAGGATCGTTGAGAACCTTCTCTTCATCCAAATCCATTGATGCAGCAATCTCTCTAAGGATATAATCATACTTCACGAAAGGTTGCATTGCAGGATTTGCTGTCATCTGCATAAACTGTAACAGACGTTGGGAACGTACCTCATTTCTCATCAGGCTTTCGGTACCTCTAGCAACAACATCAAGATCACCTCGGATGGACTTATCGAAATTGAATTGCATATTAAATGCGAATAGTGAACGTCCTAAAGGAGCTAAAAGGTAATCATCAATGTTACGAACCACCGCTTTAATATTCTGTGCGGCTGCACCCATCAACATGGACATACCACTAGCAGTTCTACCAACACCCATTACACCAGTGCTACCATGAGCAAAGGAAGGCATACCTGTAGATTCATCGGCTAACTGTCTTGCTTTATCGAATACCTGCAAACATTCTCCCGTGACATTGGGGAATTTAGTACCAAAGATAGCTTGTCCAGGCGCACCTGCTTGCCTTCTAAATACTTTTCCGGGGTATACGCTCATGTCTTGGCCCGGAACAAGATTGGTTTCATCAATCTCAATCAATAGGTTGGAAGATAACGCAGCATTATCTACGGCTAAACGCATAAAGCCATTCATTATTTCCTGCGTATCTTCCATGTTCTCTGCTAACCCAATGCCGAAAAAGCCATACGGATTTAGTTCATAAGGAACGGAATGATAAGGTAACCGTGTGGGGGTGAATGGGTTAATAACTAAACGGAGTATCTGACCATTACACATCCATGCATTAATCTGTACTTCGTCAGCGTCAGCTACTTCATCAGGTAAAGATAGGTCAGCTTGTTCTGCCATCTCTGCATCAACAACACCCCAATATTCTAGAACCTCATAGCGTTCTATATTCGATGTACTTTCACTGTCTTCTAAGGTGCCCTCCCAGTAGTGAGGAGTATAATTGGGGCCAATTTCAATCGCCTCTTCAATAGCCTCCTCTCTAAAAAGAGGACGTTTCTTTAACGCCCTAAGTTGAGATCTACCCAATCGGTGTCTCTCAATGGTGTATTCAGATTCCGCCATATTACGAGCATCTGGATCAGGATAGAAATTCCAGATACTTACAGACTCAACCTTCGGAATGCTTCGGAAGGTAGGATCATAATTACCTTCTTCATCCCAGTTGGGGTATTCTTTCTGAAGAGCGAATGGGCCTTTCAGTATCCCTGTGCCAAATAAACACATTTCAAAAGCAGTTGACCTAAGATGTTTACTCGCTTGGCTTTCATCCAACTGATCGTGGATTGTCTTCTCCATTTTGCGAGATGCTTCTTTCGCAGGTTCAAACGTCAGTGATGTTGGGGTTTTACCAATACCATCTCGTAGTTTTTCTTCTACACGCTCTAATTGGTCAGAGAGAGGGCCAGCATTTTTTAATAGTTCAGGTCTAGCTACTGTTGCAGACTTATCGGGTTGACCTGTAACTTCATTTAATTTTTCTTCTGTGATTTCTTTAGGATCAAAATGTACAGAACTAGATACACCTAAAGGTTTATAACTAGGCTCGATACCAATAGGAAATTTACTACCTGCAAATAGAACATCCACTATCTGGGCGTAGGCAGCAAGAACCTTCGTCTTGGTGATCTTGATAAAGGCTTGGCTTTTCTCTTGTTCAGTGAACTGCACTTCAGGGCCGTAAAGACCCCTGTAGTTTCTGTAAGAAGTAAGCCAACGAGTTTCATCGGATTGTCGAGCATCCTTAGAACGGTTATATCGCTCTTCAATGAAGCCAACCAATCCGCCTAGTGACGCATTAGTCTCGTTATCAGAATCCTCAAGTCCAATAGAGGTTTCTTCCATATTAATATCTTCTGGTCTGTCTAGTATTGCCATTTATTTAGTATCCAAATTTTGTACTTGCAGGTCGCCAAGTCTGTGTATTTTTTTGACCCCAATCATCGAAAGGGGATGACGCTCTAGGACGAGACATTATCCCATACCTAACCGAGTCATATGTATGGTCACTTCGGTACCTTACATCAATATCATCACCACCTTTTGGGCAGCTAGGAATGACAGGTAAATCTGCGATTATCTGTCGGCAGGTATTAAAGAAAACTATACCCGGAGTCTCAGCTTCCTCATCATACTTCAGAAGCTCATGGAACCTGTTCTTACCGGCTACTCTCGCGCCAGCAGTTCTATCAGAAGGTCGCCACCGACATCCCATAGAAATCATCTCTTCAGCGATAGAGGGGCCAATCTGCCCTCGATTATGCCAACAAGAGGAATCCAGAACACCGTAACTAATACTCTCACCTTGCTCTAAATCTAATACAGCTCTAGCAAGGTCTTTACCTGTATGCTTACTGACGTACAGTTCCCGATAAACGATCAAGGTTTCGTACGCTGGGTCTACGGCAAACCAATGTACTGCCGAGTAGGACGAGTAACCATAGTCACAGGATCTAAACCTACGCCAATCGTGAGGTATCTCAAATGGATCAACGATATGAATGTTTGAACGGAACTCACTAAAAGCAGCACCGTCAGCTACCGCCCAATCCCCTTCTAACAACTGCCTCCGTTGCATCTCAGGCAAGGAAAGCAAGTTGGCTTCGTATGAACCTTCTTCGTAAAGGTAGGGATTATCTTTTAGGGTTGCAGGTATAAAGCGTCTATCAAATAAAGGCTCACCCTCTTTAGCGTGGCCTTCAGGGTATGTTAGGGTTTCACCCGTTTCCAAATCTTTTGCAGGAAACGAACTATTCGGCGGCGAAGGGTCGATAAACATTTGCTTAACCCACGAATGACCCGGCCCACCAGGGTTCGTAGTTGCCCGCATAAAGATTGGTAAAGAGGGGTCAGTGGTTCTAAGACGCGAACGCATATAATTCCACGCAAACGGCGTAGAATGTTGAGTAAGCTCGTCAAAACCAATATAACTAAATGCTTGACCTTGGTAACGTAATACATCGTCTTCTCTCTCTAGGTAGGTCATCCACAATCTAGCACCGCTTGGGAATACCCATTGTGATTTTTTCTCTTGCCACTTAGCACCAGGGAAAGCTGCCCCGTACATCTCTTGTGACTTCCAGATTAATTCCCTTAGTTCATCGTTAGTACGCCGAAGAATTAGTCCATTGAAATTAGGATTGGAAAAGTAACGCATCGGATCTGCTAATAGACCGATACTCTTACCACCCCCCGCAGCACCTCCGTATAACACTTCTCGTTCAGATGCCGCTAGGAATTCTGTCTGTGGCCCCTCGTTAGGTGAGAAGACAATCGTCTGCTCTTTCGGTTTAGCTTCAAAATCTAACGTATCACTAAACTGTAATGGGGCCGGTGGAAGGGTTGGAGTAGGCTCTTGTTCCTCCTCTCCCTTCATCTTTTTAATCTTCTTACTGGTGGCAGTCAGACTTCTCTTTGCTGCTGCCTCACGCTTCTTGAGGGCGTGTAACTCTCGCTCTTCCTTTGTCTTAGGCTTCTTCTTACGTTTTTGCTTGTTAAGCTCTTTGATACGAGGGTTCTTATCCCCTCTATGCCTCTTCCAGATATTAGCAAGACCTTGGTGAGATATTTCTTCACCAGAGTTCTCACTCAACCATCTAGCAGCTTCACGGTAAGAATTCCCTGCATCAAGGAAGTCCATGGCCTTTTCAATAAAGCCTATTATGTCCCAATTTGGGACTGCTACTAAAACATCCTCTTCACTTACTTTGTAGCCGTAAGGTATCTTGGATGCTTTATTAGGGCGTTTCTTATCCGTCCAGTTATTCGGTTTCGTCATCCGTAGGGGTAGCCATCTTAGGCGGTAAAATAAATACTCCCCCTTCTGGGCCTTTGATCTCTATTTTCTCTTTCTTAATCAAACCGGTTCTATCAAGGATCTGAGTAGCAGCAGCTACCGCATTCCTTGCCCCCATAGCACCAGGATCATTTAAAACATCAACCATGCTGTATGTGGCCTTTGGCGCATTCATAGCCAACACCATACTCGCACGATCTACAATTTCATCACGCAAAGGGCCAACAACCTCGTTAACACGAGTGTTAGATGAATAACCCGCCATATTCATAGCCTCACGGATATTACCCCGTGCATCACTACATAAAGCCTCTAGGAAGGCTTCTTGCTTTTCAGTTAATTCTTTTTTGTCAGTCATAGGCTACTTTTTCTTCTTTTTGCTTACAGCTTTACCGGAGGATGCCTCTACCAACTCCCCTCGCCGATTCTTACCGTCTTTCTTTGCCTTATCCTTACGGCGTTTCTCCGCCATACCACCGGAACTCATGGCAGCCTTCTCTTTCTCTCGTTTCTTATCGAGGTCAAGTTTCTGAAGATCATCTCCGAGCTTCATAAAGCCCCCTTGATACATCTTCTTCACTTTGCCCTGTGATTTAACAGAGGCTCCACAATTAGCATACTTCATTTCTTTTCTCTCCTAGAGCTGGATTGATTCATCATCCTGAAAATTGAGTTCTTTCTCAGGGTTATCTTCTTTTTTCGTGTCCGTGGCTTTATAGTCATAAAACTCACCATATCCCCGAAATAGGCTAGCTTCTTTCCTAGCTTGGGCGGGGGTTATCAATCCCTCCTCCAATAAATAACGCCTAACATCTTTTAATTTCAGACGCTCACCAGTAGCCACTTCAATGGCAGCTCTGATGTATACAAGGTTGATTTCGTTATTTTGAGGGGAGGTCATTTGAATTATGCTATTTGTTATAACATTACTACGATTTAAAAGCAACACTAATTAAATCAGTAGTTAAAACACTAATTAAGGTTGGAGTCTTGACAGATTGGGATTCATATGGTAAAACAGACAGGCGTATGCCGCCCGGTATATATATATATTTACTATAAGCTAATCTTGGTAAACATATACATATACCCGTAACTCGTTTAGCTAGCATCCTCTTCAGGTCTATCCTTAGCGTGATAAACCTCGACATAGGCACCACAACTAGGGCAAGAGAGATTAGTAAGGATAGAAAAGTCCTCAGACTCCTCCTCGATGTCGTGGTCACCTCCCCAAATCAAATCTCCACCACATACCCAACAACTCATCATATAAACTTACCTTTGATAGCCGTATTCCAGGCAGTGAAAGGACAAGTCTCTTGGTGAGTTAGGCGGTTAAGGTAGATAGAGTTCTTACCATCGTAGTCTCTACACTTCTCAAATGTAATCGAAGTATCCTCAAGACACACCAAAGCAAACACATCACATGAACCTGCCTCGTACTCACGAAAGGTAGTCGTTTTCCCCTTCCGAATACTGAATAGCCGTGATCCTGTCGCGGCTTTCTTCGTTTTAACATCTACACGAACAATACCCTTATCATCCGGTAGCATAACGAGTAAGTCATACCCGTTTGAGGCTGTGTGATGCACTTCATAACCATACCCAGACAGCATAGCCGCTACTAGGTGTTCCCCAATACGACCTACTTGGGTAGCATCAAGGGGATCCATAAGATTTGGGTTAAACAAGCTCTTCTGAGTCATAGTCCACCTCGTCAGACATAAACTTATCTTCCATTAGACCAGCAACATCTCTTAAATTACTGGCATGACGATCAAGTTCATGGGCAATAAGGTAAAGCTGACCGTAACCGGACGCTCCCTTCTCCATACTCGTAAAATCAATGATATTATCAATGATATGGTCGAAATCTACCCGTATTTCAGTGGAATCGTCACTATCATCTAGATATATATGGCTAACAACGTGAAATTTACCGTCATTATCCACTTCTAAGTCATTTTCAACCAACAATGACATATTTAAGGTGGCTGTATCGCAAGGTGAGGACATGAATTAATCCATTTACTGGACAATACTCTTACATTAGTAAAAGTCATAACTGATTTTATGAAGAAATAACAATAAAGTCAACTATTTAGCGTAATAAATACGGTATTTAATCGATTGTAGGCTACCTTTTGACATAATATGTACCTTTACCCCCCAACTACCGGCACGAACCTTGTGCGTTTTACAAATTTAGTCCATATACCCCTCTTCGGATGCATATACGATTAGGGTATGGTCGTTGACAGTGCTTATTTTCGTAAATTCGGTCGGAGTTGTATACGGTAACGTACACCCCCCCACTGGCGCATGCGCCGCCTCGGTCGTACGGCTACAGGCCAGGCTATACGGGGTTTGCAGCGATTTGGCTATAGCTTGAGATAATAAGATTGGTTAAGTTATCGGGAGTAGTATTAAAAAAACCACCACTAAAAAAACCACTGATTGCAGGAATGCCTTGCTATTACTGGCTATTAAATATTCGGACTCATACCATAATAGTATTGGCTCAGGCATTCCGGCTATAGGTTTTACAGATTTGCTACGGCGGCGGGAGAATTGCACCGGTGTATAATATCCGGCTTTCTCCCGTTATATTACCGTTCAATAACTTTACTATAGCCTTAGTAGTTGCTATTATTAATAACAGTCGCGGTATGGTGCTGCGGCATTAACTAGCAAATAGGTACATTAAATATGAGCAGAATCAACCTTGCAGAGGCCAAACAGGCCTACGATATTGCATACAAGCGCGCCATGGAAGTAGGCGCATATACAAGAAACTATGACGATACGCGATATAATAGTATTCGTTACAACTGCGCTAAAGCGCACCATTACTACGAGCGCGGAATTGCGGAGGCTAAGCTTGAGCAACTCAAAGCAGAGCGCGCTACAAAATACGCCCACTACTTCAAATCCGGCAAAACTCAGGAATTGATTATTTCTGAGTCATTCCGGCCAGTAGGAGAATCCCTACCTGTATTCAGTAAGAAAGATGCGCGACAGCTAGCTAAAAAACTCAATGCCCTACCCTATAATTTTTGAGAGGTACAACAAAATGAAAATGCCCAATGGTATAAAATATATAACTGCAACATATGAGAGCTATAGCGATTTTGATGTTGAAGGCGTTAACTGGGATGATGTACTCGATTATTCCATTGATAATGAAGAACTGGTTTTAGAATATAAAAACGGAGAAATTGAAACGTTATATTCTACTCATAACAACAATTTCGGTATTAGTGAACCCAACAGGATGACATTCTACAACCATAATAGCGAGGTGCTAAAATGACCACTACTAATACAAACCATAAAGAATGTTATCAGGATCTAAACATACCGGC
>FUWD013378089.1_pt2 | contig 18024 bp, 16 predicted proteins | sample 1063281 | NCBI WGS metagenome assembly FUWD01 (sample SAMEA79048168, study PRJEB19326) | metagenome | biome: marine | reverse complement strand
CGTTGACCCCTATGGTCGCATCCTGGCTCAGGGCCGGCCGTTCCGGCAATGAGGTATTGGTGGTCGAGCTAGACCTAGACCAACGAAGAGATTGGTTAGAACTGTTTCCCTTCTTTGCCACCCGAAGGCCAGACACATATGGCTTGCTCTCAGATGCAGTCATCAACAAGAGAGCCCCTGGAGGCAAAGGTGAGCACGGAGGTATTCCGGGGTTGACTCCATGACATACATGATGCCCCCGGAATGGGACAAGCACGAACGAACTTGGATCGCATTTCCCCACGATGGTTACACGCTTGGCGAGACTCCCGATGAACAACATGCAGCCCGAAAAACCTGGTCCAATGTCGCTAACACGGCAAGCAACTTTGAAAAAGTGACCGCCATCGTTCACCCCAAAGACCTTGCCATCGCGAAGAAGTTTCTTTCTAGACAGGTCGAAATCTTTGACTTGGTAATTGACGATGCTTGGGTAAGGGACAGTGGTCCCACCTTTGTCAAAGACGAGGCTGGCGAACTGGCTTGCGTCAACTGGGTCTTTAATGGCTGGGGTGCTCAAAGCTGGGCAAGTTATAAAAACGACAGCAAGATTGCGCCAGAGATAGCGAGCTTTTTGGGGACCCCTCGAGTAGACAGTGACATGGTCAACGAAGGTGGCGGTATTCACGTCAACGGCCAAGGTCAAGTGCTACTTACCGAAACGGTGCAACTAGACCCGGATCGAAATCCAAACTGGACCAAGGAACAGGTTGAGGAAGAACTTTCCAGAACCATTGGCGTGAGTGACTTTGTCTGGCTAAAACAAGGACTCACCAGAGACTATGACGAATTCGGGACTAGGGGTCACGTTGACATTGTGGCTTGCTACTTACCCGACCAAAGAGTGATATTTCATGACCAAAAGAATCAGAATCACCCAGACTTTCCGGTGAGCGAATCCATCAGAAAACAACTTGTAGGCGCTGAGCTTGCCCCCGTATCGCTTCCCGCCCCAACGACCCTCAGGGACGATGAAGGTTTCGTTGATTACAGCTACGTCAATCATTACGTTATGAATGACGCTGTCCTACTTGGAAGCTTTGAAGATCAAAACGACAAAGAGGCTCAGGCCATTTTGAGAGACTGCTACCCAAATAGAGAAATAATTCTGATTGATGCTCGTGAGCTATTTGCTCGCGGCGGCGGAATTCACTGCATTACTCAGCAGCAACCGGAGACGAAAGCTTCATAAACAAAGACAGCCACCAAAGGCGGAGGAGTAGAAATGACCGATAAAAGAACACCCACTGAAATTGATGTCCTCGCAAACAATTGGGTTGAGCAATTAGCCGCCTTTTACCCTTCCTTCTCGACGGACATTGGCTACCCCGGTGGCGAGGGCGAGATGGATGACCACTCCCCCGAGGCTCTGGCCAAAGAGCAGTTGGCCATCAAAGAGGTTCTTGCCAAGTTGGCATCGCTCAAGCCACAAGATCAGATAGACGAAGTAACTAAAGATGCGATGACCGCGTCCCTGAGTCAAGAAATCCAAAGCTATGATTCGGGCCTTCACTTCAGAAACCTCAACAACATTGCGTCTCCGGCTCAAGGGGTACGAGACATTTTTGATAACTCACCTACGGCCACAATAAGAGACTGGGAAAACCTAGCTTCCAGAATGCGAAGAGTAGAAGCATCCTTGTCTGGATACATCGAAACACTGAGAATCGGACTGAGTGCAAATGACGCTCCAGCCAGGCGCCAGGTCGAAGCTGTCATTGATCAGGTTCGACAAATCACAGCGACTGACGGCTTCTTTCGTGAGTTCGCAAAAGACGCCAAGGTACAAGAGGGCGAGCTCTCGCAAGAACTTATGAAAGATCTGGCCGAGGCTGCCGAAGCCGCGACCCAAGGATATGCGAAATTTGGATCGTTTTTAGAACAAGAGCTCTTGCCAGGCGCGACCGTTGAGGATGCGATAGGCAGGGAGCGCTACGAGTTGTTGTCGATGAGATTCTTAGGAACCAAAGTGGACCTAGACGAAGCTTACGAGTGGGGCAAGGAGGAGCTTGCCAGGGTAGTCGCCGAGCAAGCCTTAGTTGCCGAAAAAATCCTCCCCGGGGCGAGCGTGGAGGAGGCGATAACCTACTTGGAAAAGGACCCCAGCACCAAGCTTCATGGCACAAAGGCGCTTCAGGAATGGATGCAGCAACTCTCGGACGCTGCCGTGGCGGCTCTTTCAGGAACACACTTTGAGATCGCTGAGCCGATAAAAAAGCTCGAGTGCATGATTGCGCCGACTAAACACGGTGGCATTTACTACACAGGACCATCAGATGACTTTTCAAGACCCGGGCGGATGTGGTGGTCGGTGCCAGTCGGCGTTACTGAGTTCGACACTTGGCGTGAAACCACCACTGTTTACCACGAGGGGGTTCCCGGTCATCACCTTCAAGTGGCACAGGCAACCTATGTAAAAGAGACCCTTAATGCTTGGCGCCGGTTAGCTTCTTGGACCTCTGGTCACGGAGAAGGTTGGGCTCTATATGCCGAACGCCTAATGGACGAGCTTGGTTACCTAGATAACCCAGCTGATCGACTTGGGATGCTCGATGGTCAGCGAATGCGTGCTGCTCGTGTTGTTCTGGATATCGGGGTTCACTTGGGCAAACCGAGGCTCGACGGCAGCGGAACTTGGGATTTTGACTACGCACTTGATTTCATGGGCAAGAACGTGAACATGAGTAAAGAATTTGTAAAGTTTGAAGTCACCAGATATTTCGGGTGGCCAGGACAAGCACCAAGCTACAAAATTGGGCAGCGCATCTGGGAGCAAGTGCGGAATGACTACGCAACGAAAAAGGGTGATGACTTTGACATCAAGCTATTTCACCAAACTGCACTAAATCTTGGCGGGCTTGGGCTTTCGACCCTTCAAAAAGCAATGGCGCAGGCATAGCACTAGCTTTTTGGTTAAGCTTGGCAACGTGTCTAAAGTTCTAGCATCACTCCCCATAGGGGAAAAGGTCGGTATCGCATTCTCCGGAGGTCTCGATACCTCGGTCGCTGTTGCGTGGATGCGTGAAAAAGGCGCAATTCCCTATGCCTACACAGCCAACCTTGGTCAGTATGACGAGGATGACATTGATGGAATTCCAGATCGAGCAAAAGAATATGGTGCCGAGGCGGGCGTAATTGTCGATGCTCGAGAAGCACTGGCCGAAGAAGGGCTCATCGCTCTTGCTTGTGGTGCATTCCACATTCGAACCGGCGGCAAGGTTTATTTCAACACCACTCCGTTAGGCCGAGTAGTCACCGGAACTCTTTTGGTTCGAGCCATGAAACAAGACGGCGTTGAAATCTGGGGCGATGGCTCGACCTATAAGGGCAATGACATAGAACGGTTTTATCGCTACGGTCTGCTAGCCAATCCGAACTTGAGAATTTACAAGCCCTGGCTAGACGCTAGATTTGTAGCGGAACTTGGGGGCCGTGAGGAAATGAGCGAGTGGCTTGTTGAGCGAGACCTTCCCTATCGCTCCTCTGTTGAAAAGGCATACTCAACAGATGCCAACATGCTCGGGGCTACTCACGAGGCCAAGAGCTTGGAGTTTTTGAACACGCCATTGGAAATAGTGGAGCCGATAATGGGCGTGAAGCACTGGGATGACTCGGTGAAGATTGAAGCCGAAGAAGTTACGGTTGAATTCGTGCAGGGTCGACCCGTGAAGATAAACGGTGAGGTGCTATCTAGCGCCGCTGAGATTATTTTTAAAGCCAACGAAATTGGTGGTCGACACGGACTTGGCATGAGCGATCAGATTGAAAACCGAATAATTGAAGCTAAATCTCGCGGCATTTATGAGGCTCCTGGCATGGCGCTTATACATATTTGCTACGAAAGACTTCTGAGTGCAATACACAACGAAGACACCGTCGCCAGCTACCATCAAGAAGGCCGCAGGATGGGACGCCTGCTCTATGAAGGTCGCTGGTTAGACCCGCAGACCCTAATGCTCAAGGAATCCCTCATGAACTGGGTTGCCAGTGCCGTCACTGGTTCGGTGACGCTAAAACTTCGCAGAGGCGATGACTACACAATTATGAACACCGAAGGTACGGGCTTTAGCTACCATCCAGAAAAGCTGTCGATGGAGCGCAATAAGGAAGAGGCCTTCGGCCCGACCGATCGAATCGGCCAGTTGACAATGCGAAACCTAGACATCGAAGACACCAGAGCCAAGCTTGATCTTTATAAGGCCCAAGGTCAGCTTTCTGACAACGCGAGTGACCTGACCTAGTGAGCATCCACATTGGGGCCGAGCCTGGAGACATTGCGGAAACGGTTTTATTACCCGGAGATCCACTGCGTGCAAAGTGGATAGCCGAGACCTTTTTAGAAAACCCTGTTCAGTACAACTCCGTGAGAAACATGTTTGGATTCACTGGAACCTTCAACGGACAGCGGGTATCGGTTCAGGGGACTGGCATGGGCGCTCCTTCAATCGGAATCTACGCTCACGAGCTGTTCGAAGATTTTGGAGTGCAAAAAGCAATCCGAGTTGGAACCTCAGGTGGGTTGGCGCCAACTAAATTGCGCGATGTAGTAATTGCCATGACCTCGTCTACCGACTCTCAAATAAATCGACGCGCCACCAACGGCCTAGATTTTGCGCCAAGTGCAGACTACGAACTTCTCGAAAAGGCAGTTGCAAAGGCAAGAGAACTTGAAATCAGCTTTCATGTTGGCGGCATAGCCTCCGGTGACCTTTTCTATGACACTACGGACTCGCTAGAGCAGTGGAAGAAGCTTGGGATCCTTGCCCTAGAGATGGAAACTAACCAGCTATACACTCTTGCAGCCAGGTTTAGCCGAAAAGCGCTGAGCATTATCACGGTGTCAGACATGATGGACGGCTCTGGTCACACTTCTTCAGAAGAACGAGAATCTGGATTCGCAAATATGGTCGAAATAGCGCTAGCAGCCTCCAGGTGAAGTACGTAAAAGTTTTGCTTCAAATTGGCCTCGGGTTCGGTCTGTTATCCGCTGGTATTTCCCACCTGACAACCGCAAGAGCTGAATTCCAGGCTCAAGTTCCAACTTGGCTTCCGCTAGATGCTGACTTCGTAGTGATCGCATCCGGATTGTTGAATCTCTTAGCCTTGGTCTCCTAATACTCTGGAAACAGCTCCCGAGAAAGTTGATTGGGTTGGGAGCCGCCCTGTTTTTCATCGCGATTTTCCCGGGTAATCTTTCGCAGTGGATAAATGGAATCAGCGCTTTCGGCCTAGACACAGACCAAGCTCGATTCACGCGGTTATTCTTTCAACCGGTGCTGGTTGGTTGGGCACTGATTTCCACCAATGGCTATCGCCTGCTCAGGCGCAAGAAACCATAGTTCCACTGCAGTAAAATCTAGGGGTGCCAACAACCCAAAATATAATCGGCTTCTTGCTGCTATCGATAGTCATAATTCTGGTACCAGGGCCAAGCGTGTTGTTTGCAATCGGTCGAGCACTGGTGCTTGGAACAAGAGCCGCGCTTTTTAGCGTTTTTGGAAACGCACTAGGTGTTGGATTACAGATTCTTATTGTGGCTCTGGGCCTCGGTGTTCTTATCCAACAATCTCCGGATCTATTTTTTGTTATCAAGGTAGTTGGCGCACTAATGATCGGCTACTTGGGACTGAAAGCGATCTGGCAGCGCAAAAAAGCTGATGCGGGTAATGCCTCGGTTTCACCTTCAGGCAAAAAAGTCCTAAGTGAATCAATTGTTGTTGGCATCACGAATGCTAAAACTTTGGTGTTCTTCATAGCAGCGTTGCCAAGTTTCGTAGATCCCTCTGGCGGCAACCCCAGCGCACAAATGCTCATTCTCGGTGCGCTATTTCTAATCATTGGGGTGACAAGTGATTCGATTTATGCGATTGCAGCAGGTAAAGCCAGGAACTGGCTTGGCGGTTCAGAAAAACGCCTGGCAAATTTCCGCGGACTCGGAGGCCTAGCCCTGATGTTCTTGGGACTCTACATGCTGCTGGATGCGCTCCTGTAACAAGCTAACCTTTTCGTCTTTTGAGCATTAGCGAGTCGACCTCATGTCTTGCTGGAATCGAATTGGACGCTCCCCTTGATTGAACAGATATCCCTGCGGCAACGGTGCCAAGTTCCGCGGCCTCCAGAGGTGTTAGACCCTGAGCTAGCCCCGCCACCACGTAGCCGCAAAAAGTGTCGCCCGCACCGGTGGCGTCATTGCATCGACTGCCATTGCTTCAACATTGCCCATGAGCTGGCCGTCATCAAATACCGATACGCCCTGAGCGCCGCGGGTGACAAAGACTAGCCCCACAAGTTTAGAAAGCTCAGCACCGGCGCTTTCGAAGTCAGTTACACCTACGATTTGAGTGACTTCGGTTTCGTTGAGAGTAATGATGTCTATGAATTCCAGCAGCTTGGAATCAAACTCCGATGATGGGGCGGGAGTAAGCACCACTTTCCAGCCAGCCTTCTTGGCCAGCGCGGCAACTACTAGATTGTTGTCATTGCCTATCTCCAGCTGCAGAACAAGAAGCCCCGGTCCATCTTGAAAACTTTGCTCCTTTAATTTATGGCTGTAATTCGCTCCCGGAACAACTGCGATCTGATTCTCCCCCTCTTGATCCACGAGTATGAAGGCTTTACTAGTTGCAGTAGCGGCGTCGAGGATTCTCGAGAAGACCAATTTTTGTTCCGAAAGAAAGTTCGTCAGAAACTCACCGTCGTCATCGTCCCCAACTGCAAACTGGAAAGTTACGTCACCACCAGCCCGATGTATTGCAACAGCCTGATTCAGACCCTTCCCTCCGGCAAAGCGTCCCGAATCGGAAGCCAGTACCGTTTCCCCGGGTAACGGTAGCTTTTTCATAAAAACCGAATAATCGGCGTTGACACTGCCGACTACTGCAATGGAAATCCCTTGTTTCAAGTAGTCCCCTTTGAGTTCATGACGTTTACAAACTAGAACTTTTTCTAAGAATAGCTAAAGGACTAGGAATAGAGGGCACTGACGCCTACCTAAAAAGATTCAACGCTATTGCCTCGACGCTTTGCTAACCCAGCAGCTTGAAAAATAGGTTAGCTAACTACTGCCGGCAAGACTGAGTTCAAAGTGAACAAGCGCTCACGGAATACTTATTGGCAGAGATTTAACAGCGGATCTTTAGATCTAGAAGCTAACTTTATGGAGATGAAAAACTACTGGAGGAGTTGGCGGATGCTTAGAGTGCTAGGAATGGCTGGAGCAATCCTGCTGGTTGCAACTGGCTGCGCTGCCGCACCTGGGCCGAAGCCGATTGCCCAAATGGAGCATGTCCACAGTGTCGCAGCTGATCGGGGTAACTTTTATCTTGCCAGCCATCACGGTATTTACAAATGGTCCGATGAGGGATGGAACCTGGTCGGCGAGGAATTCGATGCCATGGGTTTGACGATTGATAAGGGCGTTTTCTACGCCAGTGGCCACCCAGGTCCCGGACAGGATTTTCCCAACCCGCTCGGAATCCTAGAATCCCGTGACAACGGAAATACTTGGACGCCAAAAACCTTCACTGGCGAGGTCGACTTCCACCTGCTTGAGGTGTCGGGAGACTCGATTGTCGGGATAGCAGCTAACTACGGTGTGGTTGTCGGATCCCAAGATGGAGCCGTTACTTGGTCCAACATTGCCACTCCAAGCCTGACGAGTTTGAGCCTAAATCCGAATAACGGTGTGCAGTTCTTGTTGACCTCGGAGGGCCTCCTCTACCTAACCGAGGACTCAGGGCTTTCTCTCACAGAAATCACTGCACCTTCGGGCATTACAAAAGTCGACTGGTCGGACAACGGAATTATTCTGGCTACCGATTCAACAATTTACAGGAGCCCTGACCTGGGCATGCCATTCCTTGAACTTTCGGAGTCATTTACCGGTATAAAAGACGTAGCGGCTAACGGTGTCAGCATTATTGTCCTAGATGAAAAAGGAGTTCATGTCTCTAGCGACAATGGCACAGTGTTCAGTCTGCTGCCCTAAAACTATTCGATAATTATTGATGACCACCCTTGGTCACTCCGCCCCAAGACGGTCACCAAAAATAGAAGTTGATCCGCGGATGCAATTAGCAATAAGTGGACTTTGTAGCAGCACAGACCAAGAACCTAAACTAGAACTAAGGTTTCGGGAACTATAAGCCAAGGCAGAATGTTGTTACCACTGACAAGAAATGAGGTCTCAAATGTACACAGCTAAATGGAATGACAAAGTAATCGCCCAGTCGGACAAGACAGTCGAAATTGAGGGTAACCAATACTTTCCACTTGATTCAGTCAAAGAGGATTATCTGACAGATTCTGACAAGCAATCAATCTGCCCCTGGAAGGGCACCGCGAGTTACTTCGGCTTAAGCGTTGATGGAAAAACCAGCAGGGACTCAGCTTGGACCTATAAAACGCCCAAAGATGGCGCAGTTTCTATAACCGGTCACGTTGCATTTGACCGAACGGTCGAGGTCGTAAAAAGCTAACTCCTGGCGGGGTGCCGACCATTGATTGAATTTAAGAGCGTCACCAAAAAATACGGTGAGGACGCGGCAGCGTTATAGATCGCAACTAACATCGCGATAGACCCTTGAGCCATTAGCAACAGGGTTCCGATGGTACAAGAAAAAGCGGGGACTATTGCCGCGTATCGAGTAAGATCCAAGATTTTTCTCAGCGCTAAGACTTTAGTGTCCGGCCTTTGAGGTTGAATAGACAAAATCAACTTGAGGAATCTGGGCTCAAAATATCTTGTGGTGCCCTCGGCACTAATCGAACCTGGCATCAGGAATATGGAATGTGTCACCAAAATGGGCACTCAACCTCGGGGAACGCCTTCAAGCATGTCAAGTCGATTCGCTAGACAATCCAATTAATTAGGTTGGCGGGAACGCAATATGCAAAGAGAATATCAATCTGAGGCTAGTGAAATTACCAACTGGACTAGCTTCTCAGAGACTCTCGCTCAGCAAAAATGGCGGCGCCAACCGCACCTCCGAAATCATTGAACTTACTGGCGAGAACAACAGGGCATGAAATCCAACCGCCAAGTGGTTCCAGTGCTCTGCGAAGCGCGTCTGCATAGAAATCGTGATAGCTAGACACCCACCCCCCAAGAATCACAGCCTGGGGGCGATGGATGCTCAAAAGAGTTGCTAATCCATCAGCCACTTTGGAGCCGTACTCCTCGAACACTGCGGTCGCACTTTCATCACCAGTCTTAGAGCAAAGACTGAGCTCCTCTATTGAAGAACGATCATTAGGAGCGAGTCCCAGCAATCGACTTGCTTCCTCTTGAAGAGCTTGTCTAGAAGCGGATTTCTCCCAGCATGAGATGCGCCCGCAGTAGCAAGGATTATCACTCCCAGGAACAGAAATGTGTCCCGCTTCTGGATGCTGACCGTCCCCGCCGCGCATGACCACGCCATTGTTCACCACTGCGACTCCAATCCCAGTGCCAAGGGTCACGTGAACGAGACTTGAATAATTTTTGCCGGCCCCCAATTCATACTCTGCGATTGCGGCGCAGGCAGCATCGTTTTCAATTGTGACCGGAATCCTAAAGCGCTCTCGAAGCAGACCAAGAATAGGGACTCCCGTGAATGCTGGCAGAGTGTCTATATTCTGGACTCTACCACTCGAGTCAATTGGGCCACTTGCCCCTATGCCAATTCCCTGAACCGAAAAATTACTCGAGATTTTCTCAACATTTTCTATTATGAATTTTTCTACTGGGCCCGAGACAGGAGTGCGTTCGGTCAGTTTTGCGACCAAGTTCCGATTCGAATCCAAGACGACAAACCGAGTGCCAGTGCCTCCGATATCTATTCCAACTAAGGCCGTCATCGGAGCATTTGCTTCATATTTAGATGGGGGAACATTATCTATAGAGCCTTCGTGATTTTGTTGCCAAAGAGAAACTCTCCCGGAACGACTCCATTAGCCCGAGCCAGTGCGACAGCAAGCAATTCTGCCACCACAGTGCTTGCCGAAAGCTTCTCCAAGCCCGAGTCCCCATCGACTTGAACTGTCGTTGCCCCTTCCATTTCGTAGTTACCTACAATGACTACAGAAGTTCCTGTAGCAACTAAATCTCGACTAAGTCGTTCGAGGCTTTCGTCTCTCTTATTACTTGTTAGTCCAAACAGTATGACGGTTAGGCCTTGACCGGCAAGCTCAAAGGGACCATGGCGAAACTGCCCTCCAACGAAACCCTCTGCCGGAACCTTGGAAGACTCTTTCGTAATGAGAGCGGCAAATTTTGCCGTTGCAGCCTCGTCACCGCGACCCACATAGGCCAGCCTTCTTCTAGGGTGTGCGACTGCCGCCTCGGCCAAGCCTGTGAAATCAATTCCTCCAATTAAGCTTTCAATATTTTCTGCTGTCGCAAGAATTTCCTGATTCACGACATCCCGTGATTCTCCAGTAAATGCAGCACTGAGGCTGCGATGAATGGCCAAGGTATTCAAATAACTCTTTGTACTTACAGTGGCTTCATGGCCGCTAAGAAGAGGCAGAAACACATCTGCGACTTGTGCAAGTGGACTGCTGGCACTATCGGTAATTCCAACAGTCACCGCAGGACGAACTTTAGAACTGCTAAAATAATCGAGCAGCGCTAGTGTTTCGCCGCTGGATCCAGACTGTGAAGTGACAATTAGTAAAGTTCGCGAGGTAACCAGACTTAAGTTTTCCAGAAGTTGCCCAGTGTCCACAGTCCAAGCTGGCCGACCAAGTGCCACCAGTCGTCGCCAGGAACCGATGCTCGCATAATCCGAGGTACCCATTCCGGTAAATATAATTCTGTCGAATGCGGTTGCCGCAACACCGCTCAAGTCGGGCAAGGTGGAATTAGCCAATCGAATTAGCGCCGCTGGCTGTTCAGCAATATCTTTTTCAAATGCAGTCATAGTTGTCATAGTCCGAGATTCTTTCTTCTAACTTGATTTACTTGATATGTGACTTTTAGGCTGCCCAACGACTACTTCACTGCACCTTGAGTCGCACCAGCGGTGAAATACTTCTGCGAGAAGATGAAGAGTACTAACACCGGGATGACGTACATTGTGGAGGCGGCAAGCAGCAGGTTGTACTGTGTGAAATTTCTACCCTGGAACATTTGTAAGCCCAAGGACAAAGTGTTCAGAGGTTCGCTATTTAAAAATATCAGTGGTCCAACGAAGGCGGTCCAAGAGCTCAGCGTGGTCATGATTGCGACCGTAACTATTACAGGCTTCGCCAAAGGCATGAGGATCTGAACCAACAGGCGAAGCGGGCCCGCCCCGTCAATTTTGGCTGCTTCGACTAGCTCATAAGGGATCTGGCTCAAAAATTGTCTAAGCAAAAATATAGCGAGAGCAGAACTGAATGCCGGAGTGATAAATTGCCCAAAAAATGGCGGAGCCACAAGCGGCGCCAAGGTGCCGATAAAACCTAGGTTCTTGAAGATTAAATAGAGCGGAACCATAACCGCTGGAAATGGAATCATCATGCTGAAAAGCACGACGCCAAAGGTTGTTTCCCGACCTTTCCAACGAAGCACAGCAAACGCGTAAGCCGCAGGTACGCATGACAGCAGAGTGCCGAGAACCGTAGATACCGTTACGATAGCGCTATTCCCAAGATAGACCCAGAAGTCTATGTAGTTAACTGCGTCAACAAAGTTATCGAAGTTGATACTGCTTGGGAGGAGAAGAGGAGGCGATGCCGTGACCTCTTCAGAAGTCTTTAAGGCGCCGCTGATCATCCACAGGATTGGGGTGATAAACGCTAAAGCCAGAAGGATTCCAATCCCCAGTCTAAAAGCGACGGAAGTTCGTGAGTCTCTGGGCCCAGAACGACGACCGCGAGACCCAGACTTCTTTGCCTTGACGAAGTTGATTTTTGTCATCGCCTTCCTGCTCTTCGGCTAATCGCAAAAAATCCACCGATTACAAGTGCTGAAACAACTAATAGCATCACTGACATAGCTGCTGCACTCCCCATGTCCAGAAAAGTGAAGGCTTGCTGGTAAAGGTAGAGAGCATAGGTCAATGTTGACTGAGCTGGAGCACCCAAGTTTGTTGGGCTAACAACAAACGCCTGCTCGAAGAATTGAAAGTAAAAGAGTGTTGCTATCACGATGTTATAGAGGAGGACTCCATGGAGCGAGGGGAATACCACGCTAGTAAAAGTTCGCACGCGTCCGGCGCCATCTATCGAAGCTGCCTCTAAAATCTCGATTGGCACTTCCTGCAAGGCGGCCACGAACGTAATCATAACTTGGCCCACCGTGCCCCATAGCATCATCATTAACAGACCGTTCTTTGCAAACTCGGGGTCACTCAACCAGCCGATGGGGCCAATGCCAAAAATACTAAGAGAAGCGTTAAGTAACCCGTAATCTGGGTTCAGTATGAAAGTCCAAACGATACCCATTGCCACCGGTGGAACGATTGCGGGTAGAAAAATTACTGCACGAATCGTTGTAGTAAAACGTCCTGTACGTTGCAATATCAGAGCAGACCCTAGCCCCATTGCCGTTCCCGCAAAAACACCCACACCAGTTAAATAAAGAGTGTTGGTTACTGACTTGATGAAGACTGGATCATTAAAGAGTCCAATGTAGTTATCCAGCCCAACCCAGCGTGGAGTGGTGAAAAGATTAAACTCCGTAAATGACCAATATATAGCAAGGGCTGAAGGAAGGGCGACAAGACCAAGCACCCCTACCCCCCATGGAGTTAGCATCCAGAACGCAGCCCTACTGTCGTCGCGGCTTCCGTTGCGGCGAGATACCCGCCGCGGTCGAAGAGCCTTGCCCTTCGACCGCGAACGAGAAATCAAGCTTGGAAAAGAGGTCACTTAGTCTTAATTGCTGCGAGTGCCTCAGCTGGGTCCGCACCATTCAACAAAACAGCGTCCTGTGCCTGACAAATTCCAGTTCCATAAGTTGAACTATCCTTTGTCTGAACCCAACTCCGTGCGCCCGTACCATTGGCGATTTCTACAAACAGGCTGTAGTTGGCTTCACTTTGAAGCTCGTAATCTGGGACTGTCTTCAACTGTGGAATGTTTGCAATCGCATTTGAGAATGTAGCAGTCTCTTCAGCATTTGTTGTCATCCACGCTATGAAGTCAAATGCAGCCTGTGTGTGCTTGCTGCCGGTGGGAATGAACTGAGGGTTTGCATCAATGTAAGTACTGCCCGAGCTAGCAGGTGAAGTCATAGATGCTGGAAGAGGGATCACACTTAGATTCTTAGCGACCTCTGGAGCGTTACCCTTGGTGTACTGAATGTTCCACGGTCCATCAAACACCATGCCAAGCTGCCCAGATTCCAATGGGTCATCAGCGGTGAGATAACTACCTGCACTGGCAATATAATTCGTCACGGCTGTGCCACCGAGGTCGTTATAAAGATCACGCATCCAAGTCAGAGCTGCAACATTCTCAGGGGTGTTGGGGGTGGGAGTTCCATCCGAGCCTGCCCACTCGCCGCCAAAAGCATAGCTATATGTGATCAATGGGCAGGTTTGACCTTGGTCAGGACCGGGATAAGTAGGTGTGAAGCCCAGTTGAGTTATTCTACCTGTGCTGTCGACTTTGGTTAGTTGTTTCGCAACTACCGCCAACTCTTCCAGGGTGGTTGGCGGAGTTAGTCCCGCGTCAGCGAACATCTGCTTATTGTAGATGAGGCCCGCGTTGAAAAGCTGGAACGGTAGAGCGTAAGTTTTGCCCCCAACCTTGAGGCCATTGAACGCACTTTGAACGTAGGCAGAAGTATCGAGTCCTGAGGCCTCGATAAACGGGGTTAAGTCAGTAACCGCTCCAGCACTCGCCCAACCACCAAGAGCTAGAGAGTTTCCTAAACTAACAATGTCAGGAGCATTACCACCTGTAATCGCTGAAAGAATCGCGGCGTTGTTGGTGACAGGTGTCTCTTCAATGGTGATGTTTGGGTTCAACTCTTCGTACCGGGAAATTAGCGCTTTTAGAACATCGCGCTCACTTCCGTTGCCCCATTGCTGCCACATGACCAGTGTCACTTTCTCAGCAGCAGCTGTCTCTTGGTCGTCAGCAGCAGGACTGCTTGAAGCGCATCCAGTAAGAACCCCGACTGACAATGCCAGGCTTAATCCGACTGCCGCTGAGCGGCGGATTAGGGATGATCCAAGAGTGAATCTAGATGTGGAAGGTGAATATTTCGTGTTGCCCATAAAAAACTCCTTCGTTTTTTGTAATGGCGTTTTAACGTAGTGAATACCTAAACTGTGTTCCAACATAGAAAACATTTTCTTTGTTCGTAAGAACATAACTTATTATCGGTTTAAAGGCAAGTGAGATACTATCGGTGCAAATCAACTATCAAATGTTCGTTTGAGCCCAAGGAGATATGTGTCTGATATAAGTCCGCGCCGATTGAGGCACGAGAATATTCTCAGGATTCTTCGTGAGTTCGGCAGCGCCACCGTGGCTGAACTTGGGGACAAATTAAGTGTCACTGAGATGACTATTCGTCGTGATTTGGAAGCGTTGGAAGAAAGCTCGGCCATTAAGCGATTTCACGGAGGTGCCATGCAAGTCTCCGGCAGTAGCTATGAGCCGCCCATGGCAGTGAGGGAACAAACAAATGTCACTCTAAAACGCTTAATAGCCATCGAGACCGCGAGTTTAATTGCTGATGGAGAAACTGTGATTCTCGATGGTGGCTCTACAGGAATCGCGATTGCCGAGACTCTTATTCACCACAATATAACCGTTTGTCCACTTTCGCTGAGGGTAGCGTGGGTCCTAGCAAAATCCAAAACGATCAGAATGGTCATGCCCTCTGGACTGGTCCGCCGAGGGGAACTGAGTTTAAGCGGTTCAGAAACAAGCGAGTATCTAGGAACTCATCACTTTGATCATTTCATCATGACAGCCAGCGGCTTTTCTGTGACCAATGGCTTCACAGAGTGGAACTTAGAAGATGCAGGAACTAAAAAAGCGGCCCTGGCCGCATCTGCAAACACGATTGCCGCAATTGACTCGTCAAAGTTTGACACTGTTGGCTTCATAGAAATTTGCAACATTGGAACTCCAACCAGCATAGTGATTGACGACCAGCTGAAACCGGACAAGGCCGCTGCGCTCGCAAAGGTTGCGAAGAAAATTATCACCGTTAGGACTAAGTTCTAAGATCTTGCTGGCACGCCTCGTTCGGCAATTGCATCCTTGCGAGTGCCGCGTAGCCAGTGGAAAGTTATTTACTTCATTTCTCACTCAGGCAATAAATACGGGAGTGCGTGGCCCAAAACTTTTTTTGTGCCCTCGGCAGGAATCGAACCTGCGACCAAGAGATTAGAAGGCTCCTGCTCTATCCACTGAGCTACGAAGGCGGATGCCTTTGGTTCAAGGCAACCTTCATTCTACATAAGGTTTGTTCACCCCAAGCGCTGGCGAAAGTTGCCGGAAGATTTTGGCAAACTGCCAGAGGTAAAGGAAACCATAAATCTCGCGCCAAAAGCAGGGACCCGATGCTCGAAATGAACCAATGAGGCTGAGCAATTGGTGAGTGCAGTTAATAATTCCCACGCTTACTGCGCTTGTGCAATAAGATTGGTAGCACTGGCAAACATTTACTTGTTTCCTGCGTCGTAGAACGTTCCCCCACAAAATTGTGGTTGATTTTTCCTTCGGCGAAAGAGCGCTTCTACTTACGCAATCGCCCTCGGCTTAGCACTTGCTTGGCCTCACTGTGATGTTCATCATCACCAGAAAGTTACAAAAAATGTCTCAAAAAACCTTCGCCGATCTCGGCGTTCCCAAAAACATAGTTGCTGAACTATCCAAACAAGGCATCGACTCGCCGTTCCCGATTCAGCTTGACACTCTCGTGGACACCCTCTCAGGTAAAGACGTGCTTGGCCGCGGAAAAACTGGCTCTGGAAAAACACTTGCCTTCGGCATTCCCATGGTTGCGCGCCTCAGTGGCAAGCAAAGTGGTAGCCGCGGTTCTAAGCCACTAGGTCTCGTGTTGGCTCCAACTCGAGAATTAGCAACTCAAATCGCCGGCACAATGCAGCCTTTGGCCGAGGTCATGGGCTTGCGTGTAACAACGATTTTTGGTGGAGTCCCACAGTCTCGTCAGGTAAAAGCAATCCGAGAGGGTGTGGAAATAATCGTTGCCACTCCGGGTCGCTTGGAGGATCTAATGCAACAGGGACTCTTGAAGTTAGATGCAGTTCAGATCACAGTTCTTGACGAGGCCGACCACATGGCCGACCTCGGTTTCCTGCCCGGAGTGACCAGAATCCTGAACGCCACACCGAAGACCGGTCAGCGAATGATGTTTTCTGCCACCTTAGACAACGGTGTCAACAAGCTCGTCGACAGATTTTTGAGCAATCAGGTCATGCACTCGGTCGACGAGGCCAACTCACCGGTTACTCAGATGACCCACCATGTGTTTGAAGCGGCAAGCCCAGAGGCTAAGAATGAACTCATTGCAGCCCTGGCCTCTGGAACAGGAAGACGCATTCTGTTCATGCGAACTAAGCATCACGCCAAGAAGTTAGCAAAGACTCTTACGCGTGCTGGTATTCCAGCAGTTGATCTGCACGGTGCTCTTTCTCAAAATGCTCGCGACCGAAACCTCGCATCCTTTAGCGCCGGAACTGTAAAGGTTCTGGTTGCCACCGATGTAGCAGCAAGAGGTGTTCACGTCGACGATGTCAGCCTCGTGATTCACGTCGATCCACCAGCCGAACACAAGGCCTATCTCCACCGCTCTGGCCGCACAGCGCGCGCTGGTGCAACAGGGGACGTAGTGACCCTGTGTCTTCCGACTCAGCGAAAAGACCTTGCGGACTTGCTTAGAAAAGCCAAGATCTCAGTAACACCGAAAAAAGTTACAACCTCTTCCCCAGAAGTTCTTGCACTAATTGGCGACGTGGCAGCTTACGTGAAGCCCGCTCCAGTTGTGCAACAGCAAGGTGGCGGAAAATCTAACGGAAGAAACGCTCAGCGCAAGCGCACTGCCCGTGAAAGCGGAAGCGCGCCCTTAGTAGCTGGACGGAACAATCGTTCTCGCCCGGCAACGAGCGCTGCAAGACCAGCTGCTGCCGGCAGGTCTGGTCAGCGCTCTCGCTAACGAAGACTCAGTCGTGCTGGGACTTGGGTGCCTCGCTAACTCGTATCGACAGTTCGAAGTCAAAAGCCACACAGGAAGCAAGTGCCTAGATGCTGGTCCCGGGTCGGGATCGCAAGAATAAACAACATGGCACGCGGGTCAGGCAGTATTGATTTTCAACGCTCCGATAACCTTAAGAAGCTCTCGACCGAGGAACCTCGTCACCTCCGACGAAGCCCTCGTCAACTCAAATAAATGGCAGCAGGATGGCCGCTCTTTGAAGAGCCGACAAATTATTTTCTCCGTCTCCGACGTTGGAGGTTCAGGAGAAAAAGGTTTCGATTGAATACACGCCCACCGAAGAGGACCCACTCGGCAACACCTCGCAACTAAATGGAGGTCCACGCGAAGTTCGACCCTACCCGTTTGGCACGTCTCCATTTTGGCGTCACAGCAGCAGGTGCCAGAGCTCGAGACCCGCGGGGCAGCAGACATACTCTGCTCCATCAAAGTGCTCTATATTGTGACTAAGTTGACTGACTGGGGATTTGCATGGCCATGAAGCAGGAAGGGAGATGACTCAACGCCAGACCATTCTGCTTGCCCTCGCTACTACTTGTCTCGGAGGAATGCCGGTTTGGTTAGTGAGTGTCTACGCTCCCCAAATCGTTGCGACATACTCTCTCCAGACAGCCACTTATGGCACGCTTTTAGGCGTATTTTTCTTGTTTTCAGCTCTGACCGCTGTGCCGGTCGGTCGATATGTGCAGGAAATTAATTGGCTTTCAGGGGTGGTTTGGACAGCCCTGTTCTCCGTCCTTGGACTGCTGTTCTTGGCATTTCTGGCCGAGGGACTAATTCTTCTCGTTATAGGTCTCTTCATTGCTAGCTGGGCGAACTCT
>FUWD013229654.1_pt1 | contig 18054 bp, 17 predicted proteins | sample 1063281 | NCBI WGS metagenome assembly FUWD01 (sample SAMEA79048168, study PRJEB19326) | metagenome | biome: marine | reverse complement strand
ACCACTGGCATGACCCCTTGTGGCGGGTCCAGGTGATTTGAGAGTCTTAGTTCACCCATTCTGGGTGGAAAGGCTCGGTAGGAAATGGCTGGAAGAAAGAATCATTCACCGGAAGACATTGTCCGTTTGTTGCAACGCTTTGATGAGCTCCTAGGTCAAGGCGTGACGGTGGAACTGGCGTGCCGTGAACTCGGGGTCAGCACCGCAACGTATTACAAATGGCGGCAACGCTACGACGGCATGAGTGTTGATGACGCCAAGGAGCTTAAGGAGCTCCGCGTGGAGAACGCGAAACTTAAACGCCTGGTCGCCGACTCTGAGTTGGAAAAGCTGATGCTCAAGGAGATCGCTAAGGGAAAATTCTGAGCCCAGCAGCGAAAAGGCGTGCTGTTCTGTTGCTTCAAGACAAATTTCGGGCATCAGAACGGTTCACGTGCAACGTTGTTGGGCTCACCAGATCAACAAAGCGTAGGCCACTTAAGTGTGAAACACCGTTAGATCCTGACCGGTGGCTACGCACGCATTTGTGTAAATGGGCAGGTATTTCCCGGAACTCCCGCAAGGGGTACCGACGAGCGTGGGCAGACCTGCGTGCCGACGGTCATGTGGTGAATCGTAAGAAAGTGCAACGTATTTGGCGTGAGGAAGGTCTGCGCGTGGCACGTAAACCCCGGCGTAAACGAGCCGGGACTAGTACCTGCCCGATCACTACCGCTGACGCGCCGAACGTCGTGTGGGCAATTGATTTCCAGTTCGACTCGTTACGGTGTGGAACACCAGTGAAGCTTGCTTCGATGGTGGATGAACATACCCGTGAATCCTTGCTTGACATTACTGATCGTTCAATTACGGCTGAGAAAGTTATTGACTATTTGAAGAAAATCATCGCCCAGCGTGGCCTGCCCAAAGTCATCCGTTGCGACAACGGACCCGAATTCATTGCCAACGCAATCGGTGAATTCGCCGAAAACATACTCGGTATTCACTACATTCCACCCGGTCAACCCTGGCGTAACGGGTACGTTGAATCCTTCAACAGTCGCGTACGCGACGAATGCCTGAACATGAATTCCTTCGACCACATTTACGAAGCCCGCGCAATCATCACCGACTGGAAACAGGACTACAACACCTACCACCGGCACTCACGTCTGGGCTATTTAACCCCGAACGAGTACGCTCAGGAATGTAAGTGCATTCACAAATCAAAAACTCTCAACTAGCCCGGACCGAGTAATGGGGTCCTCCCAGAAACGTGGAGCCGCCTCGGAGATTCGAACTCCGGACCTACGCATTACGAGTGAAATCTTTGGCTGAGGAAGATACATAAATGAACAAGATTGGTGAGGGATCCTGTTACCCGCTGGCACTTCGTGAAACATTGAATGTCACCAAGAATGTTCGCAAAATGTTCGCATCCGACAAGTCAAGGAGCGAGACCAAGGCTTCGTGTCAGCGATCTTAAAGCCCCCAAATCAATGGACTCAGCCCTCGACGCTTAGCTTTTAACTATTCCCTTTGGACGGCGAGTTGGGACGCTCCAATTCTTGCTTCGTGGCTATCCCATATGGCGTAAAATACTTGACTTCTACGCTTAGGGGGTTCACGCAGTTTCTCCGGTTTGGCAATTGACGCGGTATCGCGTGCGGCCGGTGCCGTGATCTACGAAGTGCACCGTCAATTCCGTGACCACCCAGGAATTATGAGAGGAACCGAAAAGCCCGAAAGCATGCTTTCCGCGTCAATGAAGATGCTGGTGGGTCCGAGGATGTTGGGGATGGGTGTACTGGTGGGGTTTGTGGCGTGACGGGCGAGCGGGCTGTCGCTTTTAGCGATTTGAGTGGTCCCTTTTTGCGTTTCGGTGCGCACCCGGGCAGTGAAGTACTTCTGCCCGTCTGTAGTTGTTGCTACCCGCGGGTTACGCATGTCCGCGATAATCGTGCTGCGTGATTCGCCGTTTTGGGTAACGATCGCAATATTTGGTGGATCGCTGCGGAAACTGTTTTTGCCTTTCACATCCCACAACCCCGCAAGATTCTCAAAAGTCATCGAGTCCGAATCACGCACTGGACGATCAGTGAACCACATCACTTCCTCACATTCGGTGGCACTCGTGCACGTCAGAGGCATAACAAAGTCATAGATGCGCTGGGAGCCATTCACCGCAGTCATGAACGCTTGCCGACCATCAAAGGCAAAGAGCACACTGACTTTCTGCGGCTTCTCATCTTTTTCAGCCGCCAACACTGGCCCCGATGCCACAGTTAACCCGCCCGCCACCATCACTAGTGACGCGGCAAATGCAACTATGGACTTACCAGAAACAACAGACATTAAAAACTCCCTGTGAGACGACTGAGAAAACATTTACGGCTACTAACGGTAACCACAACTTATTAGAGAGCTGCACGGGCACAAATAGTTCCACTCTCGACAAAAAACTTTGTAATTCTTTCATGCAACCACACAAGACTCCGCGCACAATTGTGCGGGCACGGGGTGCACATCGCCTGAAAACAAGCCAGAAACGTGGAGCCGCCTCGGAGATTCGAACTCCGGACCTACGCATTACGAGTGCGTTGCTCTACCCCTGAGCTAAGGCGGCTTGCCCAATTGGGCTTGCCAAGGTTACTTGGTGGGCTTGAAACCACGAAGGCGGAGGCTATTGGTTACTACGAAGACGCTAGAGAAAGCCATGGCAGCGCCGGCGATCATTGGGTTGAGGAGTCCCGCCATTGCGAGAGGTATCGCTGCGACGTTGTAAGCAAAAGCCCAGAACAGGTTGCCTTTGATCGTGGATAGTGTCTTGCGAGCTAGTTCGATACCGGTGGCGGCACTTGTCAGATTGCTATTTGTCAGCGTGATGTCGCTGGCTTCAATAGCAACGTCCGTGCCCGATCCCATTGACATTCCCAGGTCAGCTTGAACGAGTGCGGCGGCGTCATTGACTCCGTCGCCGACCATTGCCACGACTTTTCCTTCTGATTGGAGTTGCGTGATGATTCTTACTTTGTCTTCGGGCATAACTCCCGCGAATACGCGATCAATTCCCACTTCCTTGGCAACCTGCTCCGCTGCACTTTGATTGTCACCTGAAATAAGTATCGGTGTGAGTCCGAGTTCCTTGAATCGAGATATCGCACTTTTGGAGTCGGCCTTAATGGTGTCTGAGACCGAAATCAATCCGCGGACTTCACCATCCCAGGCAACTGCGATAACTGTGTGACCAAGATTCTGATGCGTTGATACCCAATTCGCGTCGCTAGGTAACGCCCACTCATCGACTAGCCAATCAGGGTTACCAATTATTGCAGCCTTGTCGTTGATTAATCCCTGGACTCCGCGTCCTTGGGTGGAGGCAAAGTCAACGGGTGTGACAAGTTCAACCTGCTCCTTGGCATAGGTCGAGATCGCTTTTGCGATCGGGTGTTCACTCGAGTTTTCAAGGGAACCGGCAACGAGTAGAAACTCATTTTCGTCGACATTGTCTGTTATTTTTATCTCTTGCACCGACATTTTGCCACTTGTGATCGTTCCGGTTTTATCTAATGCAATCGTGTTGATTCGTTTTGTTGATTCAAGGATTTGTGGTCCCCGAATAAGGACGCCGAGTTGGGCACCGCGTCCCGTTCCAACGAGTAACGCCGTTGGTGTTGCTAAGCCAAGTGCACATGGGCAGGCAATAATCAGTACTGCGACCGCTGCCGTGAAAGCAAAATTTGCTCCTTCCCCTGCTACCAGCCAACCAAGCAGAGTTCCGCCCGCTAGGAGAATTACAATTGGTACAAAGATCGCGGCGACTCTGTCTGCCAGGCGTTGAATTTGCGCTTTGCCTGCTTGAGCGTTCTCAACCAGACTCGTGATTCGAGCGAGGGCGGTGTCAGCACCAATTGCAGTAGCTTCGATGATGAGTCGACCACTAGCATTCAGCGTAGCGCCGATGACCGTGTCTCCGACCGTGACTTCAATCGGAATTGACTCCCCTGTGATCATGCTCTCGTCGAGCGCCGATGCACCCTCAACCACTTTGCCATCGGTTGCAATTCGTTCTCCCGGTCGGACCACGAAGTGATCACCTAATTGCAAATTGCCGATAGGGATTTGCTTCTCGTTTCCATCTGCGATGACTGACACAGTCTTGGCACCGAGGTTCAACAGTGCCGTTAATGCCGCGCTGCTTTGAGATTTTGCCCGAGATTCGAAATAGCGACCGAGCAAGATGAATACGGTTACGGCTGAGGCAACTTCAAGGTAGATTTCACTGTTTCCACTGTGACTCGGCAGTAGTGTAAATGCCATTTTCATCCCGGTTTCGCCTGCTCCTCCGAAGAACAGCGCGTACAAGGACCAGATGTAGGCGGCGATTACTCCCATTGAGATGAGGGTGTCCATGGTGGCGCTGCCGTGTCGAAGGTTGACCCACGTTGCCCGGTGAAACGGTAGGGCCCCCCAAATAACTACCGGGCTTGCGAGCGTTAGTGAAAGCCATTGCCAGTAATTGAATTGAAGCGCCGGAATCATTGCCATGAACACAACGGGAATGGTGAGGATTGCTGAGATTATCAGTCGGTTTCGAAGAGCAACTTCAGCAGAATCTTTACGCTCTGGCTCCTGATCCTCTTCGTGTCTTAATTCCTTGGCGGTGTAGCCGGCGGATTCCACCGCGGCTATTGCGTCACTGATGTTCAGATCTGGCGGCAGATCTATCGTTGCGTTTTCGGTTGCGTAGTTGACGGTCGCGGTTACTCCAGGCAGTTTGTTGAGTTTCTTTTCAACCCGCATTGCGCACGTGGCGCAGGTCATGCCGCCCAGCGCTAGGACAACCGGGGCCGTAACTTGCCCACTCATGATGAGACGATCGAGTAGCCCGCTTCTTCAACAGCTGCGGAGATGTCAGCGTCACTTATCTCGTTGGCTGACAAAATCTCCACGGGTGATATTTCGCCCGCATGCAGATCAATATTTACAGCGGTGACGCCAGAAATTTTCGAGAGTTCCTCGGTCACCGCCTTCACACAATGGTCGCAGGTCATTCCATCAACATTTATGGTTTTGTTTGACATCTTGTCTCCTTAAATTGTTTAACTCTTCACGAGTCGTTCGATGGCTTGTTGGGCTTCTTTGACTTTAAGGGTTGCTTCTGTGCCGCCCTTACCGAGTGCGTCAGCGACACAATGCTGAAGGTGATCTCCCAGAAGCAGCAGCGCTACTGACTGCAGTGCCTTAGTCGCTGCAGAAACCTGAGTCAGTACGTCAATGCAGTAGGTGTCTTCTTCGACCATGCGCTCAATCCCGCGGACTTGCCCTTCAATGCGCTTGAGACGCTTAAGGACAGCGACTTTGTCGTCTGAGTAACCGGGGTTCATGCTTACACCATACCCCTTAGGGGTATCTTTACTTGCAGGTGGTCGTGGTGCCCGGGGAAATCGTGCCTTCAAGAAGGTAGGCGTCGACTCGATCGGTCACACAGTCACTGTCTTCCAGGTAGGCCGTGTGGTTGTAACCACCCTCCCACACAATGAGTTCGGCGTTGCCTAATTTTGCTGCCACTTCCTTGGCCCACTGGACGGGAGTCGCCGGGTCGTTTTCGGTGCCGATCAGCATTACGGGACCTGATGCATTTGCGGTTATGTTGACGCTCTGTTGCGCGAGATAAGGCCAGTCTTTACACGCAAGAACCCCCCAGCCCAAACTCTCACCAAAAGTTGGTGCGCTAATTGCGAGCTGGTTCGCGAAATCCCGCACCTCATCAATGCTTTGGGTGACCGGGAGGTCAAGACAGGAGACCGCGAAGAATGCGTCACTTGAGTTATCGGTGTAGCGACCATCAGGTGCCCGGCTGATTCGCTGGTCGAGAAGTTTTAAAAGCATGTTTGGGTCGTCCTGGGTCATCGCCGCACTTAACCCAGCACGTAAGTCTGGAAAGTCAAACCGGGGGAAATAGAGGTAACTGATAATCGCGTACATGGCCAAACCTTGTGTGAGTTCGCGTTGGTTGTCACCGATAAGTGGGTCGGTGTCAAGGTCGAGCAGAAACTGGCGGATTTGCTGAACTCCTTGATCGACACTTCCCGTTAGTGGACAATCACTTTGTTCAAGGCAGTCGTTCACGAAATAACGCAGGAGCACTTCAAATTCCTCGGCTTGCGCTTTGGTGACTTCCAACTGATTCAAATATGTCGGGAGCACACCGTCGAGGACCATGCGTCCAACCCGATTGGGGAAGAGTTGCATGTAGGTCGTACCAATCGCTGTTCCGTAACTTTTTCCCAGCAAGTTCATTACCGGGTCACCAACAAGTGCTCGTGCAATATCCATGTCCTTGGCGACTTCAACGGTTGACATGTGGGCAATCAATGGGTTGTTCTTGTTTTTACAGGCCGCTCCGATAAACCCTGCGTCAAGAATCAGTCGGCTTTCTTCCAGCGCGGTATCTGGCGAACTGTCTGCTGCGATTTGCGCATCAAGTTGTTCATCCGTTGAACACCGGATCGTGTCACTGAGTCCTACTCCACGGGGATCGACCCCAACTACGTCGAATGACTCGCGGATTTGATCGGTGACAATGAAGTCAGCAGCTTTGGCGTATTCGAATGCACTGCCACCGGGCCCGCCCGGATTGACGAAGAGGGAGCCGATTGACTCACCGCGCGCCCGGACTTTTGTCATAGCGAGCTCAACCCGGTCACCCTGAGGGTCGTTGTAGTCCAGCGGCACCTCAAATGTCGTGCAGTCGGCTCCCCCGCAGTTGCGCCATTGGATCTGCTGGTCGTAGAAGCTTTCAAGGTCTGCGATTGTTGACTGAGTAATCTGCCCCGATGGGGGGGTTGGGGCCGTTGTGTTTGCACCCCCGCACCCAGTAATCAATACTGCTGTCACCGCGCTTAGTGCCATTGCACGGATGCCGATTGACACTGTTCGGGTCATGCGCCTTACGGTATATCGGTGAGCCGACAACCCCGCACACCGGCAGAGGTCTCTGCAATGGTCGAAGCTGGAATTGCCCGTGGGTTAAACGTGATTGACGCTTTTACGGCTGCCACTGGAAACCGGACTTTGGACCGAGCTCACAAGAAGGAACTTGCGGCGCAGAAAAGAGCCCACAGGAAGTATCGGGCTCGCTTGGATTCGTTGAGATTTGGAGCAATTGCTGGAGGTGGAACCGCAATAGCCGGCGGCACTCTCGCCCTTGTGAGTGTGAGCCCTGGACTGTGGATTCTCAGCGCTACGGGTGCCGTTATTTCGTTCGTGAGTATCCGTCGCTGGCGCCGGATTGGCGAGCGACCTATGGTCCGGAATTTGGTTCCGCCTGCTTCTCCGCTGCCGCGCGGTGCAATCGGTAGGGACTGCGTCAAGCGATACCTGACCGTCCGCACCCAAGTCGTGAACATGAGCGCAAGTGTTTCGGTGCTACACCGGGACGCTGGACTTGAAATGGCGAATGCCGACGCTGAGGCCGCAGTGGCTTTGAACGCTCTATGCGACCGACTCATGGTTTTACATCAGCTGGGCTCTTCACTGCCAGGAACGGCAGCTGCTACGAGTGCATCAACTGCTGCCGCGGTTGTTGCTTCGCGGTTGGAATTGGGGTGCGAGGGTTACGACAATTTACTTGCCGCAGCGGCTGAACTACTTGCCACGCCCGATATTGGTGGCATGGTGAATCTTCAACCGGCAGCCGACTCACTCATCGCCTACTCGTATGGATTGATGCGAGCTTCGGATCTTTGATTGACACCATGAGCGATTCAACGGCAAGTTGCGGTGGCGTATTCGCCTTGATTGATGCCCGTGCATGTTCAATGGCTTCAAGCGTTCGGGTGGTGTCCGCAGGATTTCCGCGGGCCGCGAATGACTCGATTACCGGGCGCATCTCTTGATTAATGAGTTCAAGATTACTGTCCAATTGAACGATCAAGACGTCTCGGAAGAATCCGAGTAGGTCAACAAGGGATCTGTCCACTTCGTCGCGGATCATGCGCTTGCGCCTGGTTTTCTGGTGAGTGATTAGTTGCTTTTTGGCAGAATCCACACTTCGCTTGGAAGAACCGGTGATTCGACTCCCCTCTTCAATTCCAAAGGCGGCTCGAAGCAAATGATCCTCTTTGCTATCGAGTGAATCAGCTCGGGCATTCGCGGCCGTCGTTGCTTCAGTCACCATGTCACGTGCCGCATAAATACAAGAGGGAACGTCACGCAGGCCGAGAACTGACCTTAAATCAGATTGTCTCCTGATTCGACTTGCTTCCTCCGTTGCCAGTCCACGCGCTCGGCCAATGTGTCCTTGTGATGCGCGCGCGGCAAATGCTGCCATGGCTGGATCAACTTTGTAGGTGTTGATCAGGAGATCGGTTACGTCCTTTGTCGTTGGAGTACGCAAGGAGATGTGTCTCGTACGCGACACGATTGTTGGCAGAACGTCTTCGACACTTGGAGCGCACAGGACCCACACCGTGTGTGGGGTTGGTTCCTCAAGGCTTTTGAGAAGTGAATCAAATGCTTGGTCGGTGAGACGATCCGCATCCTCCATGACGATAACGCGCCACGGACTATCAATCGGTGCAAGCGCGGAGAGCCTCACCAGTTCGCGGGCTTCATCTACTCCGTAAGACAAACCGCTGGGAGTAATAATTTCAACATCAGGGTGACCTCCGACAGGTGCCATTCGACAGACCTGACACGTTCCGCAACCGTTGAGTGGGCACATCAGTGCGGCAGCAAATGTCGTTGCCGCGGTTGACCTCCCTGATCCAGGTGGTCCGGTAATTAACCAGGCGTGAGTCATGGCGGGTCCGGGCTCACCGATTCGGATTTGTTCCGCATCCGTCACCGCGCGACTTAGTTTTTCAACTACGTCACTCTGCCCCACCAGCGCGTTCCAAATCGGTTGCACGTTTAGTTCAATTCCTGCATTACCCGCTGGCGAATAACCTCGGCGATTTCCTCTTTTGTTCCTGTTGCATCAACAACTAAGTACCGATCAGGATCTAGGGCAACAATGTCTAAAAAGGCTGCGGCCACATCACGGTGATATTGCATCGGTTCGGCTTCCATGCGATCAGGATTCACTACTCGTTTCATGCTGACTTCGGGGTCGAGAGTCAGCACGATTGTGAGATTCGGCAACAATCCCCCAGTCGCCCACATGCTCAAATCCCTAACTCGATCGGCACCCAACGCACGTGCAAATCCTTGGTAGGCGATTGACGAGTCAATAAAACGGTCACAGATAACGACTTCACCATTGGCAATCGCCGGGCGAATTACTCGGGCAACATGATCACCACGTGCCGCGGCAAAAAGCAGCGCTTCACTTTGCGCATTCATGCCTTCATGCTCGATGCTAAGAACCGTGTCACGAATTTGTTCGGCCGCTGGCGTGCCACCAGGTTCGCGAGTTCGAATAACGGTCTTGCCAATTCCGCTGAGGTAATCGGCCAATAAGGCTTCCTGCGTGGACTTGCCAACGCCTTCGCCACCCTCGAATGCAATGAAATATCCGCTCATATTTTTTCCTAAGTGGTGACTTCTTGGCCGGACATGGCGTCGGCCGCAGTTGGCTCGGCTTTCTTGGCCACTTTTTTCGCTACTGCTTTTTTGGCTGTCTTCTTTGTAGTCTTCTTGGCGGCTTTCTTAGTTGTTTTCTTGGCAGGAGCCCGCTTGGCAACCTTCTTAGGAGTCGGTCCTTTTGCACGACGCTCTGCAATGAGATCACTCGCGCGATCAATGCCGACACTCATGGGGTCATCGGCAACTCGAAGGGTTGCGTTGATTTCGCCGTCGGTGACATAAGCACCAAAGCGTCCTTCTTTGACCACGATCATTTTTCCACTGGACGGGTCAACGCCAATTTCACGCAGCGGGCCTGCGGCTTGACCTTTACCCCGGCGCACCTTCGGCTGGGAATACAACTGAAGTGCTTCGGGCAGGGTTACTTCAAAAATTCTATCCTCGTTATCCAGGGATCGAGAGTCTTTGCCCTTCATGAGATATGGCCCGTAACGACCGTTTTGTGATGTGATTTCTTCAGCGCTTTCGGGATCAATGCCGACAACTCGCGGCAGGCTGAGAAGTGAAATTGCCTGATCCATTGAAACATCACTTGGTTTCATGTAACTAAAAAGTGAGGCCGTTCGGGGCTTGGCAGACTTTGGCGAACCCTCCGGAAGATTCTCCGTTACGTAGGGTCCATATCGCCCGGATTTTGCGACAACCATGAGTTCGGTGTCAGGGTGAAGGCCAAGTTCACGATCCCCTGAAGGCTCGAGGAGTAACTGCTCGGCAAGTTCTGCGGTGAGTTCGTCCGGCGCTGTGCTCATTGGAATATTTGCGCGTTCTTCACCACGCTCAACATAAGCACCGTAACGACCCACGCGGAGCATCGCGTCCGTTCCCTTAATCGGCATGGTTGCAATTCCGCGGGCATCAATTGCGCCAAGGTCTTCGGTGAGGGCTTTCACGCCGTGGAAATGTCCCGTAGACATCTCCCCACCACGCCAGAATGCATCCAGCTGCTTAATGCGATTAGTTTTACCCATCGCGATTTCGTCGAGTGCTTCCTCCATGTTGGCGGTGAACTTGTAGTCGACAAGCTCGCTGAAATGCTCCTCAAGGAGTCGCACGACCGCAAGGGCTGTGAAACTAGGGACGAGAGCCGATCCTTTTTTCCACACGTATCCGCGATCAACAATCGTTGACATGATGGACGCATACGTTGATGGACGACCAATTCCCAACTCTTCAAGCTTGCCCACCAATGTTGCTTCGGTGAATCGTGCTGGTGGCTTGGTGGTGTGACCCTCTGGGGTGAGTTCTTTTGCGTTGAGTTTTTGTCCTTCACTCAATGCCGGGAGTTGACGGTCCTCTTCCTTGTCGTCATCCGTTGCTAGGTCGTCAAGTGCTGCTTTGAAGCCGGCAAAAATCACGACGGTCCCGCTGGCACTGAACTCGGCGTCCTTGCCATCTGCCGATGACGCACCGAATTTGATTGTCGTGGTGGCAACCTGCGCATTCACCATCTGGCTGGCGACAGTGCGTTTCCAAATCAGTTCATAGAGCAGGAATTCGTCTCCCGTGAGTTCTTTACTGACCTCACCCGGAGTACGGAAAGTGTCACCTGCGGGGCGAATTGCCTCATGGGCCTCCTGGGCATTTTTTGATTTACTCGCCCAAACTCGTGGAGTTGTCTGAACGTATTCTGGGCCGTAAAGCTCGGTCGCCTGCTTGCGTGCGGCGTTCAACGCTTGCGCGGACAGATTCACCGAGTCGGTACGCATATAGGTGATGTATCCATTTTCATAGAGCCCTTGGGCAACCCGCATGGTGCGCTGAGAACCCCAACGGAATCGACCCGATGCTTCCTGCTGAATCGTGGACGTGGTGAATGGCGCTTTTGGCTTACGCTGTCCCGGCTTTTGCTCAACGGAACGGACCGTGTATTCAACACCGGCAAGGGATGCGACAAAGGCTATTGATTCGGTTTCATCAAAAACAACAACGTCGGTCTTTACTAGTTCACCCGACTGGTTAAAATCACCGCCTGATGCAATTCGCCTACCGTCAATTGTTGCAAGTTTCGCTTCGAAATCCCCCGGTGCAAACTTGCCTTTGACGTCCCAGTAGCCAGCGGAGTTAAAGGCCATGCGAGTTCGTTCACGTTCAACGACGAGACGAACTGCAACAGACTGAACTCGACCGGCTGAGCGGGCTTCACGCCCGATCTTTTTCCAGAGCACTTCGGAAACCGGGTAGCCGTAGAGCCGGTCAACGATTCTTCGAGTCTCTTGGGCTTCCACCAAATCCATGTCGACGTCGCGGGTATTGGCTACGGCCTCTTGGATTGCTTCTTTGGTGATCTCGTTGAACACCATGCGCTTGACGGGCACCTTAGGCTGGAGGACTTCCATGAGGTGCCAAGAGATAGCTTCACCTTCGCGGTCCTCGTCCGTTGCGAGCAACAGTTCATCTGAATTCTTGAGCGCAGCCTTGAGCGCTTTGATTGTGGCTTTTTTTGATTCGTGGACAATATAGAAAGCCTTGTATCCGTCATCAACGTCAACCGCGAGCTTGGCCCAAGGCTTCTTACGCTCTTCGAGCGGCAGGTCAGACTTTTTGGCAACGAGGTCGCGAATATGGCCAACCGATGCCAGAACCTCGTAGTCGGGTCCAAGATAGCCGGCAATCTTCTTCGCCTTGGCCGGTGACTCAACAATCACCAGTGTCTTCGAAGCCATGTGATCCTCTCGGGTCCGGGGTTAAATTTCCCCTTCGATCGAAGCCTGACGGTAGGACACACCTATATATATGTGTTGCACCGCCCCTGGCTTGAGTGATCTCGCTCCCTTGGATCAGAGCCCAATGCCACCGGAAGTCCCTACTTGCGCAATCGGGTGGGCAGAGTTCAGATCAACCGGAGCGGAGCTGGGAAACGCGCCCCCGAGTCGCAACCAGAATCGTGGCTGTGTCGATCGCAGAAAAGCCAGATGCGACCACAGATGCGACCAATTGCGTTACTGGGGTTCTGACTCGCATAGGTGACTGGCTCCCCCGTACACATTTGCTGCCACGGGGAGCTACACACCTGTCGATAATAATTTTTATTAGGGAAAACGAAGAGGGTCGGGCCATTCGATTTGGAGAAGTCAAGATCAAATAGCACCAGACTCCTAGATATGAGCCCAGCGTCGGCACAGTGAACCGTCACACGTTTGGTGCCGTCTTCATGTGTGTGACATCGACGGTTGAGACGCAAAAATCGTAGCGTAGTAGTTGAGTTCGAATTCTGCTGGCGAAATGTTGTCCAGCGTGGAGTGCAGCCTCTGGTTCTTGTCCCAGTCAACCCATCCCATGGTGGCGTATGCGTCACCGACGCTGCCAATTGAAGCCGCGCCACACTCGATGACGAGGTCATCTGCTATTTGCAATGACCACCAGAAGCCACCTTGCCGTTTTTGGTCTACTTTTAAGTTGCCGTCAACAATTCCTCAATGATTGCAGTGAGATTGAGATTTTTGGGTACACAAAAATTCTAAATTCTTGGATTTTCTCTGACTTTTTGTGTGAGCTGAATTCATTAAATGCAGGATTCCACAGAGGAATGAACATGAGAAGAGTTGATATTCCGGGATTCGTGTCGGGCGTACTCAGTGATAAAAGTATTCGACTTTTGCGTGCTGATGAGCAGGTTTTTGATGCAATGGTGACGGGTTGGCGCTCACAAATGATTGCCCACGGGGTGACGTCCCGCCACCTATTTCGTTGCAATCACTCTCAAGCACAATTACCGCTTCCCGGCCAACAAGTGGTATCGCGGCTTCGTGGGGGTAGAAAGTCCCCAGATCCCGGTCGGTCGGGCTGGGTCTTCTCTGATTTGCTGGAGCGCGAGGGTCGCGAGTTCCGTGGTGAGTTCGCGTAGTCGCCGGGAGTTGACCAGGAGCGAACTCATCTGCTTACGCTGCCCGATGTTCCTCAACCTGACAGGCAGCCTTTCCCAAACCCTGGTCTACCTCGATGGGTATGCGGTACGCGCCCGCTTCACATCGAGAATGGCACCGAGTCGGGAGCCGATTTCCCAACGTGGGCGTTCACGCACGTAGGTGCTGGGTTCGCTTCGCCTTATGGACAACACAGCCTCTCGTCCCGAAAGCACGACGGTCGGAGGCCAGCTTGCGCACGTAGAGAAGGAGATGGATTCGTACCGAGTCAATCACCGTGGGAGCGCCCCGGCGATTTTTTTAACGATCTCCGCAAACTCATGAATCAACACACTTCTGGCTCATTTTGTTGGAGTCTATTTACCCAAAGTTCGGGTTTTTTGATATTTACGTGCGCCCTACAATGAAAAGATTACTTATGAAAATCTGCCCGCGGGGTTAGACTGTTTTCATGACGGATGAAATTGTCTGTGTAATCCTTAAAACCCTGGGACCAATCTCTCCCTGCGACATGGGCATGTTTCATGCTGAACAGAATACGGAGATCTTTTCATATTCTGATACGCCTTTTTTGCCCGAAACATCTGACCGGCACTGGCACGCTGACGGCAGCTGGCTCCTCGATCTCTCCCCCACCGATAACCACCAGTGCACTGACAACCTAGAGCACCCGATTAACTCAAATTCAAAGTGTCAGAAAATTCAGTGAGCAAAACACGCGCGTCAGTGCACCGCGAAGTGGAAGTGAAAATGCGGGTCACCCGTGTTTTTGATCTCACAACGTTTCTACAGGACTTGCCCGGAATCACCCTGGTCGGGCCGAACACCGTGCACATGAATGCTGCCTATTACGACACTCGGGAACTCACGCTGCTGCGCTGGGGCATCACCGTTCGCCGACGGGAAGGTGGAGCTGACGCCGGTTGGCACATGAAACTCCCTGTTACTAACGGCAAGGATGGGGCCCGCGACGAATTGCACTTGCCACTCACCGACAACGCTCTAGGGGACATACCTGCTGATTTCGTCGAGATGATCGCTCCCCTGCTTCGAAATAAAACAATGGAACACCTCGCCAACGTGAACACGACCCGCACCACTTACACAATGATTGATAAACACGGAAACTTCGTGATTGAAATCGCCGATGATCACGTCAGCGTCGAGCAAGACAAGATCGAGATTAACGCTTTTCGTGAAATTGAAGTGGAGCTTCTCGACGACACGAAAAGCGCGATGGATGTATTGCTCGTCATTCAAAAACGAATACTTGATACCGGGGGCACCCCCATCAGTTTGTCCAAGGTGGCTTCAGCCTTAGGCCCCCTGGCAAGTGCACCACCTGATGTGCCACATCTGGGCGCACCCGCAAAGAACTGCTTGGCCGTTGATCTGATCCGGTACGTGATTGCAGAACACACCCGTCAGTTGTTGTTGGCCGACGTGGGCATCCGGCGCGGATTACCGGACTCGATCCATCAAATGCGGGTCGCGGCCAGACGGCTACGCAGCACCTTGAGCGCTTTCAAAGGGCTCGTCGATGCCGATCAAGCGCAACGATTGCGCGGGGAACTCGCCTGGATCGCCCGGGAACTGGGCGCCGTGCGTGATCTGGAAGTTCTCCTTGGACGTTTAATCCGACAAGCAGCAGAACTTTCCGACCCCTCTGATGCTGACGTTGCTGCCGGTGTTGTCCGATCGGAATTGGAGCGACGACTCGATGCAGCGCAGAGCAGCGCTTTGGTGGCGCTGCGCAGTGCACGCCATTTCGACCTGGTTGAGGACCTTATCGCCGCTTCTTCACATCCACCTGTGACCGATGCCGCTCGTGAACCAGCCCGCGAGTTGTTGACTCCGATGGTAAAACGCACGTGGAAAAAACTTGCGAAGGATGTGCATGCTCTCTCATTCACTTCCCCCAGCACTCAATGGCATCAGGCGCGCATTCGAGCCAAGCGGGCCCGTTATACGGCTGATGCGGTAGCCGTGATTTCCGGCAAGGATGTGCGCGCCTACGCCCAGGAACTCGCCAACATCACCGACATTCTGGGTGATCTGCACGACGCTCTCGTTGCAGAACTTTTTCTTCGTGAACTTGCCGCGGCACCTCATGTGAGCGGTCGTGAGGGGCTTGCCCTGGGCCGACTTCTCGACCTTCAGCATCAGCATGACTTAGCCCAGCGGAGCAAATTCACGAAGGCTTGGCCAGCAACGCGCTCAGCCGCTCGCGATGTTGGCCTGCGGTGATAACCATGTACCAAAGCCAGCTATGCATCGACCGGTTGAATTTGCACAGATACCGTTCTCCTACACCGACATGAAGTAAAGTTGGGCAGATGCGCACCATCCAATTCTCAAGAAGTTCGGCGCCCTCACACGCTGAGCATCACCTCACTACTTGGTCCTCGTAGTCGGGATGTGGCTGGTCATTTCAAAATCAAATATGCGGTGAGTGGTAAATTTATGCACTAGGAGCCGGCACCCGTGTCGGTGCTGTCTTCACCTTCGCGGCTCTGCCCCATGGTGTTGAGCGTCTCCCTGGGTGACCGAGTTGAGCGTTATTGGCCCGGCAGAGACCCACTACGACCGGGAGGCGCTTCGCTGTCGAACCGGCCAACCGATCAATTAAACTGACGGACCCAACTGCCTGCTGACGCTCCTCCGCGATTTCGGAGTAAGTATCCCAGTTCTGATCGTCGGTAAACTCAGTTGCCGAGTCAGCTAGCAGAAGTTCAGCTGCGACGAGCAGATCCTCTGGCCGCGCGCGACTGGGCGCGACATGCGGCGGCAGGTCCTCGGTCACTACATCAGGGTACAAAACGTGCGCGGGGCTGTCGGAACTGCTGGACAGAGAGGGTGTTGGCCGACCTGCAGTTACCCGAGAACGTCACCCTTTCGCGCGCGACGCCCATCTTCGATATCAACTCAGTACCGGCCGGCCTGTTGAAAGCACACCAGATTGCAACCGAGGCATGGGGCATTCTGCGAGTAGAAGTTGGCCCCTTGGAGTTCGCCCTTGACGACTCGAGCGAATCACGCACGCTTGATAGTGGCGACCACCAAGTGATCCCTCCGGAGGTTCGCCATCATGTGGTGCCCACCGATGGTGCGCGATTCCTCATCGAGTTCTACTCATGACCCATCAGCGCTGAGGCAAGCGATCTACGCATCTTCACTCACCGAGTCAGACGCATTAACCTGGTCGCCGTTAATCGATTTTAACCGCGTTTCAGCGATTCCTGTGCGGATGCCGCATCGGCGCCCGTGCGTGTGACCTGGCCCTCATATTTGAGAGGGCAATAACTACCGTCGGGGGCACGTTCCCCTTTGACACGCGTTCAGCTCCACTTGGCGATGGATACTTTCGCACACGGAGTACGTCGCTGAACGCCCCGTTCTTCAGGCTGCCCAACGCGCAATTTACCGCTACAGATAGCGATTGCTGCGTCGCTGTTCGTTTTGGTCAGGGAACCCAGGCCGTGGCGTACGATCCACTGGGTTCGTTCGTCACCTTCAGCACTCCGTCGGATGCACAGCGACATGACGCGGTTGGAGTGGTCTTTCGACACGTCGTTGAGTAGGTCGGCGACAGATTTACGCACATAAGGTGACGCATCGGCTCGCAAGGGTTCAACCAGCGTCAGGATCGGTTCGGGATCGCACACGAACCCGTCGTGGCGTTTCGCCCACGGTAGGCGTGGCCTGGCGCCTTCGCTAGTGTGACGCTTAGTAATCTCCTCGCACAAACGCATCAATGTTTCCCAATCGTTGGTGCCGAATTCCTCCACGAAACGCGCGACCGGCATGAGCCAGTAGCCGGTGGTGAACATGCCAGACTCATCGGGGAGTTCGGGGTCGGGCACGTGGCCCGACCCTCTCGATGTTGCTTGTAATTATGGTTACACGCTGGCGATTTCCTGTTGGTCGCCAACTGCAATGGGGCGACGCTTGGAAATAATGACGGCGATCACAATCACGATGACTGAGAATGCTGAGATTGCATAACGCATGGCGTCGTTGGCATCCGCTCCAACGCTGAGACCAACAATTGCTGGGGCGATCAACAGTGCGATCAGGTTCATCACCTTGATCAACGGGTTGATTGCTGGGCCAGCAGTGTCTTTGAATGGGTCACCAACGGTGTCACCGATAACGGTTGCTTCGTGGGCTGGGGATCCCTTGCCACCGTAGTTGCCGTCCTCGACGAACTTCTTGGCGTTGTCCCATGCGCCCCCGCTGTTGGAAAGGAATACAGCCATCAGGACACCCGAGGCAATTGTTCCGGCGAGGTAAGCGCCGAGGGCGCCAACACCCAAACCGAAACCGACCGCAATCGGAGTGAAAAGGGCCAGGATTCCCGGTGTTACCAACTCACGAAGTGAGTCCCGGGTCACGATGTCGACAACCTTGCCGTATTCGGGCTTCTCGGTTCCCGCCATGATTCCTGGGTGGTCACGGAACTGACGTCGCACTTCGTAGATCACAGCGCCCGCAGCGCGGGAGACCGCATCAATTGCCAGACCCGAGAACATGAAGACAACGGCCGCACCGATGATCAAACCAACGAGGTTAGCCGGGGATGCGATGTCGAGGACCCCGCCGTACTGCAGCGCATCCGCTG
>FUWD013237081.1_pt15 | contig 18082 bp, 13 predicted proteins | sample 1063281 | NCBI WGS metagenome assembly FUWD01 (sample SAMEA79048168, study PRJEB19326) | metagenome | biome: marine | reverse complement strand
AGTCAGTAAAAATACTCTTCTTTAATTTATCTACTATTTTATAAAATCTTAATTTCCTTTTTATTTGCTACAATAACATATATTACTGAGGTTTATTGAAGTATTCAAAAAATAGTTTTGCTATTAAATAATTCACACACACAAAAACTTACATCCACTTAAGACTTCATCCAAGCTTAGTTTTTGGTTTTCTATAATAAGTTTGTTTATGTTTACTTAAACACTAAATTTAATTATAAGCTAAAAATAGATTAAATACATGTACACAAATAATGTTTTTTTTATATATATTAGCTAAATATCTTTAATTATCTATTAATTTTGAACAACATATCATTCCTAATTATAAATTATACTTTTTCATCATCATTAATTACCTCCAAAGCATGAAAATCGATGAAGCTTTAATGATTTTTTACCAATTAAGAAATAATACTGAAGATAGGAATGAATCAATAATTTACTCCAATTTTATTACAATACTTTTAGATCTTCAAAAAAGAGATTTTAATTCAAATCAAAGAAGAAATATAGAAACTAAATTATTATCTATAAACTTAAAAAATAATTTAAATAAGGAACTTGCTTCTTTTGAATATTTCTTACATAATAAGTTTTCAATTATTTCAGAAGACCATTACGTAAACATGGGGATGGCGGTGTGGTTATTTTCTAGTATTATATTATTCTATTTTTTTGGTCAAACTTCTGTAATTGGGGCCCTTTTAGTTGCAATTATATTTGGTGAAATACTAGATATAGAGGCTAAAGATCAAGGTAGAGTTATTAAAACGATAGATAATCAACAAGAGCCTATTTTTATTAAGGAATCGACAATGTTAAATGACTTCTCAGAAGAAGAAGAAGAAGAAGAAGAAGAAGAAAAGCATCAAAAAGATTTAAGAAAAGAACTTCAAAACTATAGAAGAAATAAATTACAACAATTTGGAAAAGAACAGGTTCAAGTTAAAAAACAAGAACAAAACAAAGAAGAACAAAAATATTAAACTTTTTCTATTTATAATTTCCATTTAATACCACAACCTATACTCGGTTTTTGATTTTCTAAAGGAGGTTTTTTTTCTAATAAAAAATCTAAAGAATTTCGCAAATCACTTCCTGTAACTAGCTTGCCATTCTCTGGTCTAGAGTTATCTAATTGCCCATGATAAATCGATTTTAAATCTTCATTAAATGCATAAAAATCTGGAGTACAAGCAGCGTTGTATTTTTTTGCTACTTCTTGATTTTCGTCATACAAATAAGGAAAAGGATACTTTAGATCTTTAGCAAGTTGCTTCATTAGCGCTGGAGAATCTTCCGGATAATTTTCAACATCGTTAGAACTTATCGCAATAAAACTGATTCCTTTTTGTTGATATTCATTCGCCATTTTTACCAACGCACCATTCACGTGAATTACAAACGGACAATGATTACATATGAACATAATAACAGTTCCTTTCTCTCCTTTAAGCTCTTCTAAAGAAACGACAGCATCATCAACTGTATTTATTAGCTTAAAATCTGGAGCTTTTGTTGCTATTGCAAATTCGTTTGATTCTGTTAGTGCCATTTTTTATTATTTTAAATTCAGAATATCTATCCGAAATGAGCTTTTTTTAAGCGGTTGAAAAAAAATTGATTATTAGATTGATTCGTTTCTATTATAATGAAGTTTAATTGTCACTTAAAGCATTGGCACAAATATATCCACCTGTCCAAGCATTCTGAAAATTAAACCCACCAGTAACTGCATCTATATTTAAAACCTCACCCACAAGAAAAAGGTTATTATGTTTTCTGCTTTCAAAACGTTTAAAGTTAATTTCTTTTAAATCAATTCCACCAGCAGTTACAAACTCATCCTTAAATGTAGTTCTACCATTAGCATTATAAACTCCTTTTGTCAATTGATTTGCTAGATTCTCTAACTGAACATTATTTAAATCCGCCCAATTTTGAGTCGGTAATATTCCTGCTGCAAAAACAAAACGTTCCCACAATCTTTTAGAAACTTCACTAAATGGTGATTTTAAAATAGTTGTTTTACGAGGTTCTTTCTTTTTTAAGTTTAGTAAAACATTTAATACTTTATCAGTTGGCCTAGACAACCAATTTACTTCCACATTGTATTGATACTTTTTATCTGCTAAAATTCTTGCACCAAAAGCAGATAATTTTAAAACTGCAGGTCCACTCATTCCCCAATGTGTAATTAACAAAGGCCCTGAAGCTTCTAATTTTGTGTTTGAAATTTTCACAGTTGCATTAGGCACAGAAGTTCCTAATAAATTGACTAACCTTTTATCATTGATATTAAAAGTAAACAATGAAGGAACTGGTTCTATAATAGAATGATCTAAGGTTTCACACAATTCCCAAACTTTCTTAGAGCTACCGGCTGCAATTACTAGTTTATCCGCTTCAAAAGTTTTCTCCTTTGTGTTGATAATCCATTTATTATCTTTTTGTGTTACCGAATTTACACCACAATTTGTTAACACTTTAATATTCAACTTATCAACAGCATTTTGAAAACAATCTATAATTGCTTGACTTGTATTTGCTTCTGGAAAAACACGATTGTCATCCTCAATTTTTAAAGGAACTCCTCTACTATCAAACCATTCAAAAGTATCTCCTGTCATGAATTGATGAAAAGGTCCCAACAATTCTTTCTCTCCTCTTGGATAAAATTTAACCAATTCTTTTGGCTCAAAACATGCATGTGTTACATTGCATCTTCCACCTCCAGAAATTTTCACTTTTTGTAAAACATCTTTCCCTTTTTCAAGAATCGTAATATCTAGTTCTGGATTATTTTCTTTTGCATTTATAGCCGTAAAATATCCTGCTGCTCCACCTCCAATAATTACTACTTTTTTCATTTCTTATGTTATCTGTTCGAGTTATTCTGCTTTTTTATCAGAATATTTTCGATAAATCTTTATTAAAATCATATCGACACAAATTTATTTTATTCTTTAATAAATTATCTCGATATGACATTTCATTATAAAACCATTTGACGATACGTCAACACAGTTTCAAATCCTTTATTCTTAAAATATCCTGGTGTTAATGAGTTTCCTGTTACTAAAACAAAATCTCCTCCCCAAGCTCCTAAGCTTTTTATTTCTCCAAAATAATCTGGAAATAATTTTTCTTTTACTGGCTTTAATTTGATAATTGAACTGATAATTCTTTCGTGCTCAATGATTAACTGATCAAAATCTTCTAATGATTTTGCATTTAAAAATGCGTCAGAAATCGCTGAAATCATTTTTATTTCTTTTTCAATATTCTGTTTACTTTCTCTAAACTTTGCAATTCCTTCTTTAGAATCTTGTTTTTCATTTAAATGTACAAAAAACAAATTTTCTTTAAAGGTTGGATTGAATTCTACTTGTTTAACCTTTGGTTTTGCATCTTCTATTTGATAAAGAATAGGTGAATTATTTTGTGCACAAGCAATATCATAACCACTTCCTTTAAAGGAGTTCCATAGTAATTTAAAAGCATCTACTTTTGCCCAAGAAGCAATAGAATTTATTAAAGTTGATGAACTTCCTAAACCCCAATTTCTTGGAAAAGTTAGTTTTGTTTTTACAACAAATCCATTTTTAGAACTTAAAAAATCTGGATTTAAATTTCTTGCTTCTTTTAATATTTCTAACAAAGTTTCTGCTATAAATTCTGCATTTCCTTCTTTATCAGAGTTAAAATTACAACGAACTAAGCGTAATTTTTGTAAATCAAAAACAGCTTCAAACCAACATTCTCCTGAATGCGTAAAACTACCCCAAATTATTTGTGATTCTTTAATTTTTTCAACAATTAAATCTTGACCAAATTTTGTTGGTAAAGCGAAGGATTTTGCTCCATCTAGCACCAAATATTCTCCTGTTAACAGCAGTTTTCCGTTTGAGTAAAAATTTATCATAACAAATTAAACTGTTTAAAATGATGTGTGAAATGTTTTACTTGAAACATCTTCCAATACTCATAATCTAGCACACCAAAAAATGGGTGAATAATCGTTCTACTATTATCATCCTTAAAAACTTTTACAAATGTTTCAATTTGGTGAATTAAATCTCCAATTGCTTCTTCAATGGAATTAAATTTTAAATTGTAAGGTTCTTCAGCTAAAAAAGAAGCTTTAAAACCTGCTTGCAATTCATTCTCTGTATTTAAAAATGGTTTTCTTCGAATCGTTTTTTCATCAGAAACAAAAATATCTAAATCCCAACTTCCATTAGCAATCTGAGTTACAGCACTTAAATGCTCTATCATTTGTTGTGCGTTCATCAACCCAAAAACAGGCTTAGAATTTTTATTTAATTTAGACAGTTGTGTTCTTACTATATTTTCATCTAAAAAATTGACCCAGTTGATTTTGGTTTTTCTTAGAGAATTTAATTTTTCTACAACTGCAGAATGGGTTACTGTTCTTTTATCAAAATAACTTGTAACAATCTCTTTTTCTTTATCATTTGCTTCAAATTGATTTAAAATATTTTGCAAATGCATTTTCATATGTCCGTGCTGAATTCCTTTTGTAGTTAATGCTCTTAAAGCTGCAAAATTTTGTGCTAAACCTGCTGCAGCCATAATTTGCATCAAAGTTCTTGCAGATGGTTTTTGCAACATTTCTAAAGATAATTTAGCCATTGGGTGCAAAGCTGTCAATCCGCCAACTGTTCCAAGGGCTAAAGGAATTTCTATCCAAAATTTAAAAATACCGTCTTTAATTTCACAATGAGATAAACTTGAATATTGCCCAGATTTTGAAGCATAAGAATGAGCGCCGGCTTCTACAGCTCTAAAATCGTTACCAGTTGCCAAAACGACAGCATCGATTCCGTTCATAATTCCTTTATTATGGGTCACCGCCCTGTAGGGTTCTATTTCTGCAATTTTTACTGCTTGATAAAATTTTTCTGCAAACTTCTGAGGATCTTCGCCTCCTAACTCTAAAATTTTACAACTCACCTCTGCTCTCACTATACATTCTGGAGTATAGTTAGATAAGATACTCATCACAATTTCTATATCTTGTCTTTCAAACTTTTTCGCAATCGCTTCTAAGCAAGAATTTATGAAATTTGCTCCCATTGAATCTTTTGTTTCAAAAGTTACATGCAGTTGATAATAGTTTGAGAGTTTAGCTGTTTTATCAACTAATTTAATATCTAAAATTCCACCTCCACGTTTTTCCATGTTTTTAGTAATGGATAGAGTTGAAGTAAATAATTCAGTTTTATTTTTATTAAAATAACTTTCCAGCTCGGCTTTATCTCCTTCATACATAAAATGAACTTGACCAATTTTGGTTGTGCCAATTACTTTCGTTTTAAAACCTCCTCTTGTACTCCAAAACTTACCTACTAGAGAAGCTGCAGCAACCACTGAACTTTCTTCAACAACCATAGGAATTACATATTCTCTATCATTAATTAGAAAATTCGGTGCCACACCATAAGGCATGTAAAAATTAGAAATTGTATTTTCTATAAAGTCATCATGTAATTGTTGTAAATCGTTATCAACATTCCAATATTGTTTGATAATATTTACAGTTTCGGATTGCTTGTGAAAGTAATTTTTTGTTAACCAAGCTATTTTTTCTTCTTTGGTAAACTTCGAAAAACCAGATATAATTTTACTCATTTATGTGTCTATGAACTATAATCAACAAATATAATTGAAACCTTTCTAAAAATGTGAGATAATCAAGATTTATCCTTTTTACAACTATTTTTTGGGGATTTTTACGTAAACTTGGCAAACTTATTATCAAATACAAGATTTATAATGAAAAAAGGGTTCCTTTTAATAACTATTCTAATATTAGTTAGTTGCAAAGCATTTGCACAAACAAATTCAAAACAAACAATAACCAAAAAAGAAATTACATTAGAAAAAATTTGGAACGGAACTTTTTCTCCAAAAAGAATGAACTCTTTAAATTCTATGAATGGAGATTTTTATTCTTTATTAAATAACGATAGAGCCACAAAATCTGTAACCGTAGATAAATATAGTTACAAAACACTAGAAAAAGTTGAAACTATCGTAAATAGTAAAGATTTAAAAGATTTAGATGGTTTTTCTTCTTACAGTTTTAATAATGATGAAACTAAAATTATTCTAGGAACTGATTTTCAAAAAATTTACAGACATTCTTTTAAAGGTACATTTTACGGATATGATATTGCATCAAAAAAACTTACTTTAATAGGTAAAAATATTCAAGAACCTATTTTCTCACCTGACAATCAAAAAGTTGCCTACGCAAAGGATAATAATATTTTTATCAAAAATATTGAAAAGAATAGTATTACTCAAGTTACAAAAGATGGCAAGATAAATAGTATTATAAACGGAATTACAGATTGGGTTTACGAAGAAGAGTTTGCTTTTGTTAGAGCTTTCGAATGGAGTAATGATAGCAAAAATTTAGCTTTTTTACGTTTTGATGAAACGAATGTCCCTACCTTTTCTATGGATATTGTAGGCAAAGGAAATTATCCAAATCAGCAAGTATTTAAGTACCCAAAAGCAGGTGAAAAAAATGCAAATGTAACTTTACATATGTATAATTTTTCTTCAAAAAATAGCAAAAAAATTGCGCTAGGAGATTACGAGTATATTCCAAGAATTAAATGGACAAATGATGCCAATATTTTAATAGCGACTACGTTAAACCGTCATCAAAATAATTTAAAATTACATACAGTAAATGCTTTAAAAAGCAGTTCTACTTTAGTGTTCAATGAAACAGATAAAGCTTATATTGATATTACAGATAATCTTACTTTTTTAAATGATAACAGCTTTATTTGGACTAGTGAAGAAGATGGATTTAATCATATCTATCACTATGATTTTAGCGGAAAACTTATCAATCAAATTACAAAAGGAAATTGGGAAGTAACTAAATATTACGGTTTTAACGAGCCTAAAAAAATGATCTATTACCAATCTGTAGAAAATGGCTCAACAAACCGAGGTGTCTATTCTATTGGTTTGGACGGACAAAATAAAAAACTACTAAGTAATAAAGATGGGCAAAATACTGCTGCTTTTAGTAAAAACTTAAACTACTTTATCAATACGTTTTCATCTACAGAAATTCCGCCAATATATTCTTTGTTTTCTGGAGAAGGAGAAATGTTAAAAGTAATTAAAGACAATTCGCAATTAAAGGATGATTTATCAGCCTATAAAATGAGTCCAAAAGAATTTTCAACGATCAATATTAATGGAAATGATTTAAATATGTGGATGCTGAAACCGGCTAATTTTGATGCCAAAAAAGAATATCCAATGTTGATGTTTCAATACTCAGGTCCAGGATCACAACAAGTGGCAAATAAATGGAATGCAAGCAATGATTATTGGCACAATATGTTAGCACAAACAGGTATGATTATAGTTTGTGTTGATGGAAGAGGAACCGGTTTTAAGGGTGCAGATTTCAAAAAATCAACCTATTTAAATCTAGTTAAATTTGAAACTGAAGATCAAATTGCTGCAGCCAAAAAACTAGCAGAACGTTCTTATATTGATGAAAATAATATTGGTATTTGGGGATGGAGTTTTGGTGGACACATGAGTACAAACGCACTATTAAAAGGAAGTGATATTTTTACAACTGCCATTGCTGTTGCACCTGTAACTTCTTGGCGTTTTTATGACACTGTTTATACAGAACGTTTTTTAAGAACTCCGCAAGAAAACCCTGCAGGCTATGATGAAAATTCGCCTGTAAATTATGCTGAAAAATTAAAAGGAAACTACTTATTAGTTCATGGAACGGGAGATGATAACGTTCATGTTCAAAATTCTTATAGAATGATCAATTCTTTAATTGAAGCCAACAAACAATTTGACATGTTTATTGTTCCTGATAGAACTCATGGAATTTACAAAGGAAAAAATACTCGTTTAAACTTGTATACAAAAATGACAAATTTCATTCAAGAAAATTTAAATAAAATTAACTAAATCAATACAAATAAAAAATAAATTATGAGTAATACTGTTAAGTTACCACATCAAAAAGAATTATTTGGACATCCAGTAGGATTATACGTTTTATTTTTCACAGAAATGTGGGAGCGCTTTTCTTATTATGGAATGAGAGCAATATTAGTTCTATACTTAGTAGCGCAAACTCAGGGTGAAAACTCTGGATTAGGTTGGACAAACGGTGAAGCTTTATCTTTATATGGATGGTATACAATGCTTGTATATGTTGCTTCTATACCTGGTGGTTGGATTGCAGATAAATTTCTTGGACAAAAGAAATCTGTTCTCTATGGAGGAATACTTTTAGTTGCTGGACATAGTATTTTAGCTATTGAAGAAATGTGGGCCTTTTATACAGGTTTAGGTTTAATTATAGCTGGTGTAGGTTTATTAAAACCAAACATTTCTACAATGGTTGGTGGTCTATACAAACAAGGAGACATAAGAAGAGACAAAGGTTTCACAATTTTTTATATAGGAATTAATGTAGGTGCATTTTTATCAAGTTTAATCGTTGGAACAGTTGGAGAGGTTTATGGTTGGCATTATGGATTTGGTTTAGCAGGAATAGGAATGGCTGCAGGTTTAGTTCAATATCTTTTTGGGCAAAAGTATTTAAAAAGTGTTGGTAATTTTCTTGGAGCTTCAGAAAATAAGGAAGAAAAAGATGCAATGAATAAGCCTTTAAGTAAAATAGAAAAAGACAGAGTAGTTGTCTTATTAATTTCTTTTTTATTAGTAATCATTTTCTGGGGAGCATTTGAGCAAGCTGGAGGTTTAATGAATCTTTATGCATCGGATAAGACTGATAGAATTTTATCTTTTTCTCTACCATTTATAGGAAATGAAGTACCAGCATCGTGGTTTCAATCTTTAAATGCAATGTTCATTATATTTTTAGGAACTACTGTTGCAGGTTATTGGGCAAACAGAAAATTAAAAGGCAAAATTTCTACGTCATTATTTAAAATGATTTTAGGTCTAATTATAATGGGAACTGGATTCTTTTTTATGACAGCAGCAGCAGCTCAATACGAATCTAATGGAGCTTCTGCTATGTATTGGTTAGTTTTAGCTTACTTATTTCATACAATTGGAGAGTTGTGTATATCTCCAGTTGCTTTATCTTACATTACAAAATTAGCTCCTGTAAAGTATGCTTCTCTTATGATGGGCGTTTATTTTGCAATGACAGGATTTGGAAATAAACTAGCAGGATTGTTAGGTGAAGCTTCTGAAAACTTAGGAGAATATGTGATTTTTACAGGAATTGCTATTTTCTGTGTTATTTTTGGTTTTTTAGTAATGCTATTCCGTAAGAAATTAGAGAAACTAACGCACGGCGCTGAAGATAACGAGCACGTAATTAATGACGAAACAGAGGGTTTCGAATTAGCAGATAACTAAAATAAAAACATATTTAAAACCTCATAAACGAAAATTTATGAGGTTTTTTTGATTTTTAAAAGAATAACCATGAACACAGCAACAAATAAAGAATTTAGCTTATTAAATCATAAACCTGCACTTTTTGTGTTATTCTTTACAGAAATGTGGGAACGTTTTTCTTATTACGGAATGCGTGCAATCTTTGTTTTATTTTTAACAGCTTCCTTTTCTGACGGAGGTTGGGAATGGTCAAGAGAAAGAGCTCTAGGCTTATTGGGAATCTATACAAGTTCTGTATATTTAACCCCATTGATTGGAGGAATTATTGCTGATAAATTATTGGGATATCAAAAAGCAGTTGCTTTAGGTGCTATGGTAATGACGTTAGGTCACGCAGCAATGTCTATGGAAACAGAAACTACTTTATATATAGGTATTGGATTATTAATTATCGGTAATGGGTTATTCAAACCAAATGTTACTTCAATGGTTAGTGGTTTATATGACAAATACCCAGAGCGTAAAGATGGTGCATTTACCATCTTCTATATGGGTGTAAATGCTGGAGGCTTTTTAGGAGTATTATTATGTGGTTTTTTAGCAAACAACCTAAGTTATGCTTGGGGGTTTGGTTTAGCAGGAATTTTTATGTTCTTAGGAACCTTACAATTTTGGTTTGGTAGAGAAATTTTTGAAAATATAGGAATAGCTCCAAGTAAAAAAGTAGACTTAACTGATGCCGATACTAAAGTTGAGATTACTGAAGATAAAGTTCCTGACAATGTTCAAAGAGACAGGTATATTGTAGTTGCAATTTTAGCCTTTTTTACAGTTTTCTTTTGGTGGGCTTTTGAACAAGCAAGTGGATCTATGAATATATTTGCAAGAGATTATACCCAAAGAGCACTCACAGGAAATGCTGCATTCATTTTTAAAATTATAGACGTTTTAGTTTCTACAGTTCCGCTACTAATCATTTCTTGGGTTTTACTGAAATTATTTGGACAAACTTTTAAAAAAATATCTTTATCTAACTTAGTACTAGGAACCAGTTTTATAGGTATTTGGGGAATTGTTATTTGGAAATTGAGTGTAATTATTCCACAACAAAATGCAGAAATAGAAGCTTCTTGGTTTTTAATTTTAAACTCACTTTTTATCATCTTTTTAGCACCTTTATTTTCTAAATGGTGGGAGAGTAAATTCAATCCTTCTGCTGCTATAAAATTCGGAATTGGAATGATGCTACTTGGAATAGGTTTTGGAGCATTAGCTTATGGATCAAGCGCAATACCTCAAGGTGCAAAAACAGCTTCTGTAAGTTTAATTTGGTTAGTTTTAGCATACCTTTTTCATACAATGGGCGAATTATGTGTTTCTCCCGTAGGACTTTCTTATGTTTCTAAATTAGTTCCCGCAAAGAAAATTGGTATGATGTTTGGAATTTGGTATTTAGTAAATGCATTAGGTAATTATTTAGCGGCTAAGACAGGAAGTTATATTGACCCAATTGTGGAGCAATATTCAATGTCTTTTTTCTTTTTAATTTTTACAATAATTCCAGCTGTAGTTGGGTTAATATTTTTAATTTTAAATCCTTTGATTAAAAAATTAATGCACGGTATTAGATAATTTGTAAATTTGACATATCATTTTCGACTTATAAAATATGAAAAAAATAATTTTCCTTTTAGCAATCATCTCTTTTAGCATTAATATAAAAGCACAAGAAATAAATTGGATTTCTTTAAACAAAGCTTTGGAGCTTCAGAAAGAAACTCCGAAAAAAATAATGATAGATGTTTACACAAATTGGTGTGGACCTTGTAAACTTTTAGACAAAAAAACATTTCATAATAAAGATGTTGTCGCGTTTGTAAATGAAAATTATTATGCCGTTAAATTTAATGGCGAAGGAGATGAAAGCGTCAATTATAAAGGAAAATCTTATGGCAATCCTAATTATGATAAAAACAAAGCAAACAAAAGAAACAGCGCTCATGAATTTGCTAATTTCATGAGAATAAATGCATATCCAACGATTGCCTTTTTAAATGAAAAAGGTGATTTTATTTTTCCTTTAAGAGGTTTTCAAGACGCACAACAACTGGAGTTTTATCTTAAACTATTTATAGACGATAAACATAGAGAATTAACAACTCAAGAAAAATTTGACGCCTATTATAATGCTTTTAAACCAGCATTTAAAACTGATTAATTCTTATTTTCACAAACCTTATAAACTACATTTTTAACTATGTGATTTTTATAGGAACATATATCAAAACATAAGTAAATTTGATTTTTTATGAAATTTCTTTCTTCCTTCTTTTTATTCTTAATTACAATTCATCAATCATTTGCACAAAAATTAGAGGGCAAAGTTATCGATAGTAGAAATTCTATTGGATTAATGAATGTTAAAGTAACAAACTCAGATAGTACATTTACAACATTAACTGATTTGAATGGAAATTTCTCACTTCCTAAACCTGATACCTATACTTTTTTTATAGAAAACTATACATCTAAAACCGAATACTTAAATGATGTGTCATTTCATATTGTGGAACTTTCACCTTTGAGAGAAAATTTAAACGAAATAATAATCACGTCAAACAATTTTCAGAGTAAACTAAATTCAGTATCCTCAGCGATTACCGTCATCAATTCTCATGAAATTAACAGTCATAGTAATGTAAACATTGCACCAATATTAAATACGATTCCAGGTGTGTATATGCATAACGGAACTTTAACAACGAATAGAATAACAATACGTGGAATAGGTTCTAGAAATTTATACGGAACGAGTAAAATTAGAGCTTACTACGAAGATATACCACTTACTAACGGTTCTGGAGCGTCAACAATTGAGGATGTTGAAATGAGCACCTTGGGCCGAATAGAAGTCATAAAAGGGCCTTCCTCGAGTATTTATGGAGCGGGATTAGGAGGCACTATACAATTAATACCAAATAAAGGATTATTCACAAATAGATCTATAAATTCAAAGTACACTTTTGGTTCTTATGGTTTGCAAAAACACCTATTACAAGCGAACTTAGGTAATCAAAAAAACAAAGCTAAACTCACCTATTCGAATCTGCATAGTGATGGTTATAGAAACAATAACAAAACGGATAGACAAACGATAACAATCGCATCAAAACATTTTATTAATGAATCTAATGTAATCACATTATTGGGAAGTTATATCGATTTAAAGGCGTTTATTCCAAGTTCCATTAATGAGGATAATTATATAAACAATCCTACATCCGCTGCATTTACTTGGGGAAAATCAAAAGGATTTAAAGATTATAAAAAAGGATTATTTGGTATCTCTTGGGAGCATATTTACAATGACTATACAAAACAAAAAACGAGTGTATTTACATCATTTTTAAGTGATTACGAACCTCGCCCTTTTAATATTTTAAAAGAAAACACAAAAGGAATCGGATTGAGAACTAGACTTATATCTAAAACAAAATTATTGAATAAATCACTTAATTGGACACTTGGCGGTGAACTATTTAAGGATTCAAACTCATACCAAACCTATAAAAATTTATACAACGAATTTCCTCCAGAGGTAGGATCTGTTCAAGGAAATTTACTTTCTGATTTTAAAGAAAAACGAAGTTATATGAACCTGTTTTTTGACTCAAACTTTCAGCTATCTAAAAACATCACAGCAACTTTCGGATTTAATATAAATGCGACTTCATACACATTAAACGACTTGTTTATGGATGATGATATTGATGTTTCGGGTGATTACAATTTTAACACAATTCTTTCTCCAAAATTTGGACTAACGTATCAATTAACAACACATTCAATTTTATATTCTTCAATAAGTCATGGTTTTTCTCCTCCTTCATTGGAAGAAACGTTGTTACCTGATGGGTTAATAAATACAAATATTAAACCTGAAAGTGGGTGGAACTATGAAATTGGAAGTCGTGGAAATATTTTAAACAATATACTTCATTATGATGTAGCAATTTATAAAATGGTAGTAAAAGATTTGCTTGTTGCTAGACGAACTTCAGATGATCAATATATTGGAGTTAATGCTGGAAAAACAACTTACAATGGTGTTGAATTAGGTTTAAAATATAGTTTGCTAAATAAAGAAAATCTAAAAATTTATGGGAGTAATGCTCTTTCCTATAATAATTTTAAATTTGATACATTTATAAATGATACTGAAGATTATTCTGGAAATGACTTAACTGGAGTCCCTAAATTTACATTAAACACTAGCCTAAATTTTGATGCCAAATTTGGATTATATGGTCTAATAAGCTATAATTACATAGGTGAAATACCCCTCAGAGATGACAATACTATTTATTCAGAAAGTTACCAATTGGTAAATTCAAAGATTGGTTATAAATCAAAGAATTCAAAAAAACTTCAGTTTGATGTTTTTATTGGGCTTAATAATATCTTTAATGAAAAATATGCTTCTATGTTATTAATTAATGCAGGGAGTTTTGGAGGGAATGCACCAAGATATTATTATCCTGGCGAACCGAGTAATTATTATATTGGCACTGCTATTAAATATCGCTTTAACTAAAGATAAAATACTAGTTGGTCATTGAACCTTTAAAAACTTTATCAGTATTCTCAACAGGCATCTTAATATAACTTCTTGATTTACGCTTTTCCATTATCTCAAGTTGAGCTTCTCCAAACGAAGTGGTATCTCCTTCGAAAATAACACGCCATATTTTACCTTCTTTAGATTCAGAAATGTATAAAGAACCATCAGGTCCTTCCGCTAATCCCATTGGTCTATATTTGGCATCTCGCATAGAAACAATAGTATCAATACCTGCAAACCCATCGGCAAATACCTCCCAATTCTTTGTTGGCTTTCCATTTTCAAAAGGAATGAAAGCTATTATATAACCAGCTTGTGGATAAGGTGTTCGGTTTACTGAGCCATGAAATGCCACAAAAGCTCCTTTTTTATAACGTGCTGGAAATTGACTGCCTTTATAAAACAATAAATCGTTTGGTGCCCAATGCGCAGGTAATCCCATTAATGGATCCGTATATCCATTGGCTACTTTAACACCATCTCCACCGTATTCGGGTGCTAGCATTCTTTTTTCTTTAAAGTGGTCATAATAGGTATATGGCCAACCAAAATCGTCTCCTTCTTTTATTTTCATAAATTCTTCAGCTGGTAAAACAGTGTTTTGCCATTCGCTAAAATATTGTGGTGCTCGCGTGTTTAAATAATCTCTTCCGTGATTTATAGCATACAAACTATTGTCTTCGTCATTCCATGACATTCCTACAATACTTCTTAATCCTGTTGCAAATCGTTTTCCTTCCGATTTTTTTTGATTTAACTTATCTTCGTCAAATTTCCAAATACCAGCAAGAATATTTAATTGCGTACAAGGGTATTCGCCATTAATAATGTCCGTTGGTTTTCTTCCTGGTCTATACTCTTCACATGCATTCGTTGGTGCACTGAAGGTTACGTACATACCTCCATTATTATCAAAAGCAAGTGATTTAGCATTGTGCCATCTAATTGGATAAGGATCTTTAACTAATATTTCAGGTTTTCCTTCAGGTATTAATTTATTAGGTGTTAATTTTTGTCTATAAATCACCAATTCCGAACTAAAATATAAGTAGCCTTTGTGAACTCGCATTTCGGTTGCAAATCTCCCGTCGTTTGGATAATCGCCAAATCGTTCAATAATATCTGCTTTACCGTCACCATTGGTATCTCTTAATGCAACATTGCCCTTATCTCCATCGCTAGTGCGTAATTTTACATATATATCACCATTTGTATTCACTGCTAAATGTCTGCTTTCTCCAACGCCATTAGTCACAACCAAGGCTCCAAATCCTTCAGGTAAAAACAAACCGCCATTATCTATATCTGTATTCGGAATAACTAATGAGTTATCCCTTTGGCAATTAACTAAAAAAATAACAAAAAATATAAGTAACACATTTTTTAATTGCATCCAATTTGTTTTTAATGATTGTTGCAAATATATGTTATTTATTTTCCGTGGAAAATAAAAATTGAAGAATTTACTATTTAAACTAATTGGCCGGATATTAGTATAAATTTAACTTCTTGCTTACAATATTCACCTAAAACGTTTCAGAATATATTACTTCATAATAAAAGCACCTTTTTTGCCTGTATAGTAAAAAGGAATTTTTTCTTGTTTACAAACAATTTCCCAACTACTTATATAGCTTTTGTAATTACTGCCATCAGCAATAATTTGTTTTGGCTGTATAGTTTTTATTAATCTTTTTAAATTTATTTTAGGTGAATATTGCAACACAATAATTGAATTTCTTAAGTTATTAAGTTGATAAACACCTAAGCTATCAATCAATATAAAGTGTTGATTTCCATATTTTAAAACAGCAGATTCTTGAGTTTTAAAATATTGATGTACATTTTCTCCAATTCTATACGAAGTCATTAAATTAGATTTTTTGAGGTCTAAGCTATCTAAATTATGATAGACTAAAAGATGTTCTCCTTCTCGAACTCCTAAAACAGAGCTTCTACTTTTATGAAAAACAATAAACGCTTTCTTTGATTTATTTTGATATGTTTCGAACACAAAAACACTTTGAATAATTACTATGGAAATTAAAAAATAGATACTTTTTTTTAATGAAGTATCAATTAAAAAATGAACTAAATAAATAATGAATATATAAGAAGCGATCATCATTAATAATGATAGCGAAATGTCTTTGAATAAGAATTGTTCTTGAAGAGAAATCCAACGGACAAAATTATTCATTTGTGTAATTACAAATCCATAAATAGTGGCTAAATATTGAGGTAAGAAACCAATCAATGAAAGAAAAATAATTGCAATTCCGCCTATTAAAATAGCCCCTAAAAAAGGGATAATAATTAAATTAGACAGCCAAAATAATCCTGGAAATTGATGAAAGTAATATAAACTCAGAGGTAATACACCTGCTTGAGCAGCAAAAGAAACGGTTAGCAATTGCCAAAATTTGTCGACTATTTTTAATTTTGGATTCCAAAACTTATACAACACAGGTTGTACCCAAATAATGCCAAAAACAGCTAAATAACTCAATTGAAAGCCAACATCAAATAGAAACATCGGTTTAACAATCAACAATAAGAACATCGATGCTATTAAAGAAAATTCTACTATATTTTTTCGTCTAAAAGATAAACCAATTGCTAAAAAAGTAAACATGGTTACAGCTCTAACGACAGATGCAGAAAGACCTGCAACAAAAGCAAACATCCAAAGGAATAAAACCACTAAAACAGTTTTAATCAACTTTCCTTTTCTGAATCTTTCTAGAGGTTTAAAAAGCCAATTTAGAATGAGTAGAATAATACCCACATGCAAACCAGAAACTGCTAAAATATGAATTGCTCCTGCGCTAGAATAATCAGCAATTAGTTGCTTCGAGATGTCTTGCCTCTGACCTAACAACAGTGCATTTATCACCGCTAGTTCATCTAGATTAAAATTATGTTTTTTGAGGGATTCTTGAACTAAATTTCTAAATTTCGCAGATATTCCTTGTAAAGAAAAACCATGAAAATCTATTCTTTTAAATTGTTCATTCTTTAAAAATAATTGTTGTTGAATCCCCTGTTTTACTAAATAGTTTTTATAGTTAAATTGATGTGGATTTAATGGTGCATTTAATTCTTGAAAATTTGATTTTACATATAGTAGTTCATCAACATTTAAGGGATTTACTGAACTGTCTTTTGTAATATTCAATAATGCTTTTCCTCTTGTTTTTATACTGTCGACTTTTACAATCGACACGTTATACTTATCATTAAAAAGACCTGATTTTAGAACTTTATCAACTTTTAAAATTACAATAGAATTTTCTCCCACATAATTTTGATAATAGTTTTTATACTTAGCATCGTTATTATAATAGACTGAAGAAATGCCTATCAAATAGAATAAGATAAAAGATAAAAAAGTAATTATTTTTTTATGTTTAAAAAGGAGTAAAAGAAGAGAAATAATAGCAATTAGAATGAGTAACTTTAGAAAACTAAGTCTCCAAAATTGATTATAAAATTGTGTGTAAATTCCTAAAAATAGGAGTACCACAAAGTGGAAGGGTAAATAATTAAGTAACCTTTTCATAGCGAAATAAAGTTACAACAATATATTTAGAAAAAATTAAAATCCCTTTTGTAACTTTCAAAAAGCTATATCTCAGTATATTTCTAATAATGAAGAAATAATTATGCTTGTAAATTATTAGTAATCAATTTTGCAGTTTTTTCGGAGGCTCCCTTTCCACCTAATTTTTTCTCAAGTTCAAAATATTCCAAGAACAATTTATCACGATAATTTTCATCTAAAATTTTAGTAAGCTCCTTTTTTAGATTGGCTTTTGTAAAATCATCTTGAATTAACTCTGTTACCACTTCTTTATTCATAATTAAATTAACTAACGAAATAAATTTTAACGTGATAATTCTTTTTGCAATTTGATAAGAGATATTTCCTCCTTTATAACAAACCACCTGTGGCACTTTAAACAAAGCCGTTTCTAAAGTTGCAGTTCCTGAAGCGACTAATGCAGCATTAGAAACACTTAATAAATCGTA
>FUWD012860783.1_pt1 | contig 18094 bp, 26 predicted proteins | sample 1063281 | NCBI WGS metagenome assembly FUWD01 (sample SAMEA79048168, study PRJEB19326) | metagenome | biome: marine | reverse complement strand
AACTTCCTCATTGTTGGTCATATCTATTTTATTAAAAACAATAATTTCTTCTTTTTTTGTTAGTTTGTTGCTGTATTTGAAAAGTTACTTTTCTAACCTTAGAATAATTTTCCAACAAGTTATCGTTAGTAATATCAATCAAATGTAAGATATTTTCACATCTCTCTATATGCCTTAAGAATTTGTCTCCCAAACCTGCCCCTTCATGAGCCCCCTCAATAAGACCTGGTATGTCGGCCAAAGTTACTTCTTTGTTATCATAAGTGATAATGCCAAGATTTGGGTTAATTGTAGTAAATGGATAGTCAGCAATTTTTGGCTTTGCGTTGGTAAGCGCAGATAGCAAACTAGATTTTCCCGAATTAGGCATGCCAACTATGCCAATGTCTGCAATAACTTTAAGTTGTAACCAGATCCAGAAATTTTCACCTTCGTTTCCATTCGTTTTTTTTCTTGGCGCACGATTTGTAGAACTTTTAAATCTTGTATTTCCCATTCCACCTTCACCGCCATTAGCCACACATATCTTTTGATCCATTTTGGCAAGGTCATCAATTAAAGTGTTGTTATCTTCTTCAAAAATTTGCGTTCCAACAGGAACTTTTAAAATTAAATCCCTTCCACCTTTCCCAGTTTTTTTTTTACCTTTTCCATCTTGCCCATGTTCGGCTTTAAAGTGTTGCTGATATTTAAAATCGATAAGCGTATTCAAATTTCTATCGACAATAAAAATTACTGAACCTCCTTTACCACCGTCTCCACCATCAGGTCCACCAAACTCCACAAACTTTTCTCTGCGAAAACTTGCAGAACCAGAACCACCATCTCCTGCTTTTACATATATTTTTACTTGATCTAAAAATTTCATATTGCAACAACAATTAATTAAATATCGAAGTTATCGGGAATTAACTGGGGATAACAGACACAAATGTTCTGTTTAGTTTTTTGGTTTTAAATTGGACTTTCCCTTTAATCAAAGAAAATATCGTATGATCTTTGCCTATGCTGACATGGTTACCTGGATGTATTCTAGTGCCTCTCTGCCTTACTATAATATTTCCTGGTAGTACTAACTGACCACCATACCTTTTTACACCTAGTCGCCTGCCCGCACTATCACGTCCATTTCTTGACGAGCCACCTGCTTTTTTTGTTGCCATAATTTAATATCCTAGTTTGATAATATCATTTTTTTTTTGTTGTTAAAGGTTTCTTTTTAGTTGCTGTTTTTTTCTTGATCAGATCACTTTTTTTTGCCTGTAATTTTATTTTTTTCTGCGCCTCTTCTAACCTTTTATTTTCTATTTCATTTAGTTTTTTTACTTCTTCTTGTTGAAATCTTCTCGTTTCTTCTGCCTTTGATATTCTCAAGGAAATATCCTCAGTTTTTATTGACTTAATCGATTCGATTTTTTCACTCTTGATTGAAATTTTTTCTTTTTTCGGCTCTGATTGTGCAATTAACTTGCCATTTTTTGAGAAAATTTTCGTTATTTTAACAATGGAGATTGGTTGTCTATGACCGTATTTTTTTCTAGAATTTTTTCTTCTTCTTTTTTTAAAAACTAATATGGTTTTGTTTTTTTTATTTTTAAGAATTTTTGCTTCTACTTTTGCACCTTGGATATTTGGATTTCCAATTTCTGTGGTCTTATCATCGTTCAAAAAAAGAACGTTTTTAAATTCAATGACTTTGCCTTCTTGATCGTTAAGTCTTTCTATTTTAAGGATTTCATTTGCCGAAACCTTATATTGCTTACCACCCGTTTGAATAACTGCGAAAGACATTGCATTAATTTCATATTTGGAAATGTTGGCAATATAACTTGTTAACTAATCATGTCAAGTTATAACAGTGACTAAAAACTATCTTTTAAGTCTCTAATTTTTCTAAAAACTCTATAATCTTCTTGGTTTTCCATGTTTAACTTAATTTTAAGATTATTTTGATCACATCTAAGAAAAATATTGGTTCTTAGCTCATCATCTAGAATAACAGGAATTGTTGGTAAATTGTTTGATCTTAATTTTTTTATTTTTTCGAACTGTTTTTTTAGGCTAATATTATCTTCATCATACTTCATGCAAAATTCTGCATTTTTGTAGGTATATTCATGACCGCAGTAAATTTTTGTATCTCTGGGAAGTTTTTTTATTTTATTCAAGGACCTTAGTAGTTGCTCGTGATCTCCTTCAAAAATTTTTCCACATCCAAGAGAAAACAGAGTATCTCCTGTAAATGCGATTTTTTCTTTTTTAAAAAAAAAACATATATGACCCAAGGTATGCCCCGGAATGTGCAATATTTTTACTTGCGAGTTTCCAAAAACCCATTCGTCTTTATCATTGAGCGTAATATCGATATCCGGAATTCTATGTTTATCACCATTAAAACCAACAACCTTAGCGTTATATTTTTTTTTTAATTCAATATTTCCTCCTATGTGATCGAAGTGATGATGTGTATTTAATATATAATCTAATCTTAGATTTTGCTGTTGAAGAAAATCAATGACGGGCGATGCTTCGGACGGATCAACCACGCCAACAATTTTAAAATTATTATCATTAATAATATAGGCATAATTATCTGTTAAACACGGTATTGGAGTAACTTGCATATTTAATTATTGTATAAGAAATATACCAAGTTGTGAAAAAATATTTTTGTAATTCATATTTTTATTTGTAATTTCAGAAATTTTTTCGTTAGTTAAGCACATAGACTTATCAATTCTTATATTCTTTTTCTTACAGAAATTAACAAAGTCTTGAATAGTGCACATATGCAAATTTGGGGTGTTATACCACTCGTTAGGTAAACTTTTAGTTATAGGCATAGTTCCTTTGATTAATAACTGAAGACGTACTTTCCAATATCCAAAATTGGGAATGGAAACAATTGTTTGTTTTCCAATTCTAAGCAATTGATCTAAAACACCCTCGGGATTTAAAAAAGCCTGTAGTGTTTGACTTAGTACAACATAATCAAATGATTTTTTTGGAAATTGAACTAATTCTTTTTCAGCATCACCCTCAATTACTGAAAGGCCTTTCGAAATACATTTTTGCACAAGATCTTTCTGCGGTTCAAGACCTCTGACGTCATTTTGTTGCTTGATTTTAAGATATTCCATTAGCGTTCCATCTCCACATCCAATATCTAAAACTCTTTTATTGTTTTGGATTATTTGAGATATTACTTCAAATTCTTTTTTCATTATTATTTATCTCGTTATAAGTTGAGTTAAGAAATTCACTTATTGTTTTTAAGAATTTTGGCACATCTAATAAAAACGAATCATGACCTCTATCAGAATTGATTTCAACAAAACCGACGTTTGCGCCACAGGCATTTAAAGCTATCACTATTTCTTTATTTTCAATAGTGGGATAAAGCCAGTCGGATGAAAATGATATTACACAAAACTTTGATTTTGTATTTTTGAAGGCTAGTGACAAGTTACCATTAAATTGTTTTTCCAAGTCAAAATAATCCATAGCTCTGGTGATGTACAAATAGCTATTAGCGTCAAACCTATCTACAAAAGTTGCCCCTTGATGACGTAAATAACTTTCTATTTGAAAATCAGCATCAAAACTAAATTTTAAACTTCCTTTATCTTGTAATTTTCTTCCAAATTTTTCCTGCAATCCTTGCTTAGATAAATAGGTAATGTGTGCAGCCATTCTTGCTATTGCTAAACCTTTATCGGGTGTTGAGTTTTCTTTTTTCCAATTAGGATCGGCCATGATTGCCTGTCGACCTAACTCGTTTAATGCAATGTTTTGTGCAGAATGACTAGCGCTACAAGCTATTGGAATAGCAGAATGAGTTTTATCAGGATACAATGAAGTAAATTGCAATACTTGCATTCCACCCATAGATCCACCTGTTACGGCAAGTAATTTTTTGATACCCAAGTGATCTAGTAAATATTTTTGAGCTCTCACCATGTCCCTTATTGTTATTACTGGGAAAGTGGTTCTATATACTTTGTTGGTTTCTGGATTTATTTCTCTTGGGCCAAAGCTTCCCATACATCCACCTAAAACATTTGCACAAATTACGAAATATTTGTTTGTATCAATTGCCTTTCCTGGACCTACAGCAGTAGTCCACCATCCCTCTCTTTTAGTGATGGGATTAATGTTTGTAACGAATTGATCACCAGTTAAAGCGTGAAAAGCAAGTACAGCATTATTTTTACTTTTATTTAAAGTTCCATAAGTTTCGTAAGCTAAAGGAAAGTCTTTGATTGTTTTTCCACAATCCAACTCAAGAGAACTATTAATAATTATTTTTTTTATATTTTTAATTTCGTCATTCATATCAAACAAAAAAAAACCCAGCTAAACTGGGCAAAAAAACCTTTTTTTAGCTGTTTTTTTTAGGCGCTCGCAATTTAAGTTAAATCAGCGCCGTCTTTTTGTACTAAAAAGTACATCTATTGTCAATTTGCCTTGTATTTATTTTGCCACAAAGCTGCATATATAGTATTTACCGTTACAATTTATATATTAAAAAATTATGACTTTGCCGAAACCAATAAAATTTAGAGTTGAAAGATATATTGGAGGATTATCTCAATTTAAAAAAGTTGATAATCCAATAATATTATCCGCAAATGAATCTGCCTTAGGGCCAAGCCCAAAAGCAATCCAGGCATTTGAAAATGATAAAAATAAAATTTTTAGATATCCAGAATCGGACTCTAACTCTTTAAGGGAAGTTCTGGCTGAGAAATTTAATATTGATTCCAAAAGAATTATTTGCGGATCAGGCTCTGATCAGATATTTGACTTAACATGTCGCCTTTTTTTAGAACCGGGAGACGAAGTTATTGTTACCGAATTTGGATTTATTATGTACGGAATATATACGTTGCAGCATAAGGCTAAAGTAGTATTGGCTAAGGAGAAAAATTTCAAAGCATCAGTGGATGAGATATTAGAAAAAGTTACTAACAAAACTAAAATCGTATTTATTGCAAATCCCAACAATCCCACAGGCACTTATTTGTCAAAAGATGAAATGCTAAATTTAAGAAAAAGACTTAAAAGCAATATTCTTATGGTAGTTGACGATGCATATTTTGAATTTTTAAACTCAGATGATTTTACTTCTGGCTTGGAACTTTTTAAAGATTTTAACAATGTATTAGTCACAAGAACCTTTTCTAAAATTTATGGTTTAGCGGGTTTAAGGTTAGGCTGGGGTTATGCTTCCAAAGAAATAATTGATGCCATGTATCAAATTAAACCTCCTTTTAATGTAAATAGAGCTGCTCTTGCAGCAGGTGTTGAAGCCATCAGAGATGAAGAATGGATAAACAAAGCAATTGAATATAATACACTATGGTCAAAAAAAATATTTTCTGTTTTAAAAGAATATAACATTAAAGCAAATGAACCTACGGCAAATTTCTTTTTGATAAATTTTGGCGAGACAAAAATTAGTTCGGATGAGATTTTTAAAAAATTAGCTAACAAACGTTTGATTTTAAGGAAAATGATACAATATAAAATACCTAATGCTCTAAGACTTACCATTGGAAATAAAGAAGCCAATGAACATTTCATACAATCCATTGGGAGCATATTGAAATAATGTTCAAGAAAGTATGTATAATTGGATGTGGTTTGATTGGTTCTTCGATAGCGAGAGCAATAAAAAAAAACAATCTTTCAACCAAAATAGTTTCTTCTAATAGATCAGATACTACAAATAAAAAAGTAATCAAATTAAACATAGTGAACGATTCAAGCTCGGACACAAAAAAAATGGTAGAAGAATCTGATTTAATTATAATTGCCACACCTTTAAGTAGTTATAAGAGTCTAATTTTTAAAATAAAAAATTCACTGAAAAATGGAGCAATATTAACTGATGTTGGATCAGTTAAAGGAAAAGCAATTTCCTTGATTGAAAAAAATATTCCCAAAAACGTGTCATGGATTTCATCACACCCAATAGCCGGAACAGAGGAAAGTGGGCCTGAGGCAGGATTTTCTGAACTTTTTAAAGATAGATGGTGCATTATAACCCCAAGCAGTCAAGCCAAAAAAAGAGATATCAAATTACTAAGAAATTTTTGGAAAAAAATAGGAAGTAGAGTTGATATTATGGATGCAAAACAACATGATTATATTTTATCAATTACAAGTCATATACCGCATTTAATAGCGTACAATATTGTAAATATGACGTTGGACATCAATAAGAAAAAAAAGCAAGAAATTGTGAAATATAGCGCCGGCGGATTGAGAGATTTTACACGAATTGCAGACTCTAATCCTATTATGTGGAGAGATATTTTTATTCAAAATAGAAAAAATGCATCAATGATGATTGATAAATTTATTGAAAACTTAAGGGATCTAAAAAAAGCAATTAAAAACAAAAACGAAAAAAAATTAGAGAAAATTTTTACAAAAACAAAAAAAATTAGAAAAGAAATAGTGAAAGCAGGTCAGGATATAGGCAAAGCTAATTTTGGAAGAAAGTAAAAATTAAGAAATATTTTTAATTTCATTGTAAATTTTCATCTCCAAATTTTTAACAAAATTATTTCGATTAAGCCCAGGTTTTATCGGTTCTAAAAAGGATACCGTTATTTTGCCTGGATATTTAATTATCCCATTTTTTGGCCAAACTTTACCTGAATTTAGCGCAACAGGAACACAAGAAATATTTAAAGTTTCATATATTCTTCCAACTCCTTTTTTAAAAGGTACTCTATCGTCAACCATCACTCTTGTTCCTTGGGGAAATATTAAAAGTGGTCTATTTTCATTTTTGATAATATTTGCAACTCTATCAAAGAAATTAAGATTATCTTTTGTGGTTGTGTCTCTTATTATTTCTATCGATTTAATTTTTTTTAAATAAAGTCCAAACAAAGGAATTTTGAGGAGCTCTTTTTTTAAAATAAAAACAGGATAATTGAGTACACTTTGTAGCGCAAAAGTTTCAAACATGGATTGATGCGCAGAAGCAACAAAATATTTTTCATTTTTAGGTATATTTTCGGTTCCTTTAAACTCTACTCTTGTATTTAAAAAGATTCTTACGATAAAAATTACATAGTAGCCTAAAAATTTTCCGAATAACAAAGTAATTTTTGGAGGTAAAAATAGTGCCGGCAATGCAATTAAGAAAACAGCAACAATTCCCGTGTACAGAAAAAGATTAAACAATAATGATCTTAAAAGCAGCATTTAAAACGGATGTTGAATTAATTATTAACCAAATTTTCTAAACTTTGTCTTTTTCTTATCATCTTATGTTTTGAACCGCTTACCATGACTTCAGCAATAGTAGGTCTAGTATTGTAATTTGATGACAAAGACATTCCATAAGCGCCTACATTAGCTAAAGCGATGTAATCTCCTTCTTTGACTTGCCAAAATTTTTTTTGATAAGCGAATTTATCTGAGTTTTCACAGACAGGACCCACAAATTCAAGATTTTCTTTGAGTAATTTGTTTGTTCTTTTTAAAGGAATAATCTGATGATGTGAATCATATAAAGCTGGTCTCATTAGATTATTCATGCCAGCGTTTAATATAACAAATTTTTTATTATTACCTTTTTTAATGTAAATAATTTTGGAAATTAATACCGCTGTGTTTCCAACAATAAATCTACCCGGCTCGAATATAATTTTAATATTTTTATTTTTTGAAAACTTTCGCACTAATATAGAATATTGTTTCAAATTTAGTTTTTTTTCATTACTTGAATAAGGGATTCCCATACCACCACCCAAATCGATAAATTTAAAATTTATTTTCGTTTTGTTAAGTATTTTATTGAGTACAGACAACACTTCTTTAAATGGTTTAATACTTGTAATTTGACTACCAATATGAATACTCAATCCTTCCAATTTTAAGTTTTTCATTTTGTTAATTTTTTGACAAAGATTTGTGTAATCATTGTAAAGTAAACCGAACTTTTCATTTTTTCCACCTGTCGAAATTTTTTTGTGTGTTTTTCCAGTTACATTGGGATTTAATCTTATTCCAATAGAAGTTTTTCTAGATAATTTTTTTGAAATTTTATTAATGAGATTGGCCTCACTTTCCGATTCAACATTTATTAATAGTATTTTTTTGTTTATTGCTGTCCGGATTTCTTCTTCTGTTTTTCCAACACCAGAAAAAACAATTTTTTTTGGATTAATTCCAACTTTTATTGCTTTTAACAATTCTCCAATTGATACAACATCTGCGCCAGAACCCAATTTTTTTAGCTCCCTGAGTAAAGCAAGATTAGAATTAGATTTTACAGAAAAGCATATAATCGGCTTAGTAGCTTTGAATATATTATTAAAGCTATTGAAATTATTTTTTAATTGCGAAAGTGAATAACAATAAAAAGGAGTTTTATATATACGCGCCAATTTAAACGCCAGTATATTTTCAATCCAAAGGTTATTTTTTCTAATTCGAATGTGGCCCATTTTTTTTATTTTGAATAAATGGTTAGATTACGAAGACTTGTAGATTTGTACTGTGGATCGCCTCTTTTACCACACGATGAACAAATTATGCATATACCAATCATTACCAATAACATTCTCATTGTTTAAATTCCTTTTTAAGTTTTAATATCATTTTTTTTATATTTTTTGTAGCAGTTCCGCCATACGAAGATTTTGAATTTACCGAATGTCTAACATCAAATACTTTCATTACATTTTTGTCTAAATCATTTTTCACTTTTTTCACTTCTTTAAAATCAAGTTGGCTCAGTTTCTTTTTTTTCTTTTCGGCATAATTCACTAATTTAGCAGAAATTTTGTATGCTTCTCTAAAAGATAAGTTGTTATTTTTAACAAGGTAATCGGCAAAATCGGTAGCAGTAGTGTAACCTTCATCAGATAAAGAAAGCATCCTTTCTTTGTTAGGTTTTAAAGTTCTAATAATTTCATTTGTTATAATAATAGATCCTAACAGAGTATCATAACTATTAAATACCAACTCTTTATCCTCTTGCATATCTTTGTAGTATGATAAAGGCAAACCTTTCATCGTTGTTAACATTGCTTGTAATGAGCCAAAATTTTTTCCCGCTCTACCTCTTATTAGTTCTGCCGGATCAGGATTTTTTTTTTGAGGCATTATTGAAGAACCAGTCAACATTTTATCATCAAATTTAATGAGTCTAAAAGCATCAGAATTCCAAATAATTAACTCTTCAGCAAGCCTAGAGATATGCATTGCACAAATAGAAGCCGATGATAAAAAATCTAAAGCAAAATCCCTATCTGATACAGTGTCGATTGAATTATTAGTCGGTTTTTTAAAACCTAATTTTTTTGAAGTAAAATTTCTGTCTATTTTATAAGATGTTCCCGTTAAAGCGCCGACTCCAAGAGGACATTCATCAATATAATTAATGTTACTGATAAATCTTTTTTTATCTCTTTTAAACATTTCTATATAAGCTAATAAATAATGGGCAAAAGAAATTGGTTGTGCATTTTTTAAATGTGTTAAACCAGGCATAATTGTTTGGATATTTTCTTCTGATTTTTTTAGAAAACTTTTAATCAAGCTATTTAAGTTTTTAATAATTTCTTTTGAAGCCTTTTTTATCCATAATTTAAAATCTGTAATCACCTGATCGTTTCTCGATCTTGCTATATGCAAATAACCAGCATCCGAACCAATAATTGTGTAGAGTTTTTTTTCAATATTTAGGTGAATATCTTCATATTTTTTATTAAAAATAAATTTATTTTTTTTATTTTATTTTCAATTTTTTTTAATCCAAAAATTATTCTATTGCCCTTTTTTTTGTCGATTATTTTTTGTTTAACCAACATTTGCGCATGTATAATAGAACCTAAAATATCTTCCTCAAATAATCTTTTGTCCACGTCGATTGATGCACCAATTTTTTCAAAATTTTTTGACGTAGCTTTATTGAATCTAGCACCCCAAACGGCTTTATTTTTGTTTTTCATATGTTAAGTTCTTATACTTAATGTTTATAAATCAAAAAATTATAAAATTTTTATTTTTTCTCTTTTGTTTTAATATTTTTTTATCAATAGCACAAACAAGCGAAGATGTGCCACTCAATAATATAGCTATAAATGAAACCCCTAGGGCAATTTCATCGATTACATTTGAAGACTTTTCGGGTGACACAATTGACCTGAAAAATTACTACGGAAAACTTATAATTATCAATTTTTGGGCAACATGGTGCAATCCTTGTAAAGTAGAAATGCCTTCACTGGACGAACTTTATAAAAGTAATAATTTTAAAAATTTACAAGTTTTTGCGGTAAATATGGAGACACTCAATACTACAAAGACAAAAAAATTTTTTGAAGATCTTAATATACAAAAATTAGGAATTTTCTTTGACCGTAATTTAAATTTTGTGAAGGAATTTAAATTAAGAGGAGTTCCCACAACGATTTTAGTAAATAAAAAAGGTGAAGAATTTGCTAGAATTATCGGATCAATCGATTTTCAGGATAAAAAATTTATAAAATGGCTGTTAAGTTATGACTAATTATATTTTGGACTCAATCTCAACACAACCTTATTCAAAAAACAAACCCAAACAAGTTATTGTATTATGCCATGGTTATGGGGGTGACGGAAAAGATATAAGTGCTCTTGCAATTAATTGGCAGAGGTTTTTGCCCGATGCTATTTTTATAAGTCCAAATGCACCAGAAGTTTGCACGATTAATTCTCAGGGTTATCAATGGTTTGATCTAACATCAGAAAAAGAAGATGAAATTCTTGAAAAATCTTTAGCTGCAGAAAAAAAACTAAACATATTTTTAAATCAAATTTTAGATGATTTACAACTGGAGCCAATCAGCTTAGCAATGGTAGGATTCAGCCAAGGTTGCATGATGAGCATTCAAACCGCACTTAAAAAAAGTAAAAAAATAAATTGTTTGCTTGGTTATTCTGGGAAAATAATTAATCAAAAACATTTATCTGATAATATTAACTCAAAACCAAAAATTTTTTTAATGCATGGAGCGAATGATACAATTGTTTCACCAACACATTTGTTAGAAGCAAAGGAATATCTAGTAAGTCACGGTTTGAAAATTAAAATTAAAATGTTTAAGAATTGTGAGCACAGAATACCCATAGAGGGTTCTAGTCTAGGTCTTAAATTTTTAAAAAAAATCTTTTATAACTGAAAGAATTTTTTAATAAACTATTTCTTGCAAAATTTATTTTAATCCGTTAACCTAGTGTGTATGATAATAGCTGCCTCGGAGAAAGTTCCATTGGAAAAATGCCCTGCATTAGTTTTAAATGCCGACTTTAGACCGTTGAGCTACTATCCGCTTTCACTTTGGTGTTGGCAGGATGCTGTCAAATCTGTTTTTCTCGAAAGAGTGAGCATTGTATCAAATTATAAAAGAAAAGTAAGAAGTCCTTCTTTCGAAATGAGTTTACCTAGCGTAATAGCTTTAAAAAGTTTTATCAAACCTTCAGAGAACCCTAATTTCACCAGATTTAATGTTTTTTTGAGAGATAAATTTACTTGTCAATATTGTGGGGCTAATAAAGATTTAACATTTGATCATCTGCTACCAAAATCAAAAGGGGGAGTGACAGATTGGGAAAATGTTGTTACGGCTTGCTCAACATGTAATGTTAAAAAGGGTGGCAAATTATACTTTAGTTCTGAAATGAAATTACATAGAAAACCTTTTCGACCAACGGTCGAAGATTTACATCACAATGGAAGAAATTTTCCTCCAAATTTTTTGCACGAAAGCTGGATGGATTATTTATATTGGGATGTAGAATTGCTACCTTAAAAAAGCTAATCTTATAATTTCTTCTAAAGTTTTTTTATCAGTTTTTTCCATAGCTCATAAATAGCTTTAAAAATATAACACCTAAAACAAATGAAAACACGGCATTAATTGCAGCAAGAGACAAACCAAGTACCTTGAAACTAACATCTTTACAACTTATGGTATTTTGTTTTAATTGTTCAAGAATCTCTTCTTTTGATAGAGTTTCTGAAAAATTTCCAACTGTACATGCAAATGATTCTTCAAAAAAACCCTGTTCTATTCCAAAATGATAAAAAGCTAGCACTGAACTCACCATAAATACTAAGAACAATATTAATAGAGTTAATTTTTCATAACTTCTAATAAAAAAAATTTTTATTATTAGAAAAACTGCAAGAAAATATGGAATACGCTCATAAAGACATAATCTACAAGGTTTGTGATCCATTTTGTATTCAATTATAAAAGCAGATATTAAAACTAGCGAAATAAGCACAAGTGTAGTAAATAGAAATTTTTTATTTATTTGTTTACTCATTTTTATTTAAGAAACAAAAAGTAAATAGCCATTGCCAATAGAATAATAATTCCAGCAATAACGATACTCCATTTTGTTCCTTGTTTTTCTAAGAAGGGACCAATTTTTTGACCAAATTTATAAGCTAGATATGCAACTAAAAAAAATCTTAAACCTCGCGTTACAATACAGATTGAAATAAAAGTTATTAGGTTATAGTGAATTATTCCACTAGAAATAGTTAAAAGTTTGAACGGAAGAGGTGTGAAGCCTGCTGTGAATAATATACCTAACCAAGCCATTAAGCCGCCTCTAGTTGAAAACTTTTCTTTAAACGTATCAGAGTATTCATAACCATAAAATTCAAAAATTTTTATTGCAATTTCGTTTAAAGAATAACCAATATAATAACCAAATAGTGCACCCAAAACTGAAAAAATGGTTGCTATTAAAGCTATTCGAATAAATTCATTTTTTTTTGATATCACCATAGGAATAATCATCACATCAGGTGGTATGGGAAAAAAAGAGCTTTCTATAAATGCTTCAATTGCCAAAATTTGTTTTGCGTATCTATATCCTGCCCAAGTAACACATTTGTCATATAAGCTTTTGATCATTTTTTTTGTTTAAAATAGTTTTGTTATACTATACTATTTAACTATGAACATTAAATGTACGTTAATAAAATTAGTTGGGTCATTGGTTTTGTCCCCGATATTGGTTTATGCAGTCTTGGTAATCGCAAGAGTTTTTGGTGCATCTTATGACATGTCGCATGGAGAGGCATTTATTGTCTGGTTGCTTATGGCTATATTAATTTCTCAATGTGTGTGCTGTTCTAGTCGCAAGAAATAAATCCCTATAAAACATTTTTTTAGATTGACACATATGAGCAAGGTAATAGGAATCGCAATCTCGGAAAACCCCAAAGGAGCAATAAGAAGCGTCAATAGTGTTAAAGCTATTGCAGGCAAGGGTTTGGTTAATGAATATCATTTTAAAAATGATAATGACAAAAGATGTCAAATTACACTTATCGAGATTGAAAATATTAACTACTACAATCACAAGCATGGAGTATCTATTCCATCTATAAGTTTTAGAAGAAATATTATCACAGAAGGTATTCGGCTTAATGAATTAGAGGGTAGCGAGTTTTTAATTGGAAAAGTTAAAGTTAAGGCACACGATTTATGTAGACCTTGCAAATATTTACAAGAATCCCTGAAGCAGAAAAATATAATTAGAGAATTTTTACAAAAAGGTGGATTGCGTTGTGAAATATTAACTGATGGAGAAATTTTTGTTGATGACAAAATAAAATGTTAACTTTTTATGAAGAAAACAGTAATTTTAAAAGATGATATAGGACACACGGTAGAAGTTAAATTGGAAAAATTTGTTGATCACATAAATCGTTATCATAGAATAGGAACAAGCATTCACGATGAAAGAGGGCATTACTTTACGATCAACGAAACATTCAGAGAAAAACTAAAAAAAATATCAAAAAAATAATGAAAGAATTTCTGTTGATATGTTTTTTTTATTTTCAGTATCTTTTTATAACATCGAAGTAAAAGCAGGAGATTTAAGAATAATTGATGGTGATACAATTATACTTCATGGTGAAATAATCAGATTTTCTGGAATAGATGCTCCTGAGTTGAAACAAACTTGCAATAAATATGATCAACCAGTTTATTGTGGAATATTGGCTAAAGAAGTTCTTTTAAAAAGAGTAGGAAATAAAATTCCTACATGCATAAAAGAAGGAAAAGATTTTTATAATAGATTTTTGGCCGAATGTTTCATTAATGGAAGTAGTTTATCCCAGTATTTGGTGAGAAGTGGATATGCATTTGCATACCAAAAATACTCAATAAAATTTATTAAAGATGAAGAATACGCAAAACAAAGAAATCTTGGTATTTGGTCAATGAAGTTCAAATATCCTTGGGAATTTAGAAAGTGAGTATTAAAAATTTTTAATTTTATCAAACTTAAATTTTCACAAAGGAATAAAACTTTTTTATATGCCTTTGGCCATTTTTTGTTTAGCTCTTTTTCAAAAATTATATCAATATCCAGATCTGATAAAATCCAATGATCTCTTTCCATCTCACCCTCGAGTTGACCATTACCCCACCCAGAATATCCTAAAATAACTAAGCTTTTATCTGGTCCCTTATTTTCCGCAATGTCAATTAAAATTTTAGAATCTACTGTAATGGAAATGTTGCCAAAATTTTTAGTAGTCTCATTTTGATATTCAGTTGAATGCAAGATGAAAATTTTTTTTGTATCAACGGGTCCACCCCAATATATTGGAATGTGTATCTTGTATAATGTTTCTCTTTCTTCGGATGTACTTATCGAAGAATCTATTAACAGAGCCAGTGGTATCGATCCCATGGATTTGTTTATAACGAGTCCCCAAGCACCATCTTCGTCATTTTCTAAAATAACTATCACTGTTTTTTTAAATCTATTGTCATTCATTTTTCTAGTAGCAATCAAAAAATGATTTTTAACGCTATTATAAAATTTGCCTTTTAAGTAATTTTCTGACGCCTGGGTTAAGGAGCCTATATGGAAAAATGACAAAAATTGTAAAATAATGAATGAAAATATTAATATTCTTTTATTCATGAACTAATTATAATAACATAATCACACTTATGAATATTGTTACAGATGTTATTTTACCCTTGGCTTTAGCCTTTATAATGTTTGCATTGGGATTGGGGCTTACAGGAGAAGATTTTTTGAGAGTTGCAAGACAACCTCGTGATTTTTTTGTAGGAGCCTTTTCACAGATTATTTTACTTCCGATTATTGCGTTTATTCTTGTAAAGATATGGCCAATTGCACCCGAACTGGCAATAGGAGTTATGATAATTGCTGCTGCGCCCGGCGGCGTGACATCTAACTTATTAACTTATTTTGCAAAAGGTGATGTAGCGCTTTCAATATCACTAACAGCTATTATTAGTTTGCTATGTGTTGTTACAATTCCGTTTATCGTTTTAACATCGATTGGACTATTGGCTGATACAAGTATAGCTCAAGATATTTCTTTACTAAGTATGGCGCGAGATATGTTTTTAATCGTTACGGTGCCAGTTATATTAGGCATGTTATTCAGGAAATTTATCCCAACTGCAGCAATAAGATTTGAACCAATGGCAAAGAAAGTATCAATAGTGCTTTTTGTACTTGTTTTATTGGGAGCAATAGCAGCTGAAAAAGAAAATATTGTTTCATATTTTGCTCAAGCGGGGTTAATAACTTTATTACTGAATGTAATTATGATGGTTGTAGCATTTTATCTTGCTCAATTATTGGGTTCAGGCAATGAACAAAAAAAATGTATTACAATTGAATGTGGATTGCAAAATGGAACACTTGCTATATTTGTAGCAACATCAATTTTTGGTGGAGGCGCGTATGTTATACCCGCGGCCACATACAGTTTAATAATGTTCTTTACATCTTTAATATTCGTATATTTAGTTAGAAAAACTATTTAAAAAATAAATAATCTATTTTAATTTTTTTTAAAGTTTTATATTTTATGAAAAGGTCCCGTAGTTAAATGGATATAACGGCTCCCTCCTAAGGAGCAGTTGCAGGTTCGATTCCCGCCGGGATCGCCATTTTTTTTGAGAAATAGAAAATGTTAGATAACAAAGATCTTATTAGAGAACTAAAAATTGAAGGAATTTCTGATAAAAATATATTACGTGCTATAGAAAAAGTTCCTAGAGAGCTTTTTGTTGCGCAGAAATTAATTGATCGTGCTTATGAAAATATTCCATTACCAATAGATTGCGGCCAAACCATATCCCAACCCTATGTTGTGGCATATATGATTTCTTGTTTGAAATTGAAAAAAACAGATAAAGTTTTGGAAATAGGTACTGGCACAGGATATCAAACGGCAATACTTTCTTATTTGTGCAAAGAAGTTTGTACAATTGAGATATACAATAAGTTACTGAATCAGGCTAAAAAAAGAATTCTAAAACTCAATTTAAAAAATATTAATTTTATATTAGGTAATGGAACTGAAGGTTGGAATGCAAAGGTTTTATTTGACGCTATAATTGTTAGCGCTGCATCAGAAATAATACCTGACAAACTGTTGAAAAATTTAAAAAATCATGGATGTCTAATTATGACCTAAAAAAAATCATTAGATATTCAAAAACTTTTATTAATAAAAAAAGTAATGAAACTTATTTAGAAAAAGAATTATGTAGCGTAAAATTTGTACCTTTGCTAAATGATAATATTGAATAACTTTATTATATTTTTTTGATGAAAAAACACCTATTAATTTTTGGAAAAGTGCAAGGTGTTGGTTTTAGAAATTGGTTGTACGTGAAAGCAACAGAAAAAAATGTTCACGGCTGGGTTAAAAATACAATAAAAGGTGAAGTAGAAGTTCTTCTAATTGGCAATAACAAGGATGTTAATGAGATCATAAAACAATGCGAGATAGGTCCTTCCACTTCAAGAGTAATGGAAATTAAAATCCAGAACTATAAACAAGATTATTTTGGCAAATCTTTCAGTATAATTCATTGACAATAAAACTATTTTTTAGTTGCGTCCTTCGTAATTTCAAAACATAATAACTACATAAATATTAACTAAGAGGAGAAAAGGGCGAATGGCGGAACTGGTAGACGCGCAGGACTCAAAATCCTGTGGTAGCAATGCTGTGAGAGTTCGAGTCTCTCTTTGCCCACCAAAATTAAATGAATTTAAATGAATTTAAAAGCTTAGTAGATTTATTTTTTTATCAGGCTAAAAAACAAAATCCTCAAATTGCTTTCTTGGAATGGCTTAATCCTAAAAACAACAAAAAGTTCAGTTGGGGCGAAACATCATCAAATATTTATAAGTTAGCAAAAACTTTGAAAGAAAACATTGCGAGTGACGATAGATGCCTTTTAGTTTCTGAAAATAGACCAGAGTGGATGATTTCCGATATTGCGGTAATGCTAGCGGGTGGAATTACGGTACCAGCGTATACAACCTACACCGAAAAAGATTATAAATACATAATCGAAGACTGCCGACCTTCTGTAATCATTGTTTCAAATAATGAGATACATGACAAGCTAAAAAATATAATCGAGGAAAAATCTTTTGTAAGAAAAGTAATTACTTTCGATGAAATCCAAAAAGAAGATTATAAAGATAAATATTTAGATTTTAATTCTATAATTAAAAACGATTTACAAGAAAATGATAAAATAAAAAATTTAAATTTAGAAAGAAGTTCTCCAGCCTGCATAATATATACATCCGGAACAGGCGGAAACCCCAAAGGGGTAATTTTAAGTCATGGAGGCATATTAAATAATTTGGAGGGAGCTTGTGAAATATTAAAACCATTAATTGACAAGAGACCAATTTTTTTAACCTGGCTTCCTCTATCACATTCTTATGAGCACACAGTTCAGTTTGCGCAAATTGCAGTTGGTGCAAAAGTCTTTTACGCAGAAAAAATAGAAAAACTTTTAGATAATATTTCAGAAGCCAAACCAACTATTATGACTGCAGTTCCACGATTTTATCAAAATCTTTATAACAAAATAAATATGAATATGAAAAAAGCGAAAGGATTTAAGGTAAAATTAATTAAAGCGACAATTGATTTAGGAAAAAAAGAGCTATTAAAACAAAAAATGAGTTTTCCAGAAAAACTTATGAATTCAGTGGTAAACACTTTGGTTAGAAAAAAGTAAAAAAACAG
>FUWD013231709.1_pt1 | contig 18103 bp, 18 predicted proteins | sample 1063281 | NCBI WGS metagenome assembly FUWD01 (sample SAMEA79048168, study PRJEB19326) | metagenome | biome: marine | reverse complement strand
GCAGGGTCATAGGCTACTATATTTTCATCATCGCTATCTATACCTTTGGATAATTCCCAAAATTCATTTGAACCCAGTTTAAATGGTCCATGAGGTTCAGCTCTATACCAAAATATTTGGTCTTGTAAACGATTGCTCTTGGAATTATTGTTTATGACTAAACATTCATAATTTTCAGTACATTGGTCCATAATTTGTGAAAAACTTTCAAACGTTGGAAACATTCCCGCATAATTTTCATGAATGATTCTACGGTTTTTTATATAAGGCTCACGTAATATGAAGACAAAATCTATATTGGTTCTAAGATTGGGAGGTATGCCTAATGGGTATTGCATTGTGATGATAAGCATTATTTTCCAGTGACGCCCATTCATAAATAATAATCTCATCATTTTATCACGTGTCCATGATGCATCGTATAAACAGTCGTCTAATATAACAAACGCACGCGAATCAATCGTACTTCGCTTGTATTGTTCAAGTTCTTTTCTTACCTGTTTAGAACTTGTCGTTGCCGTTTTAATATATTTTCAATGATGGATATGTTATATTCATCATGAATAAACAATTTAGGAATATGTTGGCAATAAAATCCATTTCCAGCTTCTGTTCCTGATATGACCGTTCCTATGGGTATATCTTGATGATGGTATAATAAGTCCCTTACCAGATAACTTTTACCAGTATCTCTACGTCCAATCAATACTACCACTGGTCCTTTATTTTCATCTGGTTTAAAACTAATGCTATTCATATTGAATTTACCAAGTTCTAGTTCACGTGACATTGTGAATAATTGAGAAATTAAAGAATTATATACACCGCAAGAATGGATAATTAGTTTATATATGTAATTAATTATATAATCACTGTTTAATGGAATTTACATATATAAAACCAAATCATACTGTTTTATTTCAAAGTGTTCTAGACGTCATGGGTGTTAAATCTCCGCAAAATTATATACCTATATACAATCGGTTTTTTTCATTGACTCCTAATAATTACAATACAATTACGTTTAACCATACACGTTCCTTGTACGAAGTAAAGAATAAAGTTACTACCAATATATTTAACTGTACGATACAAACCGGTAAGGTACAAGAAGAACAGGACGTATATTTTAAATATAGTCCATTGTTAGACCCTTTAAAATATATAGTTGGACGATATAAGGAATATGATATAGGTTGTTTACCTCAATATACGTCGTTACAAGAACATGCAAAATGTCGTGATTCCAATAATTCTGCTTATATTGACGGTATGTTCAATTATTTATCCAATCAACTTTTACATCATTATGGTTTTTTTCATGGATTAGAATTTTACGGTTCTTTTATTGCCATGAAGAACACCTTTGAATGTGATATTTCAGATGATATAGAATATATAGCACAATCGGATTTTTTTAATCAACACAATGATACGTTATTTCATATCAATATTCCTATAACGAAACAATCTCCTAAACGAAGCCGAGGTAATAAACCTATTCTGGATATTGGTGAAGTCATAGACATTCCTTATGATACGATGGACCCCTTAAAGATATCCGTTCCGATTGAAACTGAATTAGAATTATTGTATTTAAATGATACACTTTCTACCGAAGAAACCTCACTCAACAGTGAATGCTCTTCCGTCTCTTCTAAAACAGAAGAGTCTACCTCAGACTCCTCTTCCACGAGTGGTTATTCCACGAGTGGTTATTCCACCATCGTGGAAGAAGATGTCCTTGCAACTCTACCGAATTTCCCTGTACATGTGATTGCGATGGAAAAGTGTGTAGAAACATTAGACGATTACCTTATCCATCACAAAGAAACCATAGGGGAAGACGAATGGCGTTCTATATTATGTCAAGTGGTCATGTCCTTACTGGTATATCAACGAACCTTTCACCTTACACACAATGACTTACATACCAATAATATTATGTATACCCATACCCATCATACCTATCTTGTATATACATGGAACGGGACCACCTTTAAAGTTCCACCTTTGGAAAATATACAAAATCATTGATTTTGGTAGAGCCATTTATCGCTTTCGTGGACGTATCCTTTGTAGTGATAGTTTTCATCCAAAAGGAGATGCCGCTTCACAATATAATTGTGAACCGTATTTAAACAAACATAAACCCATCCTAGAACCAAACTTTAGTTTTGATTTATGTCGTTTAGGGTGTTCTTTGTTTGATGTTATATCCGAAGATATAGATTATACTAGCGTAAAAGATACAGATAATACACACCGTATTATACTAGAATGGTGTCAAGACGATAAAGGACGAAATATTTTAGTGAAACAAAATGGTGAAGAACGATACCCTGACTTTAAACTATATAAAATGATTTCTAGAACCGTTCATAATCGTACGCCTGAAATGGAAATCAAAAAATCTTATTTCTCAACGTTTATAACACAAGAACCGTTGGATACAACCTTACCAACGATACACGTAAATGATTTTTCAAGTTATATAAATTAAGAATTACAATAATATATATATATATATATATATATATATATATGGCAACGCTTGGTCGCAATGACCATAAAATGGATGTAGGAGAGGAAGGTATTGTATGTAGTTGGCCCGGAGGAAGAACTTATACCATACCATGGAATCAATGTTTAATGAGTACTGGGAAACAACCTATGAATTTAAATGACTTAACACAAGACCAGAGATACCATATTGCCTCAGATATGATAAAGGATGGGTCAAATTCAAAATTATTTAGATACTTATTTAAAAGAGCATGGCCGAGTCCGAATCCAGCTGATTATACGGGATCTCTCAATAAAGATTTTTTAGATATGTCTAAGAATATTCCTTAGAGGACACGCCGACAATCTACGACTATAGATGGAATGCTTCAGACAGCTAGGACGTTCAATCATATTGTTGGGTACCCGTGATGTGGATTCATCTAGCACGATTGCTCCATGGGCAGATTCAATCACAAGTTTTGCTACTGCCTTTGATACTGCAACCAAATCTGCGGGTAAAGTATGGCCACCACAAGGTGAAACCATTATATTGACTGAAGGGTTGTTTAAGGCGTTTGGTTATCCCGCTGGTATGTATCTCAAAGCAACCACGCTCTCTAACGAGGTATGGACATTTGAACTCATAATGTTTGGGAGAACCTTTAAAGGTAAAACCGACAACGCAAATATAGATTTTGTTGAATTAAAAAATTTTACACAGGGCAACGACAAAAACAAACAATGGTTCAAGCAGAATCCATTTAAGGTAACAGGGGGTCGTATTGACCGCCAGCCTGGGGACTTTGTATCGTTGGGGAAGGCAAGTAAAATCTTTAATGATTATACACCGTATGAAACAACCGCATTATTAATAATTATATTAAAATCGCTTGGGGACAGGTTACAATGTTTATTTCATTTATTAAATTGGGTAGAACATAAACAAGGACCCCAAACAACCGTATTAATGAATACATGCGATGGTCCTGTATTTACGGTATCGTTACAATTTGGTCCGAATACAGCATTATTATATGATAAATATACGAATAAAGGTGATAAAAATAGATATCATAGATGTTTACTATTAGACCGTGTCGTTAACCCATGTGATACTTGTAGGAAAAAAAATATAATTAAAATCTCGGATTGTATTGATTCAAACAGTTCATTAATAAGATTATATACTACCATATATCATGATATTAAAAACTATTACGGGACTGTATCAAGTGAAAACTATATATTTAGACTTGAAACTAATGACACGTTACCACAGGTAACCGAACGTTTTTTTTTGGTTATTTTAAGACAATTAACGGTTTGTAATTATAAATTAATTCGGTTTAGGTCATTTTTAAAAAGTGTAAACGTGATTGCACCGACGATTTTTGCCGATAATCAAAAAAATATCTTGACCCCTGTCGAACGTACGAAAATACATACAACCTATAATGAAATGTTAAATACTTCAACGAACGAATTTATAAAGGATTACGGTTATATTTCTTTTTTTACAGATACAAATATTGTTCAAGGTGAATTAAAAAAACTTAGAATTTCAAATAATAATAAATTAACAATGGGTGGCACCGGGAATACCCTAATGATTGAATTGAACAATGAATTAAGTATCGCATCAAGTAAGGGTGTGGTACAGAGAAATGATTATATAACAAAAACCATTTCAAAAATGATGATGGAATACTTGATAATTATACCTTTTGATATCAGTAAAAAAGATGTAGTACGGCATTTGTCTACTCAACTACAGGGGAGAGGCCAACGTGCTAGACGCACGGCAGGAGAGTTGACGCAACAGGCCACATCACTATCTCAACATAAAGGTGGAACTGGACGTTTATATTCTTCAATTTATCAAACTGGAGGCACAAAAGTTTTAGATACATATATTAATAATTTTAATTTTATGGATTTTACGGATGTTACTACTTCATTACGAAATATAATACCATTAAAAGATATATTATTAGAAACAATCCAAAACAAATACAATATACATGATGACATTATAAACAAGATAAACGCGGTTGAGACGGGGGAATCTAATGTGACGAGTGATAATTATACGAGTCGTATGCAACAATTTATGAATATATATATGGAACAGGTTGATGATATGCAAAAAAAGATGAAAAAAGAAGCATCGGTAGCGGAAGCATCGGTAGCGGAAGCATCGGTAGCGGAATCGGTAGCGGAAGCGGAAGCGGATGCGGAAGCATCGGTAGCGGCAGCGGTAGCGGTAGCGGTAGCGGAAGCGGCAGCGGAAGCATCGGTAGCGGCAGAGGCAGCGGCATCGGTAGCGGATGCGGAAGCATCGGTAGCGGCAGAGGCAGCGGAAGCGGAAGCAACGGTAGCGGCACCGGATGCGGCAGCGGCAGAGGCAGAGGCTGCGGAAGCAACGGTAGCGGCACCGGATGCGGCAGCGGCAGAGGCAGAGGCAGAGGCAGCTGCAGAGGCAATGGCGAATGAGGCATTTTTGGAGGCAGAATCATCGGAAGCAGCAGATGCACTAGCTGCAGATGCACTAGCAGCCTCGGAAGCGTATAATGTTATAAATAATTTATTGCCTCATGACATTAAACCAGATGATATTGTTCGTATAACATCAGTATATAATGATATTTATACAAAATTATATAGTCGGTTAAATATATGTATCCGTTTTAATTTGAAAAAAATATTAATAACTAATTTATATAATTATATAGTATGGTATAGACGGATAGATCCATCTAGTATATCCAATATATCCCATCCAATCTTTGATTTAATAACAGACTTAACGAGTATAACAGAGAAATTATCCTCTATCGGAATAGTACCGCCTATATATAACGAAATTTCCCTTATATCAGAAATTGGGGAGGTGAGTGCGTATCAAAACAACCTCATTAATACATGTCAATACAGTTCATCGTACGGGTTTATTAAAGAAGAGAACAATTTTCGTAAGTATATGAAGACACACGTAATACCTATTGTAGATACAAGTATAATTTTAATTCCCCTAAATTCACAAGATATGGTTGATGGAGTAGTTCAACAGATAATAACCAAAATGGAATTGGAAAAAAATGGTGAACCTACCGGAGGAGCAGAAGAAGCAGAAGATAGTTCTGGCGACGAAAAATTATCGTCGGATATTTATACGCGAAACGCTGAAGATGGAACTTCTCAAGAAATTACACATAAAGATATTGAGAATAAGGTATACGATGTAATTAAGAGTAAAGAAGGAGAGGTATCCGATACGGAGATGGATCAGATAGTAACTAATATCAAAAATGATTTAGATATGACTTATTCCGTCAGAAGGGCTTTGAGTTTTCCAGATTTATCTACTGGTGGTCGTTCTGATATTCATAATAAGTATACGAAACGCGGTAAAATGTATAAACGAAAAAAGTATACGAAACGCGGTAAAATGTATAAACGTAAGTATACGAAACGCGGTAAAATGCATAAACGTAAGTATACGAAACGTTAAAATCATTTCGTGATAGTTCGTCGTTTTCGTGTAAGTTTTTTGGGTGTAATGGATGAGATGGTAAATGTGGTCCATGGATAAGAAAGTCTATCGTGTAAATAAGGACGCAAGTAATTCCAAACACGTTGTTTGTCGCAAAAGGCATCTTTCATAAAAGGTTTTCCACAGGAGGACCCCCATCTAAGTGAAAACGACATATTTTTTGCCATTTGAGTATCAATGACATTACCGTCCAATGCTCCGTGGGGTTCAAAGGGTTTCGGTCGTGATGGGTCTGACATGTATTCACGTGGGTCCAACTCATAATGAGAACATACCGTACGTGAACACGGATTTTCTTTATTAAGATATACATCATAATGATCGCTAATAATTTGTTGAGCAACGTCAATGTTTATAGTACCTTTATGTATATCCATCAAATCCGCTAAACGCACTTTTCTTGCGCCTTGATGACGCCGTATATCATCTATACCTGTATTTGTACATTCAAGATTACGAATTCTAGGGTCTTCTGGTGCGTTATATCCAATGAATACTCCATTTTGAGTGCGGGTAGTATTGTGAAATCGTAACCCTAATTCAATGCGCATAATTTCATTTACATTCGTATCCCCGAACATCCACGTGTTCGCATAATCACCGGAATTACCGTCTAACAACATGCGTTCATAATCATCTAAATTTTTTCCATATTGCATTGCATTACGAATACGACAAGAAATTGGTATATTGGCTTGATAATTTTTAAATCCACCAATCGTGGATTCGGTCCCAAGTATACCGGCAGAGGTTACAAAAAAATCAGTACCAGACCATATCCATCCAGGGTAACCCGACCATAGTATACGATTACCTTGTTCCGGATGAATATCTACAACATAATTTCCTAATTGTCCAGTTAAAAAATCTGAAAACGTATTATGTGCACATACTATTTTTCCATCGGCGGTCCAATCTCCTACTGCCATGAAGGCCGAACATCTATCCTTGTTACCGCTTGCATGAACCGATTGATTTGCATAATTCTCTCCATATACATTTGTTTTTTCTTCCTTTGACATATTATTCCACCAAGAATCTACTAATGTAAAATAATTGTTCCATGCAACCACTTCATCTATGGTTAGATTCGCGCTTCTGCAAATCCAAGCATTCCTCGTAAAATTCTGGAAACTGGGATGCAATCACGGGTGTAATATCTCTTTGTGCGACTTGAATAAAATACTCCCATTTTACTCCAAAATCGTTATAAATTGTAAAATCCAATATACGTCTTACTTCTATCATTTCTTTTGCAATTAATGTACCGTAGGCAAATCCTCTTTCTTTAGGTGCTCCACGTATGGATATATAAATCCAACCATTTTTATCTTCACGCAATCCATGTTTGATAACCATTAATGTATAACGATATAATAGTTATCAAACATTTACAAATAAATTTCTTATATTAAAAGTCGGGTTTTCCTGTAAATACGGCAGGAATTTTTGAGGAAACGTCTGTATTGACTTGAGTAAGTATAAACATTCCAAGGATAGAACTGATAAATACAAGGATTGTATCCCGAATCATCTGTTTGAATAGGATGTCTTCCTTTAATATAAATTTAATTTCAATAATACGTATGATAAAAAATACTATACTAATCGCTGTTGAGGTCATCCATTGTCCTTGTTCCATTTAAACTGATGATATATATTCTTTATCCTACAAAAACGCATTATAATGTCTCAATATCTATAACGGGCAATGGTTTAACATTTATACGACCATTAAGGTCTTTGATTCCTATATTATCTAAACTTATTTCATCCCCGATGACTAATTTAGCATCTTGTTCTTCTTCTTGTTTTCGTTTTTCATGCGTTTCTTGTGAGATTCGTTCTAAACGTTCAATTGTTTTTGGTGCTTCAATCGTTCCTTGTTTTCCACTTGTATCCATGGTAAAATCTATATCCGAAAACGTTAATTTATCCGGCAAAATTATGGGATTGGATACTATATTAGATACCAAAGGTTCAAGAACGGTTTCCACTTTGGGAACGGTTTCCATACTTTGGGCGTTTCAAGGGTTTCCACCTTGGGCGTTTCAATGATGTCGTCGGTTATGATAACCTCTTCTTCTTGCGTTTCACTGAGGTATTCTTTCAATATATCCTCTACGGGAATACTATCTCGTATTGCATTTAAAGTAGATTCCTTAATGATTAATTCTAATTCACGATTATGTCGTTGTATGTCAAGTGGTGGAATGTTCACTTCAAATAGATATACATTCGTATAAATTTTACGTGCAACCAATATATATAATTTATGTATGAAATTATTTATGGAAGGAATATTTATATTTATTTTTTTTTGATGTTGTCCTACACGAACGACCGTCAATGCCTTCATATGAATGATATGAACACACGTAATCATATCTTCTAAATACGGACAATTTGTAACGTTAAGGATACGCTTACGTTCTGTTTTTATAATTTCCTCATTCCATTTAGGTACTCTACTTAAAAAGGTTTGGAACGTCATAAGGTATTTGGTTTGTTCTTCATTCGCTATACATAAATTCCAAGACTCTTCAAATATAGATTTTATCCCAGATATCACGGCGGGTGTTAATAGATTCACGAGTCTTGCACACCATTCGTTTTTAGATTCAATCAACGAATTTATCGAATAATCGTCCATATCTATATATAAGAATTGATTTTTAATATTTCATCGCAATTGCATACATATTGATATAACATAAACAACATAAATAATGATTCGTGTTTAAATAAATGTTTGTTGGAATGATATTGAATAAGAATATGGGTTTTACGTTTGGTTGAAATCGTTGTAGATTTAGATATATAGGTGAGTAAATCTTTACCCGAATATCCTTTATCGTATAATTTATTTGTTAATTGAATAAAAGAATTAGGGTCCTTTATATCTAAATGCATAATATGATTACGTATCCATTGTATACGTTTGGATGGGGAGGGTTCCTTTCCAAAACTTGAATTCACTTGATACACATGAAGATTAATACAAGGTAACGGGATATATATTTCACAAAAACGAGATAAGATAGGTTTAAGTAATTTAGTTTTATCGTTCGCAATAATAAAAAACCTAGTGTTGCTACTAAATTGTTCTATACAACGACGTAAGGCAGACTGTGCGTCGTTGGTAAGCGAATCCACATTTGTCAATAATATAGATTTAAATGGATGATGTAAGGAATGTTGTGTTTTTGCAAAAAACTTTAATTCTTCTCGTATAAATTTAATACCTTTACCGTGTTCACAATTGGCATATAATACGTGTAATCGTTCATCTTCATACGTTTTATATAAACGATGTATAAATTGTGTAACCAATATATGTTTTCCTGCGCCAGAGGGTCCGTAAAAAAGAATATTCGGTATATTGTTGTTTTTAATCATATGATTAAGATTTTCAACGATATCATTATGAATAAGGTTTAGCATCATACTCTTAAATATATAATTTTAAATCCTATTATAACTAACTATAAGTTAGGCCCAACTGGTCAAACTGTGTGTATATGGATTACTTTTAAATGCGTTTAAAAGGTCTGGATTCATTCTATCATAATTTGGTTGTATCGTTGTAGGTGGCATTTGTGTACGTCCATAACTGGTTTTACTAGGTATAGCAGACATTGTAGAGGTTCCCGTTGGAATACGAGTTTGATTTTGATCGTTTCTTACGGATGTAAAATTTGTATCTGCATTTAATAAGGACATACCTCCTTGATTTGGATGATTACTAAATGTTTTGTTTGGATTATTTCTCTGATTATACGCGGAGGTTTGTGACATGGATTGATTTGTACCCATTACATTACCAATATAAGACGAAGTGGTCGTATCTCTTTCTTGTGGAACGGGTTGTTGCGTGGATACATTATAAGCGCCTTGTAAGTTACCTTCCAAGTTTAAGTGTAATTTACCAATTTCGGTTTGTTCTTTAATTGTGGTTTTCGGTCTATCCCCTGGATTGCAAATGGGTTGCGTTCCTCCATGGGTTAGTTGAACGTTTCCAGTGGAACGTATGTTCCCAATCACATTTTCTTTACGAGTCGGTTTAAGTATGTCAAGAATAGGACTAGTTAAAGCTTTCAGAATTCCTCCAACTGCCCCTAAATCATTTCCTTGTCGTGTAGTGGAACGATTATTACACAAGGGTTCATAACTTCCATTGCCATAATCATTGGTTGAAGCGGCAGCAGGTCCTAAAGGTGCGGTAATGGCAGGGCCTGCCAATTGTTGCCGATGCGTCTCGTTGCTATGTGAATGTATGTAAGTAGACTTACCTTCTTGGGTTCCAGCACCATAATAATTGGTTTCCGAATAATCGGGACGATTGGTGTGTTGTAACATTTGACTACTTCGTACGGTAGAACCTTTTTCAACACCTGTAGTAGTAAACCATCGGTTGGACCTAACACTTGGGTTGTATCTGGACGGTTTTTTTCTACACGACCCATTGTATTTGAATTTTGAATGTTTTGATTACTGGCAGACGCTGGACCTTGATGTCCGGATAAATCAAACGATACTTTTGGATTGTTGGTAGCACGGAGCGCATCCACTGTTTTTGGGAGCCAACTCAATCTATCTTCAACTGCGGTATTGTATCCAGACCCACTATTTGTACTTGTATATCCCTGCCCCAGTCCGGGTGCCACTTTTACTTCATCCCACGGTTTAACATTATTTATTCTATTACTAGGAACTTCTCTGGATAACATAAATTCAGTTGTACTTGGCATACCATTGGCCCAAGACATATTGGTTTGGGGTTTAAAGAGAGGAGCCTGTTCCGTCTTATGTTTATGTTGTGACCCCGATCCTTGCATATGATCCATTTGAATTTGTGCAATGTCCGCACTTACGCCAGAACCTTTTATACGAGACCCAAAAAAAGGTACCATATTGTTATGTTTAAAATTATCTTTATTTAACGGTTCTCCTGTTAAACTATAATTCGTCTTGGTGGAACCACCTACAGAATCCTTTGGATTATTTCGTTCAATCTCTTTATATACGGCGGATGGAGTAAAGAACTTGTCTGTGGTTTGATTGGGATGGTAATATTTGTTTGGGTTAGTATCACTGACCCGTTTGTTATCGGTTGGGTAATTGATAGGAGGTTGGGGCGGATTAATAGACGGAAGTGCATTAGAAGCCTCTCCCATATTTTCAAATCCAGCTAGTTCTCGAGGTTCATTGTCGTGATTGGAGATTACATACAGTCCTCCTAATGCAACCATTAACATTGCAATTTCTGCCATATTATATATACTTTATATTAAATATGTCAGATGATTCTATAATTATAGATTACAATTGATTTGTGGAGTGTAATTGTCTCGTTCTATGAGTTGTGTATTTAAATTGTGTTGAAATGGAATTTGTATATTTTCTTGCGGGTCAAGTGGTAAATATTGAAACTGATGTTGTTGTACGTCCCGTATCATCCACGCAGGTTCAGTTGCACGAGGTTGTTCTGTAAAAGAAGTTTGGGATGGATACGACTGCGAACATGTAACTGGAATCACCGATTTGTTTATCGTATAATCTCGGTTTAAGGTGTTTCCAATTCCAAGTAATGCACTTTCAAGATTAATTGTATTTGACCTAAGATTACCCCCCCATTTTTGAAGACGTATATACGGGTCTTCCATGTAACTCGGCGATATGCCATTGCCTGGCACATCTATACTATAGCGTCCAGGACCGGTTGATTCTTGAAGCGCCTTTTGTATTCGGCAAGGGTCATCGTGAAATCGTGTAAATGCCATATAATATATTGATATAATTTAAAGATTACTTTTATAACATAACCATGCAACTCTTTGTAAAAACACTTACGGGTAAAACCGTTACGTTAGAAGTTGACCCGAGCAATACGATTGAAAATGTAAAACAGATGATACAAGATAAAGAAGGCATTCCTCCCGATCAGCAACGTTTGATTTATGCTGGAAAACAACTTGAAGATTCTAGAACCTTGTCGGATTATAACGTTCAAAAAGAATCTACTCTACATCTTGTACTTCGCTTAAGAGGAGGATTTTTCTGAATCAAATTCGGATTGTGATAACAAAGAGTTTTTTCCTAAAAACATTTGCATATAAGCTTTATAACAGTTATAATTTACGTACAATGGGTTCAAAAAACGAGTAAATAATATCACGAAGAAGAAAAGAAATAAAACATATTTGATAGGACCTTTAAACATGAAAGAATACATTACCAATAAAAAGGCTATAAGGACCGTAATTTGTGTAAGCACACAGCACACTTCTATTATATTCTTTAGTTTCATTCCTTTGACATGGTCTGTATGCATAAATTGAAAAAAGACAACCCCTTCATTATTGACTGGTTCAAAATAATATTCATACAACGGCATACCCGTAAACTTGGGAAGGATAAAATCAAGCATGTGTTGTGGCCATATGTATAACATTGGCAAACGTGTATAACATTTATATACATAATAGGGTTCAAATTGTATCGTTTTATTTAAAGTATCATCCCAAAATCCTTTGTCCAAAACATTATATATATTGTAAGATAACGATGGACAATCTGCTCCAATCAAATACATTCCACCTCTGGCGGGACGCAATCCTACTTCGATGATACGGTTCTTGCGATACTGTACGTTCACAAATCCGGTATGTCCATTAATATTATCCCTAACCCATTGTTCTATATTCGGAGGTGTAGGGGTTTGTACACTCACGTATTTATATACATCACTGAACCCATTTTGTTCTTCAGAATATATATAAGTTATCTGCCAAACAATACGTCCATGCAATAACAAAAAATCAGTCATACCTTCCCTTCCATCTATAAATTCAGACCACATCATATCCGGATAATCTATATATTTCAACAACTGAGGTTTATTTGTAATTTTAAAACAATTTTTAGATGCGGCGCTAAGATGTCCCCATCTGGGTTTAATAAAAATAGGATAACGAATATCATTTGTATTCAGTTTTTCTAGTTTTCCACAGTTTAACCCTTGGGTTTGTGCAATCCAAAGTTTATCGTACACACGTCTATTTTCAGGATATTTACGATAGGCGGTATGATCCCCCGTTACGGTCGTACTGGTCAAATGGTGCGTATAGGGGTCAATATATGGATTTCTATACCCCATTCTTTTACACCACGATTCTTCATATTTTAAAATGGATTTAATATTCATATATATAGACACGATAATAATGTATTATCGTCCGGTCCATACTTTTGTAATAGGTAAATAACTGTACTGGTCTTTATGTTGGAACGATATCATCCAAGGACAGTATTTAGATATGTCGCCTAATAAAGCATTTGACTTTGAGTTAAACATGAATTTTTTTATCTGAACTTCTCTTGTATTCGGAGAATCCATATATTGTAATAAACAACCAATGACTCTTTCAAAGGACATACGGTTATACCGATTTAACACAACCTTTAATAACTTGCTAATATCGTATCGTTGATGGATAAACTTTAAATAATCATGGGTTATAATAGACATACCACCAAAACAACCCGTCCATTTATGTTTTTGTTTATAAAATTCGTATAGTTTATTATCTTGAAATAGATGTATCATTCGTGTCTCATCTTCAATTTGGTCAGAATGATGTTTAAAATCCCATAACATTTTATAGTTGGTTACCTTAAAATCTATAGGACGATTTATAAATACGGAATCGTGTAATAGGACCGCCGTATCAAATAACTTATGGTGTAAAAAATAATAATAGGGCAACAATTCTCCTCTTCCTTTATACTCGCTTTGTATAAGCACTGTATTGGTAACTGTTTTATTTGTAACAAATTCATAATTACTATTGTCATCTATTATCATAATACGATGGAGAGGATAATAACGTCGGATACAATCATAACATAGCATCCAATAACGATTGGTTGTTTCACTTATGACATGTCTTAAAATAATAAAGCCTATACTCATATTATAAGGTATTACAATTATGTAAGAAGGAATTGAATTGTAACACCCATTGTTTTAAGATTTCAGGTTCATCGTTGAAATCTACATTACCGTCAATTATACTTACACGGTCCGGTGAAATACTACGAACCCATGTTTCATGATAAGTGTGACAGGATTTTAGATATTCCAACGGAATAAGTTCTCCTTTACGGTCTCTTTTTTTAATACGTTCATATATAATTTCAGGCGTGGTGTGCATATACATTATGTATTCGTCTGGGAAATCTAATTTAAATGTATCAAACCACTTGGAATAGATTTGATGTTCAATGTGTGTAATCTTATCATCATGATACAACATTTTCTCAAATATATTGCGGTCGGTTTCAAGACTTCGTTCTGAAATAATAATGTCATATCCCGAATTAAATGCCTTTTTAAGAATGGCTAATCTTGAAATATATGCCATCATTTGAAACGTAAATGCATATTTAGATTGATCTGCATAAAACAATTCTAATATAGAGGTTCCATTCGTATCACACATAGACAACCATTCCTCTACGGGTTCTTGTAGAAAACAAATATTGGGTTTGTCTTTATACAAGGTTTTGAGATGAGTTAGAAAGGTGGATTTACCGCCTCCAATGTTACCCTGAATGGTAATAAGGATTGTCATAATGGTTTGTAATAGATTGGGATTGAATTATAAGTTTCAATTTTATAATAATTCATGATTATCACAAAAAGTTGAAACCTTCCACGTTATACAATGCTCTACAACCAATTTAACATGGATTTATCCCAACGTAAATTAACACGCGAAGAATGGAATAGTATTGAAAAACCGGTTGGTTTGGATGAACTTAAAATTATACAATTGATTTCGGATGGATACACGGACCTATCTATCAAACGTAATAATACAAAGTCTATTTTACATTATTTAAAAGTATCCAACAATCAAGAAATTGATTTATTTGTATTTACAAAATATATACAACCCGAACTTATTGCATTGACTAAATATAATTTAAACTATGTTAAAGTGTCTATTCCATCTAGAACGATACGAAAAAGTGATAGGATACGTTTTAATAATACAGACGTACAAATTAAACAAGTCAAATCCATCATTTATGAATATGTATTATTAGACGTTTTGAAATCCATACTAAAACAGAAAAAACGTGGTAATACCGGTTGGAGCGTACATTTCTATACCTTACATTGCATGATGAAATTTAATGTAAACGAGTGTAACCGAACCTTTTATGCCAAGTTAGAAGATATTCTTGCAACGCTTTTAACCGAGGTGGATGTAAAAGACATATTGTATAGAAGCACAGAAATGATTGAACATAATCCGTATCTGCTTAAATACGCAGACGACGAATTGTACGGCCATCAGAAACAATTATTTACACAATTTAAATCCTCCAATTCTCTTCCACAATTGGTTTTATACATTGCTCCTACCGGAACCGGTAAAACATTATCCCCCATCGGACTATCCAGAGGTTATAAAATCATATTTGTATGTGCGGCGAGACACATTGGTCTTGCCCTCGCCAAATCTGCCATTAGTCATGGGGTAAAAGTTGCATTTGCATTTGGTTGTAAGGACCCTGAGGATATACGACTACACTACGCCGCGGCGGTGGATTATACAAAAGACAGGCGAAGTGGTTCCATTCGTAATGTGGACAATACGAATGGAACACGGGTTGAAATTATAATTAGTGATTTGGTGTCCTATCTACCCGCCATGCATTACATGTGTGGTTTTCATGAGAAAGAAAGAATCATTACTTATTGGGACGAACCCACCATTTCACTTGATTATGAATCCCACCCTTGTCACGAACTCATTCAACAAAACTGGAGACAAAATATCATACCAAATATGGTGTTGTCGTCTGCCACGTTACCAGACGAAGACGAATTATCTCCAACCATTGGGGATTTTAAAGCACGGTTCAAGGATGCTGAAATTACCACAATTATAAGTTATGACTGTAAGAAAACTATCCCTCTGATCAATAAAGAAGGGTACGTGGTTACACCCCACCTACTGTATTCCAATTATCAAGATGTATTAAAGTGCGTTACCTATTGTATGCGTCGTAAGACCATGTTACGTTATATTGATTTAAAATCATGTACTGATTTTATTCAACTCATGCATGACACGTTTCCAACGTCAATCTCTCATGAACGGTATCGTTACGAGTATTCTTTTAATAACATTACAGACATTCACATGCTAAATGTGAAAATATACTATCTTACGCTTCTTTCTAAAATCATACCAGAAGCATGGCCAAATATATTTAAACATTTACAAATAAATCGTGTGCCACGGTTTCGTTCCAACGTTATGGTCACGACTACGGATGCCCATACACTGACCGACGGACCAACCATATTTCTTGCAGAAGATGTGCGTAAAATTGGTTTGTTTTGTTTACAACGTGCAAACATACCTTCTACCGTTATGGATACGATTCGTAAAACGATATCTAAAAATGCATCTATCAATGAAAAAATAAAGGTGCTTACAAAAACATTAGATGACCTTCTAATGAAAGACGTATTGTCGGGAAATGACCAAAAATTATCAGACGAAACACGAGGTTCACCCGAAGTCAAACTTTTACGGAAAGAGATCGGTATACACCTTAAATCTATTCAATCCATTCAATTACCTGCCCTCTATATTCCCAATACATTGGAACACTTGAATGTCCATGCACCTATATGCCTACATACCAATAAGGTGTATACATCCGACATTGAATTGTCGGACATTGAACAGATTATGTTGATTGACGAAATTGAAGATATGTGGAAATTACTTTTGATGATGGGGATTGGTGTATTTCTCACACATGAGAGCGAACGATACACTGAAATTATGAAACGTCTTGCCTATAAACAAAAATTATATTTAATCATTGCTTCTACCGATTTTATATACGGTACAAATTACCAGTTTTGTCATGGTTATTTGGCGAGTGATTTAGAAGGGATGAGTCAAGAAAAGACCATACAAGCGTTAGGTCGTATTGGACGTAATAAACTACAATATGATTATACGGTACGTTTCCGTAACGATGCTATCCTATTTAAATTATTTCAAGAAGATGAAGATAAACCAGAAGTTGTAAACATTACGCGTATATTCAATTCCACCTTGTAAGGACATATTATAAACCTCAACGAAGAGGTCACGGAATTGTATGGTTTCCACATGAGAAAGCGATTATATTAAATCCTCGGATTCATAATAGTTTGGAAAATAAAAAAAATGTTTCATATTTTCTTCATCCACTATGCTTAAATTATTTGGCAAATAATTAAATTGGATGTTTATATCTTTTAAAGATGTATTAAAACTAAAATATAAGTATAACCATTCACTCATAAAAGAAGGGATACATACTTTACCTAATTTATAATGAGTTGTATTTAAATTTAATAGTTTTAACATGTGCTTACATAAGTTAAAATGTTTTTTTCCTGGATAAATTGGTCCTAAATGAGTTGTAATAATATGTTCGTTTTTTGTAATTTTTTTTAAATTACTCCAAAAGGTATTGCTATATAATTCATTATTATTATCCTCCTTTAAATAAGGATCCGGCAAATCACATATTATAATATCAAATTTTTCTTTGCAATTACTTAAAAACAGGTTCGCATCTTCATAATATATAAAAACCCGTGGATCATTATAAACCGTTTCATCGCAATATTTTAAATATAATCGTGATAAATGAACCAATTCTTTATCAATATCAATCCATACGATTTTGTTAATAATATGCTTAGAATATTTTAATAATTCACGTGTGGTTGCTCCTTCCCCCCCGCCCAATATTAAAATATTTAAATTATGATTATTATATAAACTATAATAAATACTTAAGGATGGATGAATTAAATATTCATGATATATTTTTTCATCCATACTGCAAGATTGCAATTCACCCTCTGTAAATAATATTCTTCCAAATTCTCTACTATCTGCTATTATTAAATGGATTCGTAAAAAATTCGTGGTTCCTTCCACAATATGGATT
>FUWD013231282.1_pt1 | contig 18132 bp, 29 predicted proteins | sample 1063281 | NCBI WGS metagenome assembly FUWD01 (sample SAMEA79048168, study PRJEB19326) | metagenome | biome: marine | reverse complement strand
TTTTCTTTTTCTTTTGTTTGTCGGCTTTGTATCGGGTGTACATATTATTTATGTGTTACTTCCATTTTTAGTTCTTCGTATGTTTCCCACGTTGTAGCGAGTATTTCTGTGTCGTTTCCATTTTTACTATCATCAAATACATCAACTACCACTCCTTCATCGTCCATTTTTACAAGTATCATTAGACCTTTTACAGTAAGTTCAATATATTTATCCATATGGTTATGATGTTAAGTGAGTAATGTGCATATCTTCGATTTCTAGAATAGCTTGCATAGCTTGGTCGTTGGTTATTTCTTGCTCGTTGTCGTAGGGGTCGATAAAAGTATCTTCTCCTATTTCATATTTAGCGGTTTCCAGTGCTTGCATGAGAATACCGTATTGTAAGTCTGTCAGTTGTTTCATATTTTTATATATTACTATTTTTTTCTATTTCGATACTGACTTCAATCAATTCGTTGATTAAGTCCATTGTGCTACTGCCTGAGTGTATCAATTCTTCTCGTAAAGCAGTTTCAGCTTTCAATAATTCTGATATTGTTTTCTTTTTCATAGTTTTGTACTATTTTAATAATTAAGTAATTCTTCACCAGTTGAACTGTCTATTACTATGATAGTGGCATCATCGTGGAATTGTATACGATAAGATTCACCAGTATTCTTGGAACTTAACCGTATATCTATATATTCACCTCCCTCCTTGTACACTGTACTTCCTGTCTTATTGTTTTTTACCGTTGCGTATAGTTTTTTCATAGTTTTGTACTATTTTAATAATTTCTACAGGCTATACAACACACACACTTTTTTTAATCTTCCACATCCTCCAGTTCTATATCTGTTACTTGACCGTGGATAGTAACCCATGTAGTAAAGGGTACATTTTCTTTTTGTAAATTGGTATCTCTATCTTCGATATAGTGCTTAGTCCGGTAGTGATAGCCTACAATAGTAGTTTCACCGTTGCGGTCATTGTATACGTTCCCTTGTGGCTTGCCTTTATACGAAAATGTACAAAAGTCTGATTCTGATACTACCCTTGTAATGCTCTCGTGTATATTTTCACCGTCTAATATATCAATGGTCTGATTTTTCATGTATGAGTCATTGTAGTATTTTTGCGTTTCGTGTTCGTGATGTACGCTTATTATGATTTTTTTCATATTTTTTCTTTTTTATTGTTGTGTGTGTTGTATAACCTATAGAATAGTGAGTACGTGCTGGTCTTTTAAATTCTTGATAGTGTCTGTAATGCAAGGGATAGTTTTCTATCCATTTGTTCTACTAGTCCACTATTTTCTAAGTCACATGGTGCAAAGAGTTTGTATTGTCGGGTAAAATGCTCTCTTGCATATTCCACCGCAATTGCCATTTCTTCTGGTGATACACGCTGTAGCTGTCCACATCGTGAACACTCAAAAAGTGTACTTTTTACCATTTTTGCATTTGCATTCTGTTGAGTATTTCCATCTTCATCTTCCCACAATGGGTATCTCATTGCATTGTATTTGATTGAGATATACTGTTGGTGATTCCCATGGCTAGTTTTTAGCTTGAACTCTTTACTGTGGGGGCAGGGTACAAATATATTTATCTTATGTGTCCCTGTATCCTTGTGACTATTTGATACGCATATATCTGCATGATTTAAATCAAAATCATGGGGTACTGGCATATCAAAGCTAGGGCTATGGTCTGCTATTCCTAGCAAATCACCTTTTTTGCTGTCTTCTTGTGGAAATGGAAAGCGAAACATGGTTGCATTATCTGTAAGCATTGACTGAAATGTTATTCCATCATCATCACTTGCTTTACATCTTGCTAAAATTTCAGCTTCATCCATTCGCATATAGTACATCGTTTCGCATGTACCAATTTTCTTACCGTTGTAGTACTGTCCCATAATTCTTTTTTATATTATGCACGTACTCACTACTCTATAGGTTATATCTAATCAATCGCTACACTATAGCTACGTTGCTAATAGTTTATCTATTAAAAGCATTTTTACCGCTTTTATATAGGAAAGTACCAGTATATCCACCATGGTATCCACTTAGTACTAAAGTATCGACTTGTTCGCCATTGCTGTCATAAAAATGACCTAATTGAAATATCTTTAATGGTAAAATTTTGTTTTTTAACATTGATAAAGTGTCCTCTCTATGGTCTTTATAGTCTGTGGCTCCGAAAGTTTGCTTGCCACTGTAGCAAGATTGTAGCAATATACTTTCACCGTCTCCGCTACTGTCATCATCTAGCATGTTTTTATGTACAATTTTTATGCTGTCCATAATTTCTGCTAGTTTTTCTGCCGTTATGTTGTCACATCTATTCTCTAATATATTCATGTTATTTTTTACTCAAACATAGCTATAGTGTAACGATTGATTATATCCAGATACGTTATGTTCTGGTTCTTTATATCACGTTTCAGAATTGTATAGTATAGAATAATCAATACAACGTATTACGTGTATTTCTTTTTTATAGTGTTTGTGCTGGTAATAACATGCCGTACTTCATGGGGTAGCTTTTTAGATTCCAGTATCGTTCTTGGTCTTGTACCCATCTATCAAGATGTTTTTGCAGGGGTTCACCTATCTTGCTACAGTAGCTACTGTATTCTACAGTCTTGTAAAATTCTGTACCGTCTTGCCTTTCACCAGTAAGTTCAAAAATGTATGTATACATAATTATTTTCTTTTATCTCTGATGTCTTGAACAAAGTCTTTCACATCATCATCATCAAGCCTTGCCGTAAACTGTTCAAGTTTATTCATATCACTACATGAAAGATTGAGGGCTTGCTGGCAAGCATAACGGTCTACAATTGCACCGTTTACACTACAGAATCCTTGCCCTGTAGTTATGAGGTGAACGAGTATGTTTGCGTAGTTCATAATATGTAATTATTTACCACGTGATACGCTATATTGATTATTCTATATTGATGTCAAGGTTCAAGTTGAGAACGTCTACCGGAGTAGCTTCTTTACTTCTCTTATACTATCAGATATTGTAATACAATGCAAACGTTCGCATAGGGTTATGTATCATATTACTAGCTATACCACACTTATACTATCTTGTATCATGCACACTCTACTACCTATAATCATTATACTACGCTTACAACTCACCACACGGCTTCATTAAAACAATGGGATAAAAGTGTGGTATGGTATTGCAATGATTAAAGCACCTGTAAAGAGTAATAACATCACTCCAACTAAACGGCAGCGACTAGCGGTTAAAAACATATCAGAACATCTCACTAAAGGCGGAGTGCTAGAGAGTGCTGGATATTCTAAGAGTGTAAGCGAATCACCTAGTCTAGTAATGAAGAGTAAGGGGTTTATTGTAGCTATGGAAGAAATGGGAATTACTGACGAGTTCTTAAATAAGGCTCTAATGAGCGATATAACAACTAAGAAAGGTAATCGGTTAGGTGAACTCACACTGGCGTACAAGTTGAAAGGTAAACTTACTGATACTAAGCAAGGTGATAAAACTCTGATAATCAATGTAACTCAGGAGTCTGCTAATAGGTTCAAAGCTACTGAAAGTGCAACAGAAACAGCTACACAATTACCTGCTGATACCCCTATCCATGAACACCTTGACAACTAGCTATTACTGTGTTTGAACTATATCAATCCGATAAGTTATGGACACCCCCCTACCCTTAAGCACCCCCCCCTCATAGTGTTAGCAACACTGTAACATTGATGTCAAACCATTTTACAACAGTAGTATAATACTTAAACATTATATAAGACTATAAAGAAGATACTTACTGTAAAGGACTCATTATTTGAACAATACTCCGCCCACCAGGGTTTATTTGAACCATGTTATCTATATCCCTAACTGCGTTATGAGTTAGTTCTTTTTATGGAGAATGTAGTCGATGTTTCTATCGTGATACGTGTCTTTCATTGTCCCGTATCTTTTACAACCTATTCGTTTCATTGAAGGAAGGTTTGGGTCGTGAGCTACCCCGATTCATCTCTGTGCTACAATAGTAACACTATGTCCTTACTTGGTGAAACTATAGACAACACTACAACACAAGAATTATGTCCTCGGTGTACTTCTTTCCTTATTGTTGACCAGTATAAAAACATACATTGTTCCAAATGTAATCTATCTATCTCTAGTGGAGGGATGGTTAGATGTTGGTCTTTGAATAAAGAACATAAGGATTGGTCAAAAGAAGAAAAGAGAAAAGCTAAATTATTAAAAAAGGGATATGGAAAATAAAAAAACAAAAAATGGTAATAAGTGTCCAGCTTGTTCTCTTTCTACTGATACAGACAAAGGTGGCACTCTCATAAGGAGAGAAGGACTCTATGGTCCCTTTACTAGCTGTACTAGATTTCCTAAGTGTAGGTACACCTTTAATTGGGCGAAACAAGAAAATCCTGTCCTTACCGAACAGATTATAAGAAAAAAGAAACGTGGAGAAAAAGCATTATTTAATTGTTCAATATGAAATACGAAACATACAAATACGCAAACGATGAGAACACTGTAAAGCTAGAGTTTAGCTTACCAGCAGGTGATAATGAGAAAAAAGAAGCCTTTTTATCGTTGCTTATCCTTGCTAGTAAAGAACTAGAAGCAGAACTAGAATAAAAAGTATGAATTACGAAACAGCAAAAAAGCTAAAAGATGCAGGGTTTCCTCAAAGCAAAATAGGCACAGTCTTATTTAAAAGTGACATTACACTAGCTGATAATAAAAAGGTTTGGGATGATAATAGTGCTTATCTTCCCACCCTCTTGGAACTAATTACAGCTTGTGGGGAGGACTTTCGTTGGTTGAAATACAACCGTCATGCCAAGACCTTTCTAGCCCAAGGCAGACCCCATCCAACTATCAACAAGGACATTAAATGTACAGACCCAGACCTAGAAACTGCCGTAGCCCGTTTATGGATAGCTCTTAATACAAAATAATATATGAAATATTTTTACGACACAGAATTTATAGAAGATGGCAAAACAATAGACCTTATTAGTATTGGTATTGTTTCAGAAGACGGAAGAGGTTACTACGCTATTAGTACTGAGTTTGATGCCAGTAAAGCAAGTCAGTGGGTAAAAGACAATGTACTCACAAAACTTGAAAATGCCCCATCACTATACAAAACTCGTGAGGAAATACGTATAGAGGTAGAAGCCTTCATATGTAACGACACAACTGCTAAATCGGAGCTTTGGGCGTACTACGCAGACTATGACCATGTAGTTTTATGCCAACTGTTTGGAACGATGATGAACTTACCAGTCCACTTCCCAATGTATACAAACGACATTAAACAAATGTGTGATGAATTAGGAAACCCACAGCTTCCTAAGCAAGTAAAAGGAGAACATAATGCCCTTGCTGATGCAAAATGGAACATGGAAGCGTATATGTTCCTAGTTGAGAAGGCTAATGAGATAGTAAATAGATAATATGAACCCAGAAGCTCAACATGTACTTCATCCCTGTCAAGCATTGATTGCTATGGACCCTCATCGGTTCAGAGTTGCTTGTTGTGGGCGTCGTTTTGGTAAAACCTTTATGGTAGTTGACCAAATGAAGGCTAGAGCCTCTCTACCGAACTCCAGAATTGCTTATATTGCCCCTACCTACCAGCAAGCAAGGGATATTTGTTGGGCACAGCTTAAACGAGAGTGTGAACAGTCTGCTATGACCATAAATGAGTCCAGATTGGAGATTGTACTGGTTAATGGGTCCATGATTGTCCTAAGAGGTTGGGAAAACATAGATACTCTACGTGGTCAGCAGTTTGACCTTATTGTAATTGACGAGATTGCCTCTATGCGTAACTTCTGGGAGAACTGGCATGAGATTATTCGTCCTACCCTGACTGACACTAAGGGAGAAGGTATCTTCATTAGCACTCCCAAGGGCTTTAACCACTTTTATGACCTGTTTAACATGGAAAGTAAGGATGATGACTACAAATCATTCCATTTTAGTACGTATGACAACTCCCCATATTGATAATGATGAGGTAGATAAAGCTAAATCAGAGCTTACAGAAGACCGATTTGCTCAGGAATACCTGGCTGACTTCCGTAAAACTGAAGGACTCGTATATAAGGAGTTCAAACGCTCAGAATACATTGTTAAAGGCACAATGGATGACTGGCTGCTTTCTAAAGGACAGACTATTGCTCGTAAGTACCAAGGAGTTGACTTCGGCTTTGTTCACCCTGCTGCTATCCTTAATATCAAAGAGACATCTGATGGTATCTTCTTTGTTGAAACTGAATGGTACAAAACAGGGAAAACTGATGCTGAAATAGCTGAAGTAGCCGCAGCAGAAAAGGCGCATGCAGTATATCCAGACCCAGCTAACCCTGGAGGTATAGAAGAACTAAAGAAAGCTGGCTGTAATGTCCGAGAGGTTATTAAAGGACCAAACTCTGTAAAGAACGGAATTAATATTGTCCGTGAGCTTCTAAAGGCCAATCGTCTTTTTGTCCATGAGAGTTGTGAGAACCTTGTCTTTGAGTTTGAGACATATTCTTATGGAGACAAGGGTAGCAAGGCTAAGGTAGATGAGAACCCTGTAAAAGAGAATGATGATGCACTCGATGCATTACGATATGTCCTTATGATGGTAGACGGCAAAAAAGGACATAACAAAGCAGTCATCAGAAAACCCAACTTTACTGGCTTTAATAAACGAGGATAGTATTGTCTTTTATAAAGTATGCTACTATTAAAATCAAATACCAGGTGAGGGGTATACTAATTACATATGCTTGGAGAAATCACTAAAGGAAAAACCCCTATATCCAGCTATCAACCTTCTAAGGAAGTTGCTGACTTTACGACTTTTGTTCGGGCTGATATCCAGTCTGGAGAAGACATCCTTCACCGTAACTGGGTAGAACTCAATAACAGGTCTATTGAAGAAGACCAAGACCGAGGTAAGCGTACCTTTAATGCTTTTGTTGATGAAACAATAGAAGACCCTGCTACCGCATGGCAATGGCGTGGTACTAGGAGTAAGGCACGTAACCAAGCAATCGCTCTACATGCACAGCTTACTGCTGGGTATATTATTCCTGAGTATGTAGCTCAAAATGATGATGATGAGGAGGATATGGATTTCTCAGAAATGATGAAAGATACCGTAGAATGGATGATTACCAACTCACAATACAAATCTTCATTCCTTCAAGCAGCAATGGGTATGTTAGTAAACCCAGTAACCTACATGGCTGCTGACTTTGCAGATGTATTCCAGACTATTAAGACCAAAACTGATACAGGAATGTACATTAAAGAAGAAGTCATTGATGAGGTGCTTTCAGGCTTCCAAGCTCCTGTATATGGAGCCACTGATGTCCTTATCTCTAACGCCTACGAGCAAAATATCCAAAAGCACCGTTTCAATATTCAAAAACGCTTTATTGAATACTCAGAAGCAAAAGCAAAGTATGGAAAGCACCCAAACTGGGACTTTGTACGAGCTGGCATGAATACCGTACTATCTGACTCAGATGGCTTATTCTATGATGTATATGACAGTGACCACCCTTCAATGGTAGAAGAAGTTACCTACAGGAATCGTCGAGAAGATACTGAGGTGTGTTTCCTTGCTGGAATCTACATGGGTAACATGACAGATGTCGAATGGAATCCTATAAGACATCGAGACAACAAGGGTGCTCCAAAATACAATGTTGTCCCTTACGGATACCAACGAGTAAACGAGCATTTCTATTACTACAAGTCTTTGATGAACACTCAGTACTGGGATAACCAGCTCCTTGATGCTCAGTACCAGATTGGTATGAACCGAGCCTTCCTTGATGCCAACATGCCTGTAGCTATTTCTGGTAGTGACCAAGTAGACTCAGACGTTATCTTCCCATCAGCAGTTGTTACCTTTGAAGACCCTAATACAAAGGTCGTACCGCTACTTCCACAAGCTAACCTTGGAGGTATCTTTTCTGCAATGGCAAAGACAGAAGAATCAATGAATGAGTCAGGAGTGTCTCAGACAACTTCTGGACAGCTTCCACAGGCTTCTCAAAAGGCTACATCGGTTGCTATTGCAAACAAGAACGCTCAAGTAATGCTTGAAGGAGTAGGTAAGAATCTGGCTGAATCAGTTGTGCAATATGGTGATTTAATGAAAGACATTGCTATTAACAACTTGGTTGTACCACAAGTAGATGAGATTATGGGAGAGACAGCTCGACTAAAGTATAAGACATTGACCTTGAACAATAAGACAGTCAATGGTCGTGAAGTCTCTAAGGTAATCCGCTTTGATGAAAGTCTACTAGGGCGTGATATGACAAAGAAAGAAAAGCAACGACAATCTATGTCGCTCCTAGAAGAATCAGGATACCCTAACGTAAAGAAACACATTTACAGGGTAAACCCAGAGTTGTTCTCACGATTTAAGTATTTGACTCGTGTAGAACCAAAAAAGATGTTCCCAGAAAACGAGGAATACCGACAAGCAATTATGTCTCAGATTTATGCTCAATTTGCAGATAATCCATTTGTCTCACTGGAAGACTTAACTCGAAAGACTCTATACGCTACATTCCGTTCGGAAACGGAGGAGATTATGAAGAAGGAAGAAGATGCAGTTCCTCAAGCTCCAGCTGATGCAAAGCAGACCCAGTTTGGTCAGCAAGCTCAGAATACGGCTACAGCTACGGCTACACCTATGGCTGGATAGAGGTGTGATATTATTAAAGTATATAAATAACTAATCAATATGGAAAAAACAATGAAAGTTGGAAAGTATACCCTAATGAACATGGAAAAAGTAACCCGTGCTCTTGAAGGTTCTCCAAACGACCGAGGTGAACTCAATGGTGGTGTTGCAGATGGAGAAGGAAACTTCAAACCAGAATCCCTACTTGCTGAGTATGACCGAATTGGTGGTCTTATTAGAGTAGAAAGTGACAAAGTTGTTACTGGTTCTTTCTATGACTTCAAAGGACGAAAGCCAAAAGCTGAAGCTGAAGTTAAATTCATTTACAAAGTGAACGGAAAGTTTGTTGAAGTAAAAGAAGATGCAGAAGTACCAGGTGAAGTAAAAGCTGCAAAGATTTTAGTAGAGGAAGCAAAAGCAAAGGTAAAGGTTACATCTAAAAAATAATTATGAAATCTAAAACACCTAAAGTTCGTTTACAAAAACGCCTAGCAATGGGAGGTAAACTTAAGCAAACCACGAAGCCAAAAACAAAATATAAACGAAAATAGTATGGCAAAATCAGATGACGAAATCTTGCAAGAGGTTGCACTTAAATTCCAAATAGAAGGAATCATCAACCTCCCAACAGAAGACGAAATTCTGAGCATCGCCTTATCGAACAGTCCAACCAAAGGTGATGTTTGGAAACACAAAGGAAGCCAACTAACGGATGCACAGGTGAAAGTGCTTCAAGAACAATCATTGACATTGCTTAATTCAAATCTATGGAAGGTTCTAAAAGCAGAACTACTATGGCAAGCACAAGAAAAAGGTCTTGTACGAGCCACATCATCCACTGACTTAATAGTAGGGAAGTCACTCATTTATATGACCGATATAATTGAAACTAAACTAAAAGCAATGGCAAGAAAAAGGTGAACAGGTGAGTCAGAGGGCTATTTGACTGAGATTGGAGTTGTATCACCGCTTCTCTAATCTCAATCAAATCGCTCTCAGCGATTCAACTCCAAGATGGGAGATGCTCACAGTATATTAGCTTTAACTGATGCCTGACGGGGCTACAAAAATACGATGGAAAAAATCCTAAAAGCACCAGAAGCGGAAGTAACACCAGAGGTAACTCCAGAGGTGGTAACACCAAAGGATGAACCAGTGGAAGAAGTTACTCCAGAAGTTGACACTTCAAATGAAACTGAATTAGCCGACCTCTTAGAGAAAGAAAAGGGAAGGGGTAAACCTGACCCTGAAAAGGCAAAGGAGCGTTATACTAAAAAGCATGAAGCTCCTGCTGAAGATGATGATGAAGATGATGAAGACAAGCCAATGTCGAGGCGTGAAGCCCGCGAGTTTCTTGCACAACAAGGTCATCAGACCTTAGTGGAATCAAACAGAGAACGCATCACTGACTACTCCGAATCAGTTTCAGAATCAGCATCAGAAGCAGAACTTATCCGAGAAATACATAAAAACCGTGTATTTCCAGAAGGGATGTCTTTACGTGAACAAATTGATGAAAGCGCAGCTATTGTTAATTACAAACGTTCTCAATCTAAGGCGGTAGAACTTGCACGAGCAATCAAAGGGAAAGATTCTGTATCAACAGATGCAGCTTCTACCCAACGTGACCCTCAAGCAGGTAGTGGTCCAAAAATTGAAACAGACCTAGCAGCTTCAATGAAGCGAAGTGGGTTTAATCTCAACAACAAGACACAACGCTACGAGAAAACACTTCCTAATGGAAAAGTACTTGTAAAAGTACAAGGACAGTCTCCTTTCTTAGTAGGCTAATTCAGGATTACAACGCTTATTAGCAAAGATGGTATCTATATGAACCATCAGCGTAATTAATATAACTTATGGCACGAGCAGACTTACGAGTGATTGGCCCACAGGCTTCATTCAAGCGATACATGGCAGCAGACCAAACAGCAGTACTAGCTGGAGAACCTCTCCACTCTACAGCAACTCGGTCTTCTGGAGCAGCTAACTCAAACGTGTACGTACTAGCAGCAGCAGATACTCCTGTTATTGGAACTCACCAGTTTGGTGGAGTTGCAATGAAGGACTCTGAAAACAAAGCAGATGGAACTACTCTAGCAGAATTCATCACTACAGCTAACCCTACTCCTGAAATCGGACGAATCCGAGCTAAGGCAGAGTCAGCAGCAGCGATTGATACTATGGCAGAATTGGTAGGAGTCTTAAACGATTCAGTCTTAATCGACTACAACGCAACAGGAGCAGCAGACGGAGGACAGCTCTACACAATCAAAAGTGCTGCTTCAGCAGATAGTTCAGGACTGATGGTTGTAGGAGGTAACATTGCTCTAGGTGAACTAGAGGTTACAATTTCTTCACTAGCATACCGAACTGACACAGCGTAGTAGTAAATCAGTACTTATAAACTAAACTTTATAGCGATGTCTAAACGAATACCGTGGAATAAAGGGTTAAAACTTTCAGAGATGCCTAAATATGAAAATATGGGCTTTCAGAAGGGGAATACTTTAGGAGATAATCCAAAAAGTAAATCAACCCAATTCAAAACTGGAGAAAGACCTTCTTCTAAAACGGAGTTCAAAAAAGGACATATTCCTTGGACGAAGGGCAAAGGCCACCTAATGACAGGAGTAAATAATTCATGTTGGAGGGGAGGGCTAGAGTTCCGTAAGCCAAATGAGAAAAAGCACATGTGCAGTAGGTACATGGGCTGGATGAAAGCGGTAAAAAACCGCGATAACTGGAAATGTCAAATTGCCAACATTGACTGTAAAGGTCACATGGAAGCACATCACATTCTCAACTGGCGCAATCATCCTAAACTACGTTATGAGGTTAATAATGGCATCACACTATGTCACTTTCACCACCCAAGGAAGGTGGAAGATGAGAAACGGCTAATTCCAACATTTCAGGAATTAGTGTCAGTATCAAGTGAACTAATTTGAATCCAACAGGAGGACACACATATGGTCTCTCCCCTGACGCATGTCAAACAGAGATTGATGCAGTAGCATGGGAAAAGTACCAGCGAACTGCACAACCAGGCTACCTTTCAGCACAAGACGATTTCTTTTTCAACCAAATGTCTACGGACCTTCTAGCATACACATGGGACGAAGATTCAAACGTAGGAGCATTTGAAGAAACAGATGAGCAGGAAACTCTACAGAATTCTGATACTTTCCTTGGAAACACTAAGACTAAGAAGCAGCAAAAGTGGACCAAGCAAGTACCAGTTTCTATGGAAGCGTTCAAAGCAGACCTTCATGGAAAGCGAGCACGTATCGGAGGACAGATGGGAGACCGAGCACGACTCACACAGGACAAGGCAACTATCCTGAACACTTACGGAGATGCGTTTGCAGGAACAGTAAACACTACTCCAGATGGAGATGCTGCTGCTTCTAACTCTCACACTACTCTAAAAGGATTCACAGTAGATAACTTGGAAACAGGTGCTCTAAACGCTAACAACCTTTGGACAGTAGTACAGAGTCTAGCAAACCAGAAGGCACAAGATGGTGAGGCAGGTTCATACGTATTTGAAGGTATCTTAGTACCATTCATCCTATACAAGACTGCAAAGGAGGTAATGGATTCAACTCTAGTACCATTCTCAGCAGAGAACCAAATCAACTTCTTTGACACTGTATACGGAACAGTTCGTATCGCAGCTTCAATCTTCCTAGGTTCTACATACAACACCAACAGTAATGCAAACACTTCTTACCACTGTGTATCATCACAGCATATGGTAAATCGTGAGACATTCATGGGGTTGTCTACAGACCTGATTGACCCAACTAAAACAGCTAATGACTCATGGATGTACCGTGCTCGATTCCTCGAAGCACACTTCTGGGAGACTTTCTCTGGATATGTAGGTTCAAACGGAACAGCGTAATTTAGTTACTCTATCCAGCCTTTGAAAGAAGTCAAAGGTTGGGCTAGGGTTGCTACCCTACTAATATAAAAAATATTTATGTCACAAATTAGAGATGATTATCGAAAAGCGTATATCTCAACTGCTACAACTACACAGGTAGTTTCAGGAGCAGGACGGTTACACGCAATAGTGGTGGGTGAAACAGCAGCAGGGGCAATATCAATTATTGATAATACTTCAGGAACAACAGTAAACATTGGAGCATTAAAGGCTTCCATCGTAGAAGGAACATACGTATTTAACTGCTACTTTGCTGCTGGTCTACGTATCATTACAGCAGGGGCAAGTAAAATCACCGTAATTTATAGCGATAACGCCTAAATATTATGTATACCATTTCTGAAGTTGAGAATAACCTTATAGGACTTCTTCACAGTGGTAGTCTTAATAAGGTACGCAACATAAACCAACTGTATGAACGTGCAGCAAATAACTTGCTTTCAAAGGTTACACCTCTGGAAACAATGAGACTTGCTACCCTGGCTAGTACCGTGCATGATGCACAATTCAACTATGCTCTACCTACAGATTATCGCTCTCTTGTTGGAATTTACCCTCAAGCTGGTAGGGAAATTTCTGACAAAGGACAGAGAATATATGCAGACCAGTTTGACCGAGCTAAATCGGTAGATGATAAAAAGATTTCTATTGAAGGAATAAATGGTGCAAAAATTGTCCGTATTGACTGGGCAGTTAAGTCACCAAAAACACTCAACAACCTAGACTCACTTACTGGAAATGGTACATGGGCGGCTGTTGCAGGAGCTACAAACGTAGTTACAGATACAATCTACAAATACTCAGGTAGTGGCTCAATCAAACTTGATGTGGCTGCTACAGGTGATGGTATTGATAACACTACAATGAATACAATAGACCTCTCAAATGAGGATAATGTTGCAGATGTATATATTCCAATCTTTATCAAAGATGCAACAGACCTAGCAAAAGTTACGTCAGTAACCCTTACTTGGGGAAATGACCTTACAACAAATTATTGGATAGGGGTAGCACAAACAGCACAAGCAGATGGCACAGCTTTCAGAGTAGGGTGGAATACAATTAAAGTACCTTGGAGTACTGCATCAGAAACAGGGACAGTAGTTCCTTCCACAATAAACTCAGCAAAAATTACCTTTACGATAACTGGTGCAATCACACAATTGAGAGTAGACAACATCATATTTTCTATCGGATACCCATTTGATATTAAATACTACAGTAAGTACCTATTCCAGACCTCAGCAGGAGTATGGATTTCACAACCAACAACATCTACCGATGTGTGTGTTCTTGATAACGATGCTTTCAACATCTTTTTGTATGAGTGCTTGGATGAAGCAGCACACCAAGTAGAAGGAGAGGACAGTAACTTTGATATGCGACAAGCATCAAAAAAGCTATGGGGTGACTCACAGGCTATTGACCCACTAGGAAGAAATGGACTGTACGCTAAATATCGAGTAGAACACCCTTCTCAGAAAGTAAAGATAGTAGGAAACTATGGTGGTACACCACGTTACCGTAATAGTCTTAGGGGATATTAAATATGGCAAAAAACTTTGACCTTACAGAAGAAACACTCGGATACTTCACAGGAGAAGATGCTACAAACACAGATAAACGAAATCTTGTGGCTGGTTCTCGTAACATGATTATTGATGAGAAACGTAAGGTTAAAACTCGTAATGGTAATACTCGTCTTGGTGCAGCAGATGTAACGATAGCTCCTACAATGAACGCTACAACTTGGAATACTTCTACTGATACAGAATTAATGGTTAAGGTAGCAAACAGTATTTTACAGGTATGGCTGGACGAAGTAGACGGTATCACCATTGACGCATGGACTAATATCCTCACAGGTATTACTGCATCAGTTATTCCACGATTTACTGCAATCTACGATGATGATGAAGCGATTGACCTTCTACAGTTTGTACTTGGTAATGCAAACCAGTATGAATGGAGTGGAGCTACAACAACTATTGCTTCTTCTACTTCAAATACACTAACAAAAAATGGTACTGATACATGGGCTAGAGCAAGGTTTTATGCAAGTGGAAATAAAACCGTATTGATTAACGGTACTGAATATACTTATTCAGGTGGCGAGTCTACCACAACCCTTACTGGAGTATCTCCAGACCCTACAGGGGAGGCTGATGACTCAGTGGTGCTACAAAAGGTAGTCACACATAGCAATAAACCAGCTTCAGGACGTATTAATCACACTATTGGACAATACCAGAACCATGTTCTTGTAGGCTCAGATAATGATGATTTAATCTATGTGTCAAGTAATGACAATCATACAAGCTACAGTCAATCTTCTCCTAGAGTTCCAGGGGAAGGAGCACTACTGACACTTGATGGTACGTGTAAAGGCTTTGGTATTTTATCTGAACGTCTTATTATCTTTGCTGGACTTAGTTCTGCATACTCAGCAGAGTTCTTTGAAATACTTATCGGGTCAGCTTTGACTGAAACTTTTAAGGTTAAGAAATACTATGTAGGTGAACTACAAGGACCACAGAATCCAGAAACCATTATTGCTAATGGTAACTCTATTATTTATCTTTCAAATGAACCAGCAGTACGTGAAATAAATTCACTAGAACAACAGCAAGGTGGTGCAGAGCCTAGAACACTGTCTAACCCAATCAAGCCTGATATTGATGCAGAAGATTGGACTAATGCTTGTGCTGTCTGGTATAGAAATGGCTATCACCTATCAGCCCCAGTAAACGGTAGGTTATATATCCTACAATACAAAGAAGATGCAGACGGAAAACTACGAAGATTCTGGCAAACACCTCAGACAATGTTTGTACGCCCTATGACTCCATTCAAAGGAAAACTGTATGGACACTCAGCATCAGTACCAGAATCATTCTATATGTTTGACCCTGATGCTTTTTCAGATATTAACTCAGCAGACGAGAAGACTGCTATACATTGTAGAGCACAATTTGCCTATCAGAACATGGGTAAGCGAGCAGTATTAAAGAACTTTGACGAATACTTTGTTGAAGGGGAAATTAGTCCTGCAACAATTTTAAGTACTATTATCAATTATGGTTTTGGTGGGTCTATTCAATCTCTTGAGAAATTCATAGATGGAAGTGATACCAATATCCTAGAAGAAACACTTGCAAATGTATCATTAGCACAACAACCACTAGGTGCAAGTCCTTTAGGTGGTGCTATATCGGCTCCAGATAGCACGGCTAAGTTCCATGCTATTATAGAGTTAGCAAAGGAAGACTTTTTTGAGATGCAAGCGGTGTTTGAGACAAATGATATTGATAAATACTGGGCAGTACTAGCTCATGGACCAAACTCACAACTATCAACTCGACAACCTATATTAAACAAAATATGAAATTAAAATCAAAACTTACAATCGGAATTACCTTACTTGCAGTAGTTTTAGGAGCAGGAATGATATTCCAATCATACCAATCTCCAGCAGTAGGAGCTGCAACTCAATTAGTAGCAGGACAGACATTCTTTCTTGCAGGTTCAGGTATTTCATCAACCGCAACATCTTTTACACTAACGTCTTTCACTATCCCACAAAATAGCTACGCTATTCTTGATGGTGATGTATCAGAAACTTTTTACGTCACGCTAGAGCCAGGAAGTAGACAACGACAGGAGATTGCTTCTTGTACAACAGTAGTCCAAAACGCAGGAGGTACAGCTACTATTTCAGGCTGTGTCAGAGGTCTTTCACCTATTTCTCCATACGGAGCAGATGCTACTTTACGGTTTGCTCACTCAGGAGGTACTTCAGTTATTCTTTCAGACCCTCCACAAGTATTTGAACAATTTAGTGCAAAAGGAAATGATGAGACTATTACAGGCTCATGGACAGTACCTACACCTACAGCAGCAGGACAGATTGCTTCAAAGAGTTATGTTGATGGAATTGTAAACGGAGGTGATTTAACTCTTGACGGTATTGCTCTAGGAGCTACAGCAGGTGAAACATTTGCTACAGGTACGATTGTCTACTTTGATACTGTAACCGCTAAAGAATGGATGAAAGCAGATGCTTCTGTAGTTGCCTCATCAGCAGGAGTACAGCTTGGTATTGCCCAAGGAGCTGGTACAAATAACAATGTTATTGCAGGAGGTGTACTTACAAGAGGGTATGACACTACCCAGACAGGTATGACCATAGGACAAGAGCTATACCTATCAGACACAGCAGGAGCTACCTCAACAAGTGCAGGTACAATCTCAGTAAAACTAGGAATCTCAAGAACAGCAACAGCTTTCTATTTTGACCCTATCTACGGAAACATGGCAGGACTTGCTTATAACAATACTTTTACAGGTACAAATACTTTTACAGGAGCTGTTATAGGTGTTCAGCAAACTCAAATTGATAATTTTACGTCTTCAGGCACATGGACAAAACCCACTGAAGATAACTTTATTGGAATTGAGGTTTTAAGTATTGGAGGTGGAGCTGGAGGTGGGGCTGGCGAAGGGGGTGCAGGAGGTGGTAGTTCAGCAGGTTCAGGAGGTGGTGCTAGGGGTGGGGGTACTGGTTCAATGGTTAATGCTAAATTTATTCCAAAAGAATTATTGACATCAACAGTAACAGTTACGATTGGAGCTGGAGGAGCTGGTAATACTAGCCCCGTAACATATGGCGGTACAGCTCCTGATGGTGAAAGTGGAGGAGATACTACTTTTGGTTCAATTGTTACAGCTAAAGGAGGATTACCTGGAGCTGCTGTTACAGCAACGGCAGTTGCTTTAGATAAGGGTTATCCAAATTTATCTGCTGTAGAAAACGGAATTGCTGGAGGTGGTAGAACAATTTGTCATCCTGATGCTGGTGTAGGAGGAATTGGGGCAACTTCTTTTTATGGAGCAGGAGGTGCAACTGGTACAGGTACAGGTGACGGTCAAAATCCTGCTTCAGATAGTTATGGAGCTGGAGGTGGAGGTGCTGGATGTCCAAATGGTGGAGATGGTGGTGGAAATGGTGGAGATGGGATTAAGGGATTTTTGAAAGTAATTGAATTTTACAACTAATTATGGCTAAAAAACTTTCACAAGGACAAGAAAGAGCATTAGCTCGAAACATCCAAGGTGGTACAGGTGCTCTTACTCAGCGTTCTTTAAACGCTGCTAAAACATCTGCAAATCAAGTAGCATTTAATTCTGTTGCAGACCCTGTGGGAACTTTTGGTGGTACTAAAGCAGATTTTACAAACAAAAAAGGTGGCTCAAGTGGACCTTCAAAAGAACAACTACTTATCAACTCTCAACAAGGTTCTTCTCCTGTTGGAGTTATTTCCTCTGCACAAGGTCAGTCAACTCTAAATGAATACAAGAAACGAGATGAACAAATCCGAACTGGAGCTGGTACGGATGCAACCCTCTTACTGATATTCAGATTCAAGACTTTTCTAAACAAGGATCTTGCCAGGTGATGTGGTTAAAGGAAAAG
>FUWD013231433.1_pt1 | contig 18139 bp, 21 predicted proteins | sample 1063281 | NCBI WGS metagenome assembly FUWD01 (sample SAMEA79048168, study PRJEB19326) | metagenome | biome: marine | reverse complement strand
AAGACATAATAATTATAATAATAGTAAATTTATTAGAAAATAGTATAATAAGAATAATAAATAGTAATTTCATAAATCATGAACAAGGACAAGGACAAGAGCAAGAACAAGAAGATATTATTATAGCACTAACAGAATGTGAAATTAATAAATTACCTGAATTAAAATATAAAGATTTAATAAATAATAATCTGTCAACAAAATGTAGCATATCATTAGAAGATTTTAAACAAGACGATGATATATTAATAATGCCGTGTAAACATATTTTTTTAAAAGAACCAATTATTAAATGGTTAAGTGAACGTAGTAATAAATGTCCGGTATGTAGGAAAGAAATAGATAAAGGTATACCTATTAATTTATAATAATCTGATATTATATACGTCATATCATAATATAATTTATATAAAAATGAATAAATAATAATTTATAAGGTAATGTCTAATATATAAATATGTCAACATATAAAAAACATAATAATGGTAAATTATTAACAATACAAAATATAATAAATAATAATATAATAGAGAAAGAAACAGACGATGATGTTAAAATCTTAACATGTTATGAAATTAGTAAATTAGCAGAAATTAAATATAAAGATTTAATAAATTTAATTAATAATAATTTAATAATTTTTGAAAAAATTTCAACACAATGTAGCATATCACTTAAAGATTTTAAAATGGATGATAATATATTAATAATGCCATGTAACCATATTTTCTTAAAAAACTCAATTGTTATATGGTTAACAACCAAAAATAATAAGTGTCCAACGTGTAATAAAGTAATAGATAGAGGCGTATCTATTAAATAGTAAACTATTAAAAGGTTATTAGTAATATATTACGACTATATATAATTTATATATATAAAAATGAATTTATAATTATTAATAAATTTATTATAAAAACTATAACATAATGTATTGTAAATATTCAAAGTGTAAAAAAAATGTTTAATAAATAGCAATTTTTGTTATTTAAAAACTCATAATGATAAAAAAACTATGATGATATTACAAGCAAAATAAAAGAACAATTTATTAATAATACAATATCAACAAAACAATATAATATTATTAAGATTGCAAAAGATGGGGCATGTTTATTTAAGTCATTTGCAACATTTATCTATACGTATAAACATATTATTAGTAGTAAATTACAAGATAATATTAATATAAGTAATAAATTAAAATTAGAAATAATAAATTTATTTGATAATATAAATGACGTTGACTTAGCTATATATGAATTAACTCAAATTATTCAAATATGTATAGTTGAATGGATTTGTTTGAATAAAAATAAAGTAATAAATGATTATGGTGGTGAAAATATAGAAAATATAGTAATAAATACTCATAATATTAATAATTTAGAAGAATATAAAGAAATATATAGTTTAAATGATAATGATGATAGTTATATAATTGAAAAAAAGAAAAATAATGATATATGGGGTGGATTACCAGAACAAATATCATTTGCTTCTATATTTAATATTAATTTAATAATATATGATATTGTTAAACTTGATAGTAGAAATTTTAATATTATTTCATGTACATTAAAATCAAAAGAACATAGATTAAAAGAAATAATGAAGTATAATAATAGAAATAATATAATATGTTCTTTAATTTATGAAAATATGTCAAACCCTCATTATTCATTAATAATTAAAAATTAAATAATATAACTAATTATATTACGAAGATTAATCATATCATAAAAAATGAAAAAATAATTAAATATTAATTATTAATTATAAGACTAATAATGAATAATAAAATAAATATAAATAAAAATAAAAGATAATTAGAATTAAAAAAAATATATTATTAAAAAACAAAATAAAAAAATGTAGATTATGTAATTAATAAATTATATAATTTAAATATAAATAAAGATATAAATAAAGATAAAGATAAAGATATTTTAATAAATGAATTTAAGAGTTTAGATATAACTACAAATAATAGTAATGTTAAATATAATTTATTTATACCAGTTTATTTAAAAAATATTAAAAAAGATATTCACAATACTCATTTTACACAGCTATTATTAAATTATCATAGAACTATTAACGTTTATAATTTAATAAATAATGATGACATATATGATAAAATATATGAAATATTTAAATTAGATAAAAATAATATAAATAATATTGATAATTTTATATATAAAACTTTTAAAATAAATATAATTTATTTAAAAAATCAATCAAATCTATTTAAAAACTCTATATCTAATCTAAATGATAAACTTGAATGGAATTTATTTATAGATCAATATAATATTAATATGTCAACATTAACTTCTAATTTACTAACAAATAATATTTACAAATATATATTAGATAATGATATTATATATAAAAATGGACATACTACATATGAAATTAAAATATTAGATAATAATAAATTAATAGATAATATATATATAAAAGATATATATAAAAATTTAGTTAATGAAATTAAATAATTGATTTTAAATTATTATATTTAAATACATATTATATTATACTATATATATGAATGATAATTATATCGTTAACTTAAAGGAAAATATAGACACAATTATAAAAGAAGAATATCTCAAATATAAATTTAAACCTGATATTTTTATTGAACCTGAAAAAAAATTAATAATGATTTACCATTAGATGCTAAAATATTTAAAAATAAATTAAATAAGATATCAAATGATAAAAATATATCAATTAATAATAAAACAGATAAAAAGTATGAAAAATTTGAAAAATTTGAAAAATTTGAAAATGATATAAATATATTTGATGAAACACAAAATATTGAATTATTTACAATTACTACTAATGAGAATAAAGAGGAAACAAAAACTTGGAAAAAATTAACAATAGAGGAAAAAATAATTAAATTTAAAGATTATATTGATAAAAACTCACATGTTAATATACATGAACATATTATAGATAAAGTAATTGATTTAATAAAGGATAATAAGATAAATTGTAAAAAATATATATTATATAATAGAGTACTGGGAGTAATTGAAGATTTACCATTAATACAATTAAAAGATAACAATATAGTATTATTAACAGATATAGAATCTGAAAAAAAAAGTTTAAGAAAAACTAAAAAAAAATAAATAGTTTTATTAAACTAAATAATTAATTTATAATTAATTTAATTTATATTTATATATAATGTATAATATAAAAAATTATATATTAATAATAATATTTATATTAATAATATATTTTATATTTATTAAAAGTAATAACAATAGTAATATAACGACAAATAAGATAAATGAAAAAATTTTCATTAATACAAAAACCAAAAAAAATATAAATTTAAAAGAAAATAATAATCAGATAGTTACAACTAGATTAATAAATTTATTTAAAACATTTTCAAATACTAAAAAATATAAATTATATAATTTATGTAATAAAGTAATATATCAACCATCGACAACCGATATTTTTGTAAAAGCAGAATTAGATTCAATTACAAAAATAATATTAAAAAATTTAAATAATAAAAAATTTTTTAATTTTACACAAGTAAATTATGAAGATATAACTGAATTAATAGATAAAAAGGGAAATTCAAATATAATATATAGTTTATTTTTACAAGAAAATAATTTTTTATTTAACATAGAAGTAAAAATAAATGTAATTAAATTTATAAATAGTAATGAAGTTAAAAAAAGAAATATATTAACTTGTACTGAATTAACAACTCCCGAATTTTCAAAATATAATATTGGAATACCTTCATTAAATCAATTAATACCATTACCAACAGAAGTAATAACAACAAGTGGTGATGTTTTAAACACAAAAGGTATTAATGTACCTACATTAAAAAAAATTAAATATTTATATATAAATGAAATAAATATAGTAAATTCAACATTAGTACTGTATCCATTTAATAAATGTATAAAAGAAAATTATAATAAAAATACAGATAAAACATTACCACATACTTGGGTTGATAATAATAATAATCCAATAATAGAATGTGCATATAAAAGAAATAAATGGCCAACATTGAATTCTCAACCTAAAAAACAAAAAGCATGGCCGTGTACATTAATTTCACAAGATTGGAATGATGAAGGTATATATGTACCTCAAGTTACTCCAACAAATTTATGCCCAGGACTAAGATCATCTACTAAAGAACAACCATTAACTGGTGAATATTGGCCTACATTAGCGACAATACCAAGAAACATGGGTCCTAATAAGTGGTTATTTGATTTATCAAGAGGTATACCTCAATTTAATACTTAAATTTATATTTTTTTACATATACAACATAATAGTTATACTGATGATTTAAATAATTCGCATAATTTTGGCAATAACTTTAGATATTCATCCATATATTCTGGTTCTGGTTTACCTTGTACTTTTCCAAGTACTAATTGTAATACATTTATAAGTGAAGAATATTCATCTGGATGATATTTAAGTAAATAATAGCATATAAATGGAATTGATCTTTGATATCCATTATTACATAAAATTATAATATTTCTATTTTTTTGTTTTCGTACTTCTTCTATTCTGTTAGATTGGTCTTGATATATTGTTAATAATTTTGTATCAATTGTATCATCATGAGTATCTAAATATTCTATAGTATAGTGTGGTAGAGTATTATCTGTATTATCTTTTTCTTCCCATGATAATTTAGGATTACTCGTAGTTAATTTATCAGGTATATATGTAATATAATCACTTTCATATGGTAAAATTGTAATAATATAACCAATTCCATTGCGGTCGATTAATTCTTGGTCTATCTTTTGATATTTATCACATAAAAATAAATTCCAGATAACATGGATTAAATTATCTTTAGATGGTTCATGGATAGTATAATTGATAGTATTTAATAATACAGAACATTCTTCATTTTTTTTATAATAATCATCAATCGATTGTGTTTCTGAAAAATTATTAATATTATATGTATCTTTTTGGGTTGATAATTTTGATGCTTTTTTAGGTAAATGTGCTTCCCATTTATCACATATAATAGAAATGCGTTTATGTCTATTTAAATTTGATTGTGTAGAAAATTTTTTAGAACAACTAATACATTCAAAATTACCTTTATTGAAATGTAATGTAGTATTATTATCATAATTATTTTGAATAAGTTTTGTTGTTATAATATCAGTATTTATATATACTTCCCATTTATCACATATAATAGAAATACGTTTATGTCTATTCAAATTTGATTGTGTAGAAAATTTTTTAGAACAACTAATACATTCAAATTTACCTTTATTGAAATGTGCTATAGTGTCATTATTATTTTGAATAAGTTTAGGTATTATAATATCAGTATTAATATCTAAATTTGAATTGGACGAATTATCCTTAATTATACATTTGGAACACCTTCTTGATATAATATTTAGAGAATTCATATTATTTACAGTATCTATTTTATGTTTAAAACTACATTTACATGTATTACATATATATTTAGTTATTACTATTTTTTTTTGTGATATTAAGTTGATACAATTTTGATTAGATCTAAGATGGTCAGCTAAATTACTTCTAGTTGAATATTCATTATTACATCCCAAACAAAATAGTAGTCATTATATATATATATATATATAATATTAAAATCCTATATGGAACGCAATATTATTCAATATAGGAATAATAAAATTAATAATATTAAATATTAAATATTAAATATTATTAATATATAATTATATATTATATGCATTATAATTGGTATATATTAATATTTTTAATTGTATTTATTACAATAGTTATTGTATTAATTTTTACATACAATGTTAAGCGAAATAATAAAAAAAACAAAACGCGCCCATATAAAATAAAAGAATTATTAGTAACTAATAAGAAAAAGAAAAGGAAAAGGAAATATTAAATATAGTATCTATTATAATACTTATATAAATACAAATTATGTTTATATGGTCTATATATTTTGGAATTTTATAATAAGATTAAAATCTATATAATTAAATAAATTAAATAAAATATTTAAAATTAATATATAGATTATTATCAATGATAGATATATTAAAATTAAAATATATATATAAATGTATAATTGAAAATAAAACTACAATTGAAAATAAAACGACAATTGAAAATAAAACGAATATTAATAAATGTAATATAATTAAAAATTATATGATTATTTCAAATAATGATTCAAATATATATAATAATAAAAGACTATGATAATATAGTTAGTTACATTTAATATTATTATTTAATAATATATCTATAGGATTTTGTTTTAACAATTTACAATTAAATCTTATTAATTTATTTATTACATTTGGGTTCATTATTGTTTCCCATGATGATATCAATTCTGGGTTATTAAGTCCAGCTAAGTATTGATTAATATATTCAAATATTTTTTCTAAAGTACCTATAATATTTTTAAAAAAACTATCATTATTAATTATATTATTATGTTTATTTTTTATAATAGAAACATTAGTTAACCCAGCAACAAGTTTATTTAATATTTCCATAATATCTCTTCGTGTATTTGCGGCAGCTTTACCCAATGTCATAGTTTGAGATGATTGGTATGCATATAACTTAAATAAAATATTAATATTTTCAAAAGCAATCTCAGATTTAGTAAATTCGCTTTTAATTGATTGTGCTAAATTTTGTAATTGAATCATAAATTTAATATCCATTTTTAATAATTGTCTATTATTTTTAGAATTATTAACCAATAGTTGTGGTTTTAATATAAACATAGAATCTTTAATAAATCTATTTAATAAAGTTATTAATTTTTTTAAATTAGTAGTTTCATCTTTAATAGCTTTATCTACTATTAATATTGCTCGATCAATATTAATATCAGATTCTTTATAATTTGTAGAAGTATATTTTGTTAATACAAATTTGCCCATATCAGTTTTAAATATATTATAGAATTACCAGATATAGTTAAATCATTTATTAATATTGAATCTAATGTTTGAAATAAATCTGTGATATCAGAATTATTTATGATATCTGGGGATTCTATTGTCATGTCTGAATATAAACTAATTTTTTCAATTAAATTATCTTTAATTGTTGACATTCTTTTATCTTTATTTATAATATTCTGTTTTATATTTAAAACACTTTGTTCTCTATGTGCAATATATATATTAGAATTTGCTTTTGCAGATGCTCTTTTAGTATTATATAGCCCGACTTCTATTGCTACTTCTGCTTTTTTTGCAGCAAGAGCACTTATAGATTTTTGTCTATATATATTCTTTTTTAATTCCGCACTTATTACAGTTGCGTCTGCTGCTATATTAGCAAGATCAAGGGCAGAATTGCCAATACCAATTACATTACTTGTAACTTTTAAAACATTATCAGTTAATTGTTTTGTATTATCAGCAAGAGCTTCTGTAAATTCTGCAACAATCGTAGCAGAATGAGATCCAAATAGTACCAATGATTGTGTTGTATTACAAACACCTTTTATAATAGCAATTCCTGTATTTAATACGGAATTTGTTATTATATTTGTTCTTGTAGCTGGTCAAGAACCTCCGTATTTAAATGTATTATTTACATTACTAATATAATCTTTCTTTTTTTTATCTGATATATATTTACTTACAATTTTACCATATTTATTATATTTTAAATCTTTTTTTTTTTAAAATCCAGATGTCATTCTGGCATTATTTGTCATAACTTCATACCGAGAACCAATATTCTTCATAATATATATATTATATATATATATATTAAAAATTACTAATAATATATTAGAAACATTGATTATTACAATATCCCCAGTATCCACTTATGTGAATTCCTATATTATTTATTTTAGTTGAACACCATAATCTATTTTCAGGATCAAAATCGGATGTACATCTAAAATATAACTTTCCTCTAAAATTAAATGGAAATATACATTTTTCTGGTATTATACGACATTGATTTCTATTAGGTCTTGATGGAAATCTTGTAGGATATCTTGTTGACATTAAAGTTGGCATTAAAGTTGGTGTTAAAGTTGGTGTTAAAGTTGGCATTAAAGTTGGTGTTAAAGTTGGCATTAAAGTTGGTGTTAAAGTTGGTGTTAAAGTTGGTGTTAAAGTTTGTCTTAAAGTTGGTGTTAAAGTTGGCATTAAAGTTTGTCTTAAAGTTGGCATTAAAGTTTGTCTTAAAGTTGGTGTTAAAGTTGGTGTTAAAGTTGGTGTTAAAGTTGGCATTAAAGTTTGTCTTAAAGTTGGCATTAAAGTTGGAATTAAAGTTGGTGTTAAAGTTGGTGTTAAAGTTGGCATTAAAGTTTGTCTTAAAGTTGGCATTAAAGTTGGTGTTAAAGTTTGTCTTAAAGTTGGTGTTAAAGTTGGTCTTAAAGTTGGTCTTAAAGTTGGTGTTAAAGTTGGTGTTAAAGTTGGTGTTAAAGTTGGTGTTAAAGTTTGTCTTAAAGTTGGTCTTAAAGTTGGTAAGGTTGGTGATGGTGTCTGTTCAATATTTGGATATATAACATTTATTTTTTGTATATCAGTTTTTGATAAAACACTACTTCCAAAATCATCAACTGGTACTGTATCATCAAGTTTTGTTATAGTATATTTTGTATTTCTTGAAAATGTTATTGATTTATAATGCATAATTGATTTATAATCATATGGAAAGTTAAAAGAATCTATTTTATTAGTGTTTCTTTTTCTAAAATTAAACAATGCATTGGGTACAATATTTTCTTCTAAAATTTTAACATAAGAATCTCTATTTGGATAGCTTTGTTGGTGTGAGAACCCCAATGCGTGTATAATTTCATGTTGAATAACGCCACTTGCAATCTTCATTGAATTAAAACAATTAGATAATGTTGGTATCTTAATATTTTGACCACCTCCAATCATACCTATATATGAAATACCACCACAATTACCAGAATTTATAAAATTAATATAATTTGGTTGATTAGTTCTTTGTATAAATTTTAAATTTGTTTGTGTTGTTAATTTTTCAAGTGAATATTTAACAACATCAATTAATGAACTTGATGATATTGTATATGGGATAAATTCAGATTGTTCGTTCCAACGTCTAATATTATTAATAGAAGTATCTGAATAAATATATGCATAATCAGGATCATTTGGTTCAACTAATAATCCTTTTATTTTTAATTGATTTGTATATTCTTTACCATATAGGACGGTTGAAGTATATGGAGTTAACCATATATCATAATTAGATTGACAATTAACTAAATTAACTAAATTAATTATTATTATTATATAATTCATTATTTATATAATAATATTAATTTTGTTTAAATATTTATATTTATATAATTATTATATAAATATAAATATAAATAGTTTATAAGTGATCCCGATGGGACTTGAACCCACAACCTCCGGCTCATAAGACCGACGCTCTAACCAATTGAGCTACAGGATCAAAGACGATTAAATCTCTGATATTAGTTTAAATTACATTGTTATTGGATATAAAACTATAAATAGTTTATAAGTGATCCCGATGGGACTTGAACCCACAACCTCCGGCTCATAAGACCGACGCTCTAACCAATTGAGCTACAGGATCAAAGACGGTTAAATCTCTGATATTAGTTTAAATTACATTGTTATTGGATATAAAACTATAAATAGTTTATATGTGATCCCGATGGGACTTGAACCCACAACCTCCGGCTCATAAGACCGACGCTCTAACCAATTGAGCTACAGGATCAAAGATGGTTAAATCTCTGATATTAGTTTAAATTACATTGTTATTGGATATAAAACTATAAATAGTTTATATGTGATCCCGATGGGACTTGAACCCACAACCTCCGGCTCATAAGACCGACGCTCTAACCAATTGAGCTACAGGATCAAAGATGGTTAAATCTCTGATATTAGTTTAAATTACATTGTTATTGGATATAAAACTATAAATAGTTTATATGTGATCCCGATGGGACTTGAACCCACAACCTCCGGCTCATAAGACCGACGCTCTAACCAATTGAGCTACAGGATCAAAGATGGTTAAATCTCTGATATTAGTTTAAATTACATTGTTATTGGATATAAAACTATAAATAGTTTATATGTGATCCCGATGGGACTTGAACCCACAACCTCCGGCTCATAAGACCGACGCTCTAACCAATTGAGCTACAGGATCAAAGATGGTTAAATCTCTGATATTAGTTTAAATTACATTGTTATTGGATATAAAACTATAAATAGTTTATATGTGATCCCGATGGGACTTGAACCCACAACCTCCGGCTCATAAGACCGACGCTCTAACCAATTGAGCTACAGGATCAAAGACGGTTAAATCTTTGATATTAGTTTAAATTACATTGTTATTGGATATAAAACTATAAATAGTTTATATGTGATCCCGATGGGACTTGAACCCACAACCTCCGGCTCATAAGACCGACGCTCTAACCAATTGAGCTACAGGATCAAAGATGGTTAAATCTCTGATATTAGTTTAAATTACATTGTTATTGGATATAAAACTATAAATAGTTTATATGTGATCCCGATGGGACTTGAACCCACAACCTCCGGCTCATAAGACCGACGCTCTAACCAATTGAGCTACAGGATCAAAGATGGTTAAATAATATATTTATAGACTGAATATAGTATACTTAATATATGTTATCGTATATTCTTTAAATTCTATTATAATAAAAATGATTATTATTTTATATATATATATATACTGAATATTATAATATGACATATAAAAATAAATTAGAATTAAGCAGTACTATTATCTATTATATCCATGGATGTACAAAACAGGATGCGTTAATTAAAATAAGTAATATCAAAATTAGTAAACATAAAACTATAGGATATAAAACAGCAAAAGAATTATATAATAGTTTCACTAAATAATATAATATAATATAAATATATTATAATAAAAATTGAATGTTATATATTATATTTGAATATATAATAATTTATAATTATGGATACTCAAAATTGCCCCTGTAGTGTTAAATACCCTACTATAGTTAAATCATTTAATGATATTTTAAATAAAAAACGAGATGTTTATTTATATAATGAAGATGGAAAAGTAAGCGCGTTCTATAAATGTACTCGTAAAACTTACGACAGTGAAAAATATTGTTGGAAACATTGGGATACTCATAAAAAAGATCCAACTAAAATTAAATTTTATACTGATATTATTAATAGTAAAAACGCAAGAATTGCAACAGTTAATGATGATTATTACAGTAAAAAGAAAAAAATAATAGTAAAAAACAAACTAATAATACTATATTAACTAAACTAAATAAGCTTGATATACCAAATAATGACGAGTTGTTTGAACAAATTAGTAAATTAGTTGAAAATTTTAAAACTGAAGAATATCAAAGCGATGATAGTATTAAGAATTTAATAATAAATAGTAATTTAGATTCAGATTCAGATGATGAAATTATAGATAATATAATTAAAAACAAAGGGTCTGACAATGATTCTTGTAATGATACTTCTGACACTGAATCTGACAATGATTCAGAAGACAACGACTCTACAAAAGACTCTACAAAAGACTCAAATAAAGGTAAATGTGTTAAATCAGATACTAAGGTTGTAGCTAATTTAATTAAAGTAGAACCAGATAATGAATCAACTCATAATTCGGATAACGAAGAAGAAGATGAAGAAGACGAAGAAGACGAAGAAGAAGTAGAAGAAGTAGAAGAAGTAGAAGAAACTGTTGTTGAATCTGATAATGAATCTGAGGAATCTGAAATTGAATGTGAAGAAATTAAATCTCGTAGCGGAGAATCATACGCACTAGACCAAAAAACAAATATAGTATATTCAATTGAAGATACTGAGGAATTAGGTACATATACAGCGGTTGAATATAACAAAGCACCATTTGAAAATAATGGTATATATTATATTATCGCCAAAGAACATGAATATAAAAATAAAACTTATATAAAATGTATTATTTCTGACTTATTATTTCATAATACAAATAAACGAAGTTTTATTGGTACTATTGTAAAAAATAAATCAGGTGTAGAAAAGTTAATCAGAGATAAATAATATTATATTCCATAATAATATAATATATTACCATAATAATATGATAAAATATATATAATTTACGATATACACATTTAAGATTAATAGTATTAATTTTTTTTATTAGATATATATTAATTCTTTATTCAACGTTATAAGTAATTAACTCGTTTGTTAATAATATTAACATAAAAAATTAATAATTATAAATGAAATACAATTTAAATCTTAATAATTATATTTTAAATTGTATTATAAAAAAGGGTTATCATTCTGTTGAGAATGAATATTACTTATAATTGAAACTCTTACTTTATTTTGATTTTTAATTATTCTATCTAAAAAACTAATCTCTTCATATTGGTAATTAATCTTTCTTTTTAATATAGCAATATTTTTTTGTTGAGAATTAACATATTTTTAAATAAATCAATATCTGTATTTTGAGATTCAAATAAATCAATATTTTTTTGTTGAGTTGTAATATTATCATTAAACATATTAATTTCTTCCCATTGATAATTAAGTTTTTTGATCAAAGAGTTTGAATATATATCTTGATATTTAAACTTTTTTTAAAAATTTTATCATCTTTATATTGGGTATGAATATTACAACCATTAAAGGAATAAATACAATCTTTTATAAGCGTATTAGTTTGTCGCAATGACAAATAAAGGTTTTGTTGTTTTGAAATATTATTTTTAAATGTATCTATATATGATTGGAAATCTTGTTTTGAAATATTATATTTAAATGTATCAATACCTGCAAGTTGTTGTTGTTTAATATTATATTTAAAAAAAATAACATTTTCTTGTATGGTATTCGTATTATTATTCATATTATTAATATTATTTATCAGTGTGGTATTACATAAAGATTTGTTAAAATTATGTATAATTATTTTAATAGACTCGTGTTTTTTTAGATTAGATATATAATTATAATTTAAATGTAATGTAATATATTCCGTTGTACATTTATTACATTCTATTGATATATAGTATAAAAAATCAGAATAATTATTTATAGTGGTATTATATTGTCCTATTAATGTATTTGATATATTATAATTAATATATTCTAAATAATTATTATTATCATCAAATGATTTTTCAAATATATTGATAGTTTTATTATAAGCATTGTCAGTTAATAATATTTTGTCGATTTTATATAAATTATACCATATTCTATAAAGTTCAGTATTATGAGATATTTTATTAGAGGATGATATATTGGCTCTATACTTAATATTAACAACTGAAATGTCAGAATGGTAATCAAACCCAATTCCTTTAGTTAGTTTAAGTGAAATATATATATTGTTATTTGACATAATACTTAAAATAATCACATATTTTTTAAGTATTAATATTTTTACCAATGACCTTTAAATATATATAGCAACTACCATACTTTTATATATTACAATATAACCCGGTAAGATTATTAGTATTATTCTGTTGACATTTAAGAGTATACATAAATAAATCTGTATATTTATCTTGACCTTTAATCTTATTTTTTAAAAAACTAATATCTTCTACTTGGTACTGATTCCTTCTTAATAATAAAGCAATATTTTTTTTTGAAAGTTAACATGGGTTTTGAATAAAGCAATGTTTTTTTGTTGAGTTGTAATATTATCAGTAAACATATCAATATATTTTTGTTGAGTTGTAATATTATCATTAAACATATAAATATCTTCCCGTTGATAATTACATTTTTTACTCAAAAAGTTTAAATATATTTGTTCATATTTAAACTTTTTTTTAAAAAACTTATCATTTTTATATTGAGTATGAATATTACAACCATTAAAGGAACCAGTACACTCTTTTATAAACTTATTATTATTAATAATTTTATTAGAATGACACAGTTGGTCAGCAATATTATATTTAAAATCATCAATATAGGATAGTTGTCGTTTAATATTATATTTAAAAAAATAATATTTTCTTGTATGGTATTAATATTACTATTCATATTATTAATATTATTTATCATTGTGGTATTATATAAAGAGTAGTTAAAATTATATATACAAATTTCAATAGAACATTGTTTATTCAGCACAGAGATATAATCATATTTAAAATATAATAGAATACGTTCTGGATACATTGATATATAGTCTAAAAAATCAGAATAATTATTTATAGTATAATTATTAAGTATTCCATTTAATACATTTGTTTTATATTTATCAAATGATCCTGTTAATGTATTTGATATATTATAATTAATGTATTCTAAATAATTATTATTATCGTCAAATGATTCTTTAAATATATCGATAGTTTTAATATAAACATTATCGGTTAATAATATTTTATCAATTTTATATATATTACACCATATTCTATAAAGTTCAGTATTATGAGATATTTTTATATTGGATGATGATATATTAGCATTATAACTAAGCTTAATAATAGGACAGGTAGAACAGTAATCCAAGGTAATACCTTCCTCAGACCTAATTGTAATATATTTTGGTTTATTTGACATTATATTTAAATATTCACAAATATTTTAAGTATAAATACTTTTATACTTTTAAATTTATATATAAAATCTTAAATATACATTACAATATAAATAAATAATACTATAGTTACTGTTCTTAGATTATTAAAATCATATATTAGGTTATTTAATTTTTTTAATTGAATATAATTTGTAGATTTTAAAATATTTATTTCTATTTGTTGAGATGTAATATTTTCATTAATATTATCTATATTATCATTAATATTATCTATATTGTCATTAATCTTATTGTCTAGATTATCAACATGTATTGTTTGTATAGAATTTGTAGATTTTAAAATATCAATATCTGATTGATTAGATATTAGACTACTATAAATGTCTTTAATTTTAGTTCTATCTGATTTAATAGCATACTTTATATATGCTATTTCGGCACCTAATTCATCATTACTATTTTTTAATGATAATATATATTTATATGACTTTTCAATTTTGGGTAATAATAAATTAGTATGGGATAATGATTTGAGTTCATTGAAATCTATATTATTAATCATATTTAAAATATAATAATTTATATTAAAATTATTAATACGCATTATTATAGAATGTTCAACATATATATCAATAACAGAGTTAAATTTTATAAGTAATAAAAATTGTATAAACTCATAATATGTTGTTATTACAATATCGTCCTCTATAATTGACGTATTTTCGCTTATATATGATACAATTCTACATGGTTTAAATAAATTATATTTAGTAAATTCTATAAAACTATCATTACTATACTCTACATTATCATATAGTGTGTCTCTATATTCTTCTATTATTTCTAATACATTATTATCTAATATATTATTATTTGGTGTATTTTCTATAAAGGTATTAAGTTTATATAAAATATACCAAATATTATTAATACAATTTATAGAAGGTATTTTTATATAAATTTGTTTATTCATATTTAAAACAATGGAATAAGATACTTCTTGTACTTCTGATATTACTGGCACTTCTTGTACTTCTTGTACTTCTTGTACTTCTTGTACTTCTTGTACTTCTTGTACATCTGATATTACTGGTACTTCTTGTACATCTGATATTTACTGGTACTTCTTGACACTTCTGATACTTCTGATACTTCTGATACTTCTGACAACATTAATTCTATATTAATAATATATTTTTAAATATTAATTTATAACAAGCACATATTATTTATATTAAATTATAATAACATTCAGCAATATTTTAGAATATTTTTAAATGTTATCATAGGACAATTATAATGAGAAATTAATATATTACCACAAGAATAATTAACACATATAGAATATGATTTATCAATATATAAATTACAATGTGCGCATTTAAGAGTAGTATTATTAATTTTCATATCAGTTATATAATTATTAATAATTAATTCTTTATTATATAATGTCATAAGTAATTAACCATTTAATATATAAATTTATATATTTCATTTTTTTAAAATTTTAAATATATAATACTAATATTAAAAAAATTGATTATAACATCTTATTAAATATGTAATTAATAAATAAATAATAAATAATGAATGTTAATATTGATATTATAAAAAATAGTTGGTTAAATGAAATTCCAACAAAAAATAGAGAAAGTATAATTAATGATTATTTAAAATTAGGATATATTGTATCGACATTAACAAAGACAAGTATTGATATTGAGAATACTATATTTGATCCAATCATAACAACCCTTGATAATATAAATAGTAATAATGTTACTAAATTACAATATGTAGAAGAAAATATAAATAATAATATGTTAAGTTTAAGAGGAAGTATAGATCAAATAATAAAAAATACATCAAATTCAGCATTAAAGGGTAAAATTGGAGAAAATTTAGTAGAAGATATTATAAATATCAATTTTCCAGATGATACAATTGAATATAAAGGAAATCAATCATACGAAGGTGATTATCATATGCATTTAAAAAATATAGGAACAATATTAATAGAAGTAAAAACATATAGTCAAAATGTACCAACAAGCGAATTAACTAAATTTAAAAGAGATATGGTAAGAAGTGGATTAAAGGCAGGTATATTTATATCAACAACAAGTGGTATAATTGGTAAGAAACGATATGAGATTGAGAAATTAAACACAGAGCAAATAATTATATATATACCAAATTCAGGATTAGAAGGAAGTTCAATAATTTGGGGAATATTATTTACAAAAAATTTATTAGAATTAGATATTAAAAATATAAGTAAAATAGACGAAGAAGAGATACTAAAATGTTATAAAGATTTTGAAGAAATATATTCGAATATTTGTAAATTTAAAAATTTTGTATTAAATATAAAAAATACAATTATAAAAAATATAGAAGATGTTTACAACCAATCGTTAGAATTAGAAATGAAAGTTCGTTTAAATATAATTAATTGTGAAAATAGAATATGTAAAGAACTTAGTAAATATAAAAACGATACATGTTTAGTAACAGAACAATCAGATATTGAAAATATATTAGAACTAATGTATGAATCTAAAGATAAAAGATTTAAATTATATAAAATAATATTAGATTATTGTAAAATTAAGAAATATAAGATAAATATTACAAGCAATGATAATTTAAAATGGATTATATATAATAATGAATTAAAAATAGGAGAAATTAAATATACAAAATCAAAAGTAAATTTATTATTAAATGACTATCCTATAAATATAGATATAATATCAGAGAAAGATATTAGAATATTAGATAAGATATTATAAAAAATGATGATATTAAAATACTATTTAAAATATGATTATATAATTAGTATCTCCTGGAATATGAGTATAAATCTATTACCTATTTGGGATGATATCCAAATACGTTTAACAAATAAATAGTGATATGATCACACGAGATGATATCTTAAAGAAATCTATTGCGCTATTTATATGACTTCACTCCCACCATATCAAGAAGTCAGCATAAGTATATTTAATAAGCTATTATATTTAAAGAGTGAAGACGTAAATCTTTAATTAACTTATGTGTTACAACCAAGCTTAAAATAAGATGTTACTGTATAATTCCAATACAGTATTCAATATCTTAAAAATTATAACAAACAACTTTTTAAAAATTTTATAATTATAGTATTAAAATATAATTTTATAAAAATAAAAATTGATGATGTTTAAATTACTATAATATGTATAATATTAAAGAAGTATGTTCATTATATATGAATAACTCTAGATACATGAGATTAAACTGTTCAAGTAATAAGAGAATCTTAATATTATACAATTTAATAAAAAACAGTTATATTTCATACTAATGATATATATTAAAGAAATCTATTGCGCTGTTTTTTGATTTCAACCGGTCCTACCAATTATTGAAATCTATATAGGTGATGATATATAATCATAAAAGATTAACATCATTTTAGAATGTGAAGACGTAAAATTCTATTAACTATATACATTAAATTAAACGTTTT
>FUWD012833851.1_pt1 | contig 18152 bp, 14 predicted proteins | sample 1063281 | NCBI WGS metagenome assembly FUWD01 (sample SAMEA79048168, study PRJEB19326) | metagenome | biome: marine | reverse complement strand
GTTCTTCTGTCGCGAGGATAACAGTACGCTCGATGACGTTTTGCATTTCCCTGATATTTCCCGGCCAGTTATAGGACTGTAATTTCCGGAGATTGCTTTCGGTGAGCTTTTTGGTGTTTTTATTAAGCCGTTTGCAGGCCTGACTTATGAAGTGGGTGGCCAGTAACTCTATGTCATCCTTCCGCTCTCTAAGAGGTGGAGCATTGAGGGGGATGACGCTCAAACGGTAATAAATCCCACTCAATGAAGACTATTTACTCCTCCTAAAATAAAGAAGTTTAAATTTCACCACTAAAAAAGGCACATCAGCCAATGATGCGCCCTTTCCATCAAATGTTGTCCGACTGGATCGGGCAATTAGCTCTTATGAACGTAGTAGTGATCTTCACGTGCTAAGGGTAGTATAGTCCTCTGTAAGGAAACACCAAGTATTAGCAAATGTTATTTAAACTGCACGGAGTGTAATTATAGGATTCTGGTTTTTTAGGTAATGGGGAAAACTTTATTAGATATCAGGTCACGATTGGAATCGCAACCCGTTTTATTTATTGGTTTGTCGATGATGAATTTACTGCCAGATATTATTTTACGATAGTTGACCAGGCAATTCACTTTTATAGCTGCCAAGAAGAACTTGAACGCCGATTCGCTGCTTTTCTTTTTTTCTTGGCTTCTTTAATTTTTAATTTTTTCTTGACAGACGGTTTCATGTAAAACCTTCTTTGTTTAAGGTCTTTAAATAAACCATCCTTGTTCAATTGTCGCTTTAAAACTTTTAATGCCCGTTCAACTTGATTTTGATAAACGATTACTTGAGTAATGGGACCCCCCCCTTTATTTAATTGTTAGATTTTATATTTATATCACATTGATGGATCGAAATACATGTTAGAAAGAAAAATAGTTTCTCGGCACTGCAATTACATTTATGTTGTTTTTATGGCACAATTAAAACATAAGCGACCCGACCCCCTAGACCTATGCCAAGTGTTAAACTTATAAAAACTATTTGACAAGGGCGGGGATTCTGGACAGGAAGCAATTTAGCCTGAAGCAAATCATCGCAAATGGCAGGATGGCAACTTTTTATCGAATGCCAGCAAGCACATTCACGGTATGATCAAGTTTTAACTGACCTAAAATTGGGCCGATGGATCTGCTTGCCAATTCTAAAGAAAAACAAACAAGATTAGGAAAAAAATGGTCATCAGAATGATAAATCCGACTGGATACCATTTTACAAAATAATCTCCAGCCTCTTTATTGTCCTCGCCTTCGCGCAGGAACTTAAACCCTTGATGATATGCGCTGTATAAATTCATAACAACCCCCTTTTTCTTAAATATGGGTTCTATGGTAGTGGTTTGCAAGAGGGTTAAGAAGAATTTTGGCCGCTTGCTCTTTTGAGCGGAGCAGTTGTGAATGCTAGAAACAAATATAAGGTCCAATCGTTATTTTGCAACTGATCCAGAAGTAAAAAAACCGCCCACGGACAAGTCAGTGGGCGGTTAGGTGCTACTATGCTTCATTTGTTCAAATGGGAGCTTGAAAGCGCCTGTAGTCTTGTTTTAAGATACTGATTATATGCATTTTATTCCCCCTAGTTTCAATAATTCTTTACCCAGAACGCTACCCAAAACAAAAAAATGACCTAGCTATAATAGCTAAGTCATTGTAATTATTGGTCGGGATGAGAAGATTTGAACTTCCGACCCCTTCGTCCCGAACGAAGTGCGCTACCAGGCTGCGCTACATCCCGCTAAATCTACTATTTCTTATTGTAAAAAAAACCTTTCAAATATCTCCAAATCAATATAGATCCGATGGCATTTCTAAGTGACTTGAATTTACTGCTTCCGCCAAGACATTTTTGACAGTAGGGATGAGCCACCTTATTATTCATGAATCCTTCAACGGTATCTATTATTGATCTGGCGTTCAATAACTCAACAATTGGTTTTTCAAAAACGTTACCAGCAGTAGTTTTGCCGTCAAAATCTTTACAGCAGTATGTCATATCGCCATTAACGAGAATCGCGAAATGATCTGTCAGTGCACTGCAGTAGCCTATTTGGGTGGGAACGGTTTCTTCGCCAACAAAAGCATTGCCCCATGTATCCAATACATAAGTTTCAAAATAAAGGTTCGGAACAATTTCTACAACATTCCACTTGAAGGCTGATAAACCTGAAATCCTTTTTTGCACGGCCCGTTTGTCAGCCGCAGTAATACCAGGCGTTACATTCAATATCTCATTTGCCCAGTAGGCGAAGGTGTGACGAAGCTCATTGGTATTGTTTATTACGTTCATTGTGCCAAGGGACCAGTCTTCTCCGGGGACCTCGGACTTGAATACAGTACTAAGAAAATGAACTTTAATCTTTGGTGGGGATTTCTGACGTAAACAAGCGCTGAGAAATTCAAGAATTCGATCCTTGTACTGTTCAAAATCCATCTTTCTGGACTTTCGTGTCTTGAAAGACTCCTCATCGGGAGTTTGCAGGGATACATTTATCTGGGAGACAGTTGCCTGCTCAATCTTTATGGCAATGTCTTCTTCAAGATAAGTTCCATTGGTGGTGATTCCCGTTTTCACACCCAAGTGAGCGGCATGATCAAGAATCTCAAAAAACCGTGGGTGCATAAACGGTTCGCCCATCACGTGGAATGTAATTTTTTCGCTTAGATTATATTCCGCCACCTGATCGATGATTGCGCAGACACGATCAAATTCCATATATTCATATTTGCGTGTCATTTCCTGTTTCGGGCAGAAAGTACAGTCAAAATTACAAACGTTGGTCAATTCTATATGGATGCGTTGCAGGGGAAATTGAACCAATTCACCGATGCGACCGGGAACTGATTTGATTTCTGGTTGCGCTGTAGTAGGCATATTTTTAAAAAGGAATTATTATTTGTCCCAAACGTAGCGATTTATGCTTTCGCTGGTAAACGATTTGTTTGTGACTTCACGAGTAACATCATTAGACTTGCATTCAGGGCAGGAAACTTTCTTTTTATCAACTTCTGAAATTTTCATCTCCACCACAAAAGGTTTTTTGCATTTTTTACAAAGATGGTCGTAATGTGGCATTGCGGTTTCTCCAAAATTTTAAAGAGTACAGTAGTTTTTATTTCAATGCAACGAGTCCGGCAAAGTTGTTCCACTTGAAAAATACATCGACAGTTTTGAATCCAGCTTTCTCAATGAGTGCTATGGTTTTACTCAATTTCCAGGGTATGAGAACATTTTCCAGCGCATCTCTTTTTTTGGATATTTCTATTTTCGAATACCCATAACCATGCTTGAAGTCGTGATGCATCTCAATAAATGTTTCGCTCAGGCGCTCATCTTCACTCAAAACCTTTTCATTGAGAATGAATCCGCCTCCATGAACTAATGAAGAATAAATTTTCTCAAGCAGAAACCTTCGACCCTCCGGAGCGATGAATTGAAGTGTGTAATTCATCACAATTGCACATGCGGGGTTGAAGGAAAATGAATTGTTGAGATCGGCTTCCACAAAATTCACGGAACTGGAATTCCTGCCCAGTTTTTCACGGGCCTTATTGATCATAGCAGGGGAATTATCTACGCCAATGATCCTTAGTCCTGTGAGGTCTGGAACCGCTTTGACTAGCGGCGCCAATAATGAACCCGTAGAACAACCCAGGTCGTAGATACAGGAATCCGGTTTAGCCAGGCGCTTGCACCACTCAACGGTTAGGTTCTGGCATTCGCGATAAAGCGGAATACTACGCTCCAGCATATCATCAAACACCTCTGCGACCTTGTCGTTGAACTCAAACTTTTCAGGACTTTTTTCATCCTGAAAAAGAGTGTCGCGGTTCTTTAAATCGTTGTCCCTCTCAATTCGTTCCCGTCGTGTTGTGGGCCGGACTGAGGGGAGCCTGGAAGACGTAGTCATAATTATGGGCCGGGTATCTCACTGGAACCCAATGGGCCTGATTTGGTTTTAAATAAAAGTTTATTAACTGCATTGATATAAGCAAATCCGCTCGCTTCAATTGTGTTCACACCGACTCCTTTGCCCAAAACCTCGCGGTTCTCGCTAACCACGCGTACTGTAACTTCTCCCTGTGCATCGGTACCCTTGGTTTTAGACATGACCTGGTATTCAAGCAGTTTGCAGGAGATTCCTGTGATACGATCAATAGCGTTATAGATAGAATCGACCGGGCCATCACCGCTTGCCGTTGCCTCATGTCGCTTGTCATCCCTGCTGACTAATACCACCGATGCTTCAGGCGTCATTCCACTTTCAAATGAACACTTCAAACTTTCGAGTTTGTAGGTGATTAAATCATCTTCCGAAAATTTCTGCTTTTGAATAAGGGAAAGTATATCCTCCTCAAAGAGGTCCTTTTTTTCATCAGCAAGAATTTTTAAATCCGTGAAAACCTGATTCAGTTCGGCATCTGTTAATTTGTAACCCAGGCTTTTGATTTTGCTGTCGAGTGCGTTTCGGCCTGAATGTTTGCCAAGGACTAAATCAGCCTCTTCGAGTCCGATATCTTTAGGATTCATTATTTCGTAGGTATCTTTTTTCTTCAGGTAGCCGTCCTGGTGGACACCTGACTCATGGGCAAAAGCGTTTTTGCCCACAATCGCTTTGTTGCGTTGAACGAAAAACCCGGTCAAGGAGCTGACCAATTTACTGCAAGCCAAAATGTGTTTTGTGTCGACACCCGTGTTGGCGCCATAAAATTTATGACGGGTTTTGAGTGCCATGACAATTTCTTCCATCGCGGCATTGCCGGCCCGTTCACCTATGCCGTTAATGGTGCACTCCACTTGTCGGGCTCCCGCTTTTACTGCCGCGAGTGAGTTGGCGACAGCCAGTCCCAGATCATTGTGGCAATGAACGCTAATAATGGCATCGTTTATATTGCTGACATTTTGCCTAAGATGAGAGATGAGTTCCGCGAATTCTCCAGGTACTGCATAGCCCACAGTATCAGGGATATTGACCGTTTTCGCTCCTGCATCAATGGCAGCTGAAACAACGTCACATAAAAAATCGGGTTCCGTGCGAGATGCGTCCTCGGGGGAAAACTCAATATCATCACAGAATTTCCTGCTAAACTTAATGGCATCCGTGGCCATTTTGATAATTTCAGCCTTGCTCTTTTGTAGTTTGTGATCGCGGTGCGTTTTTGATGTGGAAAGGAAAATATGAATCCTCGGCGATTCAGCTTTTTCCAAAGCGCGTGCGGCAGATTCAATATCCTTTTCAAGGGCGCGTGCCAGTCCGGCTATCGATGAACCTCTGATTTCATTTGCAATTTCTTTCACAGAGTTAAAATCCCCTGGAGAAGCGACAGGAAATCCGGCTTCGATCACATCTACCCTCAGCAGGGACAGTTTTCTGGCTATCTCAAGTTTTTCCTTTCGGTTTAAACTTGCGCCAGGACACTGTTCCCCGTCCCGCAAGGTTGTATCGAAGATAATGAGCTTCTCTGAAGACATTTTTTAACTAACTCCTTTTAAACATAATATTTCGAAAATGATCCGGTTGAGATCAGTCAAGGGCTGCCATAACTTTGAATCCAGCCTGTTCAATTTCATCCACGACTATTTGAGTTTCGCAAAGATCAAGACGGAACGCGTAGACCTCTTTTTTACAATCGTATTCATCGGACGCAACATCTACACTTATAATACTCAGGTCATGGTCAGTAATTATTTTAGTTACTTTTTTCAGGTCCTTTTCGTTGCTTCCAATGGCAACGTCAATTCTTGAACTGGAGTGAAGGATGCCCATCATGTCAATAAATAACCCAAGCATGTCCATGATGGATATGATCCCCACCAATTTATTATTTTCAACTACCGGAAGTGCGCCAATTTTGTTTTGATAGATTGTTAAGGCCGCGTCTTCAATGTTAGTTTCTTTGTGAACCGTCAAGGGATCCAGTGTCATGTGATCTTCAATTTTCATCTTCCCTGGAGCACTCTCCATTTTTCCATTGGGTTTTTGGTTTGTGAACGCACCACGGATATCACTTTCTGTAATGATTCCAATTAATTTCCCTCTTTCTACCACCGGTAAATGCCTGATGGAATGCTTCACCATTGTTTTTTGGGCATCAATCAGTGATTTATCTTTTTTGATGGTGAACGGTTTGGTGACCATTACATCTTCAACAATCATTCTGATCTCCTGAATTGGATACGAGTGGGTACAAAAAGGTAATAAATAAACACCGTGAATGCTTGGAACTGGACCGAAGCGTGAACTCAATTTGAGTCCATTATAAGGTAACCCGCAGGTGAAAAATATAACTTTGGGGTGGGTGACTCATGAGCTTACGACATTATATTTTTACCAGATTTTGACCCTAGATTACAGGTATTTAAGACTTGAACAGCCATTATTTTTTCGGACTCTGTATGTGGGCCAGATTGGTTTGTTTTTATGATTGGTTAATATTAAATTTTCATTTTTTGTGAATTTAGTTAAAATACAAGGATTCAATATATTTGGAAAATCGTGTATTGAGCAGATTTCCTTTTCATGGAGGATAGATTACCGCATTCTGGGCTAGATATGCCTTACGCTAGAAAAGAGTATAAAAAAGAAGCTAAATTGAGTATAAAAACTATTCATTTGGCCTTGGCTGGTTTTTAAACTTCAGTTAATCTTTTAAAATCAAAGGATTGCCTTTTAGGTATGCAAATTGCTCTTTACTGTACCTCCTACCTGCGCAGGGCGGAGGTAATTACTATTTCTATTCATCCTATTAATTTATCGATATTTAAGATTATACATTTTTTCTGTCATGTCATTTCCAAAAAAACAGGGTCTTTATGATCCCGCCAATGAAAAAGAGAACTGCGGAATAGGGTTTGTGGTCAATATGAAGGGCGAGCGTTCTCATGAGATAGTTCTTCAGGGAATTGAGATACTCAATAAGCTGGAGCATCGTGGAGCCTGTGGCAGTGACCCACTTACGGGCGATGGAGCTGGACTGTTGATCCAGATGCCACACAAGTTTTTCCAATCTCAGTGTGCCAAGCTTGATATCGATTTACCCGAACCCGGTAAATATGGCAGCGGGCTGGTCTTCTTCCCCAAAGATGTGCGCATCCATTCCTTCCTTGATATTTTTAATAAGTCCATCAAGGAAGAAGGTCTTTCATTACTAGGATGGCGCAAGGTCCCTGTTGACAATACCACTATAGGGCGTGTTGCCAGGGACGCGGAACCGGAAATCTGGCAACCTTTTATTGGGCAAGGTGACGAAACTATAAATCAGGATGAGTTGGAGCGCCGACTTTACAGAGTTAGAAAGCAGGTCGGTAAAGAGATTCACTACTCTGGAGAGGCTGAGTTTTTTGTTTCGTTTTATATCTGTAACCTGTCCACCAGAACTTTCTGTTATAAAGGGCAGTTGATGTCCACTCAGTTGGAGACGTATTTTTTAGATTTAAACGATCCTGAACTCGACTCCGCTTTGTCTCTTGTGCATTCACGCTACAGCACCAATACTTTTCCTTCCTGGGGACGCGCCCAGCCAATGCGATTTATTGCTCACAATGGTGAGATTAACACGGTACGCGGTAATCACAATTGGATGCGGGCCAGGGAGGCTATGTTTGAAACGGAACTCTTTCCGGAAGTGGATAAAGTTCTCCCGGTCATAGCTCCGGGTGGAAGTGACTCGGCAGATTTTGACCATGCCCTGGAGATGCTCGCTATGACAGGACGCGCACTCCCTCATGCGGTGATGATGATGATTCCTGAACCGTGGACGGGACACGAATCTATGAGCGAAGAGAAAAAGGGTTTTTATGAATTCCACGCTTCCATGATGGAACCCTGGGATGGTCCTGCTTCTATCGCTTTCACAGATGGGGAAGTTATTGGCGCGGTGCTGGATCGAAACGGTCTGCGGCCTTCCCGCTATATAGTTACCAAAGACGATCTTGTTGTGATGGCATCTGAAGTGGGTGTTCTGCCAATTGATGAGGCTAATATCGCTTTCAAGGGGCGGCTGCAGCCGGGTAAAATGTTTCTTGTAGATATTCGTGAAGGCAGGATTATCGCAGACGATGAAATTAAAAAGCGGTACGCTACGCAGAATCCTTATACAAAATGGGTTAAGGATAATCAGGTCAACATAGAAGACCTACCTGCGGTTGACGAATCTTTTGAAGTGGACACGAAATCATTACGCAGTCGGCAGATCGCGTTTGGCTATACCGCCGAGGATATCAAGTTTATTCTTTCTTCAATGATTGCGCGGGGGGAAGAAGCGACTGGTTCCATGGGCAACGATACGCCGCTTGCTGTACTCTCTCAACGCCCTCAACTACTGTTTCAATATTTCAAACAACTGTTCGCACAGGTAACTAATCCGGCGGTCGATTCCATCAGGGAAGAACTGGTGATGAGTATGGATATCACCCTGGGCAAAGAGCGAAACCTGCTTGCGGAATCACCAGAGCACTGTCGCAAGCTCAAGCTATCACATCCTATTTTAACTTGTGAAGAACTGGCTAAAATTAAAGCTCTGGACCAGCAAGGGATGAAAACAGTTGTTCTATCCACGGTCTTTAACGTTGCTGATGGAAATTCAGGGCTTGAAAAAGCGATGGCGCGGTTGTGTCTTAGCTCATCCAGGGCTGTTGAGGATGGAGCGACCATCATTGTACTTTCTGACCGGGATATGGATGCCGAACATGCGGCAATACCCAGCTTGCTGGCAGTCTCTGGGCTTCATCACCACTTGTTGCGTGAAAAAACCAGGACTCGTGTGGGACTGGTCATTGAGACTGGTGAGCCGAGGGAAATGATGCATTTTGCGTTACTCATCGGTTATGGCGCTGGCGGGATATGTCCATACCTGGCTTATGCAACGGCTATGGAAACGGCGAAGGAAGATATTTTTGTTAAAGATGTTGATCAGGGAGTGGTCGTTTCTAATTTCATTAAATCCACTCGTAAAGGATTATACAAGATCATTGCGAAGATGGGGATATCCACTATCCAGAGTTATCGGGGAGCGCAAATTTTTGAAGCGGTTGGTTTGGGAGATGATGTTATCGAAAAATACTTTACCGGTACGCCTTCGAGAGTAAATGGAGCCGCGCTCAATGTGATCGCAAGAGAAACTTTGGAGCGTCACCAAGCTGCTTATGGAAAAGTTCATCATGTTCCGGCAGTCCTCGATGCCGGAGGAAACTATCATTGGCGACGAGGCGGAGAGGAGCACATGATGAATCCTGAATCAATTGCTCTCCTGCAACACGCGACGCGATCCAATAACTACTCAACATTTAAAAAGTTTTCCCATCAGGCAGATGAAGAAAATACCCGGCGTTGTACTTTGCGCGGATTATTGAAGTTCAAGAAAAGGAATTCGATTCCCATTGACCAGGTTGAGCCGATCTCGGAAATTACCAAACGGTTTTGTACCGGAGCGATGTCTATAGGGTCGATTTCACGGGAAGCACATGAAACCATAGCCATTGCCATGAACAGACTTGGTGGCAAAAGCAATACGGGAGAGGGCGGAGAAGATCCGGACCGTTACACTCCAGATTCAAATGGTGACTCCCGTCGTAGTAGTATCAAGCAAGTTGCTTCTGGCAGATTTGGTGTTAATAGTTATTACCTCACCAACGCCGATCAAATTCAGATTAAAATTGCACAGGGCGCCAAACCGGGCGAGGGTGGGCAGTTGCCGGGACACAAGGTTTCTGAGTATATCGCACAGCTCCGAAACTCCACTCCAGGAGTTACTTTGATTTCTCCGCCACCGCACCACGATATTTATTCCATCGAAGACCTGCAACAATTGATTTTTGACTTGCACAACGCAAACCCAACTGCTGATGTGAGCGTAAAGCTGGTGGCCGAGGTAGGGGTGGGAACGATCGCGGCGGGTGTGTCCAAAGCGAGAGCGGAAGGCGTTCTTATCAGTGGGCATGATGGCGGTACCGGGGCTTCGCCTCAAACCTCTATTAAACACGCGGGATTGCCGTGGGAACTGGGACTTTCGGAAACTCAGCAGGTTCTCGTGTTGAATGATCTTCGCGGGCGGATTCGCGTGCAGGTGGATGGGCAGTTTAAAACCGGACGCGATGTTGTTATCGGTGCGCTTCTGGGGGCCGATGAAATAGGGTTTTCTAGCGTCGCGCTTCTCACGATGGGATGTATCATGATGCGCAAATGTCACTTGAACACCTGCTCTGTAGGTATCGCTACACAAGATCCTGTACTGCGAAATAGATTTTCCGGGTCGGCAGACCACATAGTTAACTTATTTACCTTCATCGCTAGGGAAGCTCGAGAAGTGATGGCCGAACTCGGTATCCGCAAATACGATGAACTCATCGGACGAGTTGATTACCTGGAAGCAGACAACGCCATTGAACATTGGAAATCCAGTGGTGTTGACGTATCAAATATTCTCTATAAGCCAGTGATGCCTGCATCTGTGGCAACGCGTAATGTTTGCAAACAGGATCTAAGTGTTGATCTGGATAATGCCCTTGACCATCAATTGATAAAGGAAAGTGCCAGGGCGCTGGAGAGTGGGGAAAAGATCAATCTGGATATCAACATAGGAAATACTCACAGAGCAGTCGGCGCAATGCTCAGTTATGAGATCTCCAAAAAGTATGGTGGAGAAGGATTGCCAGAAGATACGATTAATATAAATTTTAAAGGCTCAGCGGGCCAGAGTTTTGGCGCGTTTCTGGCGAGAGGAGTTACTTTCAATCTAGCTGGTGACGCTAACGATTACGTCGGCAAAGGACTCTCAGGCGGAAATATTATTGTCCGTCCACCACCAGAATCTACCATTGTTCCAGAGGATAATATTATTGCGGGGAACGTGATCCTTTATGGCGCGACCGCGGGAAAATTATTTTTGCGCGGCGTGGTTGGTGAACGATTTTGCATTCGTAACAGTGGCTGTCATGCTGTGGTTGAAGGTGTTGGCGATCATGGTTGTGAATACATGACGGGTGGAGTCTCGGTTATCCTTGGAGAAACAGGAAGAAATTTCGCCGCAGGAATGAGTGGCGGCATTGCTTACGTGTTAAATCGTAATAACCTGTTTGATGTCCATTGCAACAAAGAGTTAGTCGATCTAGTAGCTGTTGATGAAGATGACGATATCAACTTATTGAAGAAACTGATTCAAGAGCATCATTTGTATACGGACAGTACTGTTGCAAAAAAAATCCTTGATGAATGGGAAGAAACCTTGCCGCAGTTTGTCAAGGTATTTCCAAGGGATTATCGGCGGGTACTGGAAGAAAGAAAACTCAAGAAACTTGAAGAGGTCGCATGATGAGCGCTTATAAAATATTCATGCCGTTTGAAAAGGTGATTGTTGTTTCTAATGCATCTACTGAATGGAGGTTGTTTGATGGGTGCTATTAAAGGTTTCATGCAGTATGAAAGGGAGGTACCTGCTTCCCGTCCTGTTGATGAACGGTTGAAGGATCATCAGGAGGTTTATACGCCTCTTCCTGAAAAAAAATATAAAGAGCAGGGGGCTCGTTGCATGGATTGTGGAGTCCCTTTCTGTCAAAGTAATACCGGGTGTCCATTGGGGAATATGATCCCGGACTGGAATGATATGGTCTATCGGGGTAGGTGGAAAGAAGCTCTGGCCCTATTGCTCAAGACAAATAACTTTCCAGAATTTACTGGGCGAGTTTGTCCCGCACCCTGTGAAGGAGCATGTGTCCTGGGGATCAACGAATTGCCAGTGACCATTTGTAATATTGAAGAAGCTATTGTAGATAATGGATTTGAGAAAAATTACATAACGCCAAAACCGCCGCAAAATAAAACTGGAAAACAGGTTGCTGTTATTGGGTCGGGTCCCGCTGGTTTGGCCTGTGCCGCTCAGCTCAATGAGGCAGGGCATCTGGTAACCGTTTATGAGAAGGCTGATCGGGCTGGCGGACTTCTGATGTACGGGATTCCTCATTTCAAACTTGATAAGAAAGTGGTCAAGCGCAGAGTCAAGTTAATGGAAGATGAAGGAATTATTTTTCGTACCGGGATTAATGTTGGTGTGGATGTTCCTCTTGAAACAATAAGAGATAACTTTGATGCGGTTGTGCTTTGTGGTGGATCAGAGAAGTCTCGCGACCTTCCAGTTGAGGGACGTGATTTGGATGGTATTCATTTTGCGATGGATTTTCTGCCTCAGCAAAATAAACGTAATGAAGGGGATACCATCCCTGATGATATTTCTATAACGGCAAAAGATAAAAATGTTTTGATCATTGGAGGAGGTGATACTGGCTCGGACTGCCTTGGTACCTCCCTCCGCCAGGGAGCAAAGAATGTGTATCAATTTGAATTACTGCCGCAACCTCCTGAAACACGTGGGATGACCAACCCCTGGCCCGAATGGCCCAGGGTCATGCGTGTCAGTTCATCCCACAAGGAATCAAAAGCTGATGTGACAGACTATTGTGTTTCCACCAAAAAGTTCACCGGTGAAAATGGCAGGGTGAACAAAGTACACGCTATCCGTGTGAAATTTGGTGATCCTGACCCCAGGACAGGTCGCCCTCAAATGCTGGAGATTGCGGGTTCTGAGTTTGAGCTTGATGTTGATCTGGTGTTACTTGCCATGGGGTTCGTGCATCCGGTTCACGAAGGTATGATCAAGGAGCTTGATGTTAAACTCGATGGTCGTGGAAATGTGTGGTGTGATGAAAATAAAATGACCAGTGTTGATGGCGTCTTCACCGCCGGAGATATGACTCGCGGTCAATCACTGGTGGTTTGGGCCATTGCCGAAGGACGAGAAGCCGCACGAAGCGTTGACAAGTACCTCATGAAATCCACAAGCCTCCCCCATAGTCAGTTTCTTAAATAATACACCTGCAATTCAATTTATTTAATAGGTAATGTGTTCCTCTTGCAGTTACTTGTTATCTTGCTACCAGGTTCTAAGCCTGGGGTTGGCAAAATAGTGAACCAGATCTCTCACTGATAACACCCCTACTATCTCATCATTTTCTGTGACTCCCTGATGTCGAACTTTGTTTACAGCCATAAAATGGTTTATTTAAAAGGAATATTGGCTGGCGGAGTTTTATAAATGTCTTTATGCGGAACACATTTTAAACAGCAATAGAGGAGATTCAGGCAATGTGTGGCCTTTTACTGTTTGCTATCATTATTAGATGGGCTGGGCACCCTTCTTTGCAATCACTGCTACCAAATCGGCGAAAAGGGAACGATGATGAAGTGGTGCTCATGAGTGCTCGAATAATAGCGCACTCTTGTTCAGGGTGGTCAGGCAGAATAATTGTGTTCATGATTTTGGCAGTTTGGTGAGTAGTAATCCGGTCAATGTGCCAGTGGATGGGTTTGACTCGTTTTTTATGTCGCTCCAGGCGGACGGGAAGTGATCGACTGGCCCGACCCGCGTAGATGTAAACTCCAGGTTCAATGGTCCACGGTTTTTCTGGTCTTAAATTTATTTTTCTGGCTACATCGATAATCAGCGCATATGATCCGGAGGAGGGCAGGGGATTCAATTGACTTTCGTCAAATCCTCCCAATTGAATAATAGATCCGATGGCACTTTGCAGGTTATCTTTCTGAGTGGGCATGAAAGTATAATAGCTGTATGAGCCTTTGAACAAAAGGACATTTAACGGCACCTCGATAAATTATTTACAGGCGCGAGCGACTCTTATGCATTAAGAGCCTGTGAGTTATCTGAACGAAAATAATCAAATTAATAGAGTGTCTTTAAACTTTATGACTTTGTCGCCGGCATTGATCAAAGCGTTTATTATTTTTCCACTCAACGTGATGGGAGTGATTCCCGCGTTCATTTTGTGGTATGAGGGAAAGTTTAAGTCGCACCAGTTGGAGGTGGTTACTGCAATTTCCGGCGGGGTACTGGTTGCTTGCGGACTTGTTATTTGCTGGGTGACTGTTTCTTTGTTCACCGATCATGGCGAAGGAACTCCCGCCCCTTTTGCGCCGCCCAAAAAGCTGGTGGTAATAGGATTTTATAGATATATGCGTAATCCAATGATGACAGGGGTTTGGTGTGTCCTGACTGGTGAAGCGATTTTTTTCAAGTCGCCTGGAATAGCGCTATGGTTTATGATTTTTTTTGCGGGGTGCATGGCTCTGATACCGCTTTGGGAAGAGCCGGCTCTAGAGAAGCGTTTTGGGGAATCCTACCGAGAGTACAAAAAGAAGGTTCCTCGCTGGATACCGCGACTGACAGCCTTATTATAACTTCAACTTTTGGAAAAATCCTTTGAGGGGTTCCTTGATGGGGTTGCCATCGATTTCGGCGAGTTCATGAAAGAGTTCTTTCTGTCTTTTGCTGAGTTTTTTTGGAGTCTCAACGGTCATTTGAATGATTTGATCGCCACGTCCATGTCCACGAACGTGAGGAATCCCGGCCCCCATAATTCGCATCATTTCACCTGATTGAGTTCCCGCCTTTACTGTAATGATTTTGGTTTTATCATCCAGCAGAGGAACTTCAATTTCAGCTCCCAGTGCCGCCTGTGAGAAGGAAAGGTTTAATCGGCAAAATATGTCGTAGCCTTCCCGATGAAACAGATCGTGCGCCTCGACATGAATGAATACATATAAGTCACCTGGGGGTGCCCCAGAAGGCCCAGCTTCACCTTCGCCACGCAGACGAAGTCGCGAACCGTCATCCACTCCAGGTGGAACGGTGACGTTTATTGTTTTCTTTTCCGGAACGCGTCCCTCGCCATGACAGTCACTACATCTGTGCTCAATGACCTGGCCTTGTCCCTGGCAAGCGTGGCAGGGGGATGCCATGCTGAAAAACCCCTGGCTTCTTACCACCTGACCTGTTCCCCGGCAGGTTGAGCAGACTTTGGGTGATGTGCCGGGTTTTGCGCCTGAACCGTTACAAGATTTACAGTTGCAATGTTTGGTGATATCTACTTTTCGTTCTATCCCATAGGCCGCTTCGGTAAAAGAAATGTTGACATCCAGTCTCAGGTCGGCACCCGTTTGCTGGCCGCGTCCGCCACCGCCTCCAAAGAAATCTTGAAAGACATCGCCGAAGGATGAGAAGATATCCTCGAATCCTTGGAATCCGCTGAACCCTCTTCCCTTAAGGCCTTCATGACCGAATTGGTCATAAATTTTCCTTTTTTCAGGATCTTTTAAAACCTCGTAGGCTTCTGCGGCTTCCTTAAATTTGTCTTCTGCGGCATGGTCACCGGGGTTTTTATCCGGATGATATTTTAATGCCAACTGACGATAGGCTTTTTTAAGCTCCGATTCGGAAGCATCTCTGGAAACATTGAGAACCTGGTAATAGTCACGCTGGGACATAAAATTCCTTATTTTTTCAGCTTGGCAATTTTTACTTTTGCCGCTTTAATTAATTTTTCTTTAAATCGGTATCCCGGCTCAAGTTCTTCGATGACTATTTGATCCTGCGTCGAATCCTCAGTGTCTACGGTCAAGAATGCTTCATGTGACTTGGGATCAAACTTTTCCCCAACTGAAGGGACGGTTTCAACTCCGTTATCCTTCAGTTCACGGGCAAATTGATTGATTACCAGATCGATTCCCTTTTCAAGCGAGTCTATATCCTTTGACTGGGAAGCGGATTGAGCGGCTCGTTTCAGATTATCAAGAATAGGCAATAGTCTTGCAAAAAGGATGGCTTTAAATTGATCGAGCCGCGTTTCGTTTTCTTTTTGCAGTCGAACTCTAAACTCATCATTTTCTGAATTTTTATCTTTGTAAGCGGCTATATATTCTTGCAGGCGTTTGTCCTTGTCCTCTGCTTCCTTTTTTAATTGTTCAACGTAGCTGGGCAGACGTTCTTCTCCGCCATCATTGGGACTGCTATCACCGTTAGAATCTTCATCCTCGGTTACCCAATGTCTCCTGTCCACGACAGAAATTTTTGGTTCGTCTTCTTTTTTTGTGTTTTTTTCAGTTGTCATAAGTCGGTTGAACTTGGTTAAGAATGATTGGCGTTAAAACGTAGGCAACCCCCTCAAGCTCTAATTGCCTGAGGGGGTGACTTAACAATTTAATATTAATGAGATATTACTTTTTGGAAATGTCTTCAAATTCTGCATCAACGACATCATCTTCAGAAGATTTGTCTCCGCCGCCGGACTCATCAGAACCTTGAGGTCCGCCTTCTGGTCCGCCTTCAGGCTGTCCTCCCTGCTCGCTTTGAGACTGAGCGTACATTGCAGAGGCAAGTTTATGGGCAACCTCGTTGACTTTTTCAACCTGGGCTTTCATTTCTTCCAATTCACCCTCAAGGTGTTTTTTGGCTTCTTCAACAGCTTCTTCGGCCGCCTTGACATCTTCCTCGGGAAGCTTCTCTTTATTTTCCTTAATTGTTTTCTCGGTACTGTAAATCACCGAGTCTAATTGGTTTTTCAGGTCAACTTTTTCCCGCCGATCTTTATCTGCTTCGGCATTGGATTCAGCGTCTTTGACCATATCTTCGATCTCGCTATCACTCAGACCAGTAGAGTCAGTAATAGTGATTTTCTGCTCTTTGTTGGTTCCTTTGTCTTTTGCTGAAACGTTGATGATTCCATTCGCGTCAATGTCAAAGGTGACTTCAACTTGAGGAACGCCTCTCGGAGCAGGAGGAATCCCATCCAGGTGAAATTGACCCAGAGAGCGATTGTCTTTTGACATCTCACGTTCACCCTGAAGCACATTAATTTCAACACTGGGCTGATTATCAGACGCGGTAGAAAAAACTTCACTTTTTCGTGTTGGTATCGTTGTATTACGCTCGATCAGCTTAGTGGTCACTCCACCGAGTGTTTCGATGCCAAGAGACAAAGGTGTTACATCAAGTAACAGTATGTCTTTCACATCACCCGAAAGAACACCTGCTTGAACTGCCGCGCCGAGAGCAACGACTTCATCAGGGTTAACTCCCCGGTGTGGTTCCTTACCGAATACATCTTTTACCACTTCGCCGACTTTAGGGACGCGGGTGGAACCACCAACTAAAACCGCTTCGTTGATCTTGCTTGCGTCCAATCCAGCATCTTTCAGAGCATTCGTACAAGGGTTTTTAGACCTTTCAATCAGGTCATCGACCATTGACTCGAATTTTGCACGGGAAAGTTTGATGTTTAGATGTTTTGGTCCGCCTGCATCAGCTGTGATGAAGGGGAGGTTGACATCCGTTTCTGTGGTGGTAGAAAGTTCCATTTTGGCTTTTTCTGCCGCCTCTTTGAGCCTTTGCAGTGCCATGTTGTCATTCGACAAATCGACTCCCTGGTCTTTTTTGAATTCGGCAACCAGCCAGTCGATGATGCGTTGATCCAGATTATCTCCACCCAGGTGAGTGTCGCCGTTGGTCGCCTTGACTTCTACGACGCTGTCACCCACTTCAAGGATAGAAATATCGAAAGTACCACCACCGAAATCATAAACTGCTATCATATGATCTTTTTTCTTGTCGAGACCATATGCCAGAGCTGACGCTGTTGGTTCATTGATAATACGCTTAACATCAAGTCCGGCAATTTTTCCAGCGTCCTTCGTGGCCTGGCGTTGCGCGTCATTAAAATATGCTGGAACAGTGATAACTGCTTCCGTAACCGTTTCGCCGAGATAGGCTTCTGCAGACTTTTTAAGTTTTTGCAGAATCATCGCAGAGATTTCTGGTGGGCTGTAATTTTTATCACCGATCTTGATTTTTACCTCATTGCTACTGCCTTTTTCAACGGTATAGGGAACCATTTTCATTTCCTCAGACACTTCGTTGAAAGAGCGTCCCATGAAGCGTTTGACAGAGAATATGGTGTTTTCCGGGTTAGCTATGGCTTGTCGTTTAGCGACTTGCCCAACGAGGATTTCGCCTTCCTTGGTAAAAGCGACTACCGAAGGGGTAGTGCGGCTTCCTTCTTCATTCAGAATTACCTTGGGTTCGTTTCCTTCCATTACCGCAACCACTGAATTAGTGGTTCCGAGGTCAATACCTATTATTTTTCCCATAATGCCTGATCCTTTCTAAAGATGACTTTTAAACAATATATATTTTCAATTTATCGGAGAAAGCCCTGAAAAAGGCTTCTAGTATCTTTTCCTTTAAAATAGATAAGATTGTGATCTTTTATTGTCAAGGCCGCCTGTAAA
>FUWD013021989.1_pt1 | contig 18153 bp, 22 predicted proteins | sample 1063281 | NCBI WGS metagenome assembly FUWD01 (sample SAMEA79048168, study PRJEB19326) | metagenome | biome: marine | reverse complement strand
AACTCAAGAGAGAAATGCAAAATGCAAAATATTTTAAATGGAAAAAGAAGTCATTGACAAATAATTTACATTTTAAAATATTAAATAAATTAGTAGCTGATAAAATTATAGAAATTTATGCTGAAGATGAAAAAATAATTATTAATGACAAAACATTAGCCAGTTATCTAAAAGAAATACCAGAATTTAAAGAAAAAAATGAGTTTTCTAGGACTAAGTATGAAAAATATCTTTTACAAAACAGTTCTACTACCTCAGAATTTGAAAAAAACTTTAGAAATAATCTTTTAAGAAAATTAATAATAGATAGCCAAGCCTCCACTGCCTTATCAACAAATTACCATCAGAAATTAATAAAAGAATATTTTACAAAACAAACTAAAATAAAATATATAAATTTAAATGAATTATATAGTATTGAAGTCCCCTCGGACTCTCAAATTCAAGAGTACTATAAAAAAAATCCTCTATATTCGGATCAGTACAGGAGCATCAAGTACTCACTTTTAAAACCAAATAATAATGAGAAGGAAAACATTGACCAATTTTTTAAAAAAATTTCGTTAATAGAGAATGACGTATTGTCTAATAAAAATTATAATGAAATAGTAGATAAATATTCTCTAATTTCAAAAAAAAGTGGATTATTTAATAAAGAGGGATTTGAAAAAAATTTAGATAAAAAAATTTTCTTAGACGGAAAGATTGTTGAAAAAGCATTTTCTTTAGAAGGCGACATTAGTTCAGAGTTAATCGAGATTCAAGATTCTTACTATTTAATATCCGTTGATATTATCGAAGATATAAAACCACTGCAATTGGATGGAAAAACAAAAAAAATAATTTCTAATAAAATTAGAGACTTAGAGCTTTTAAATAAGATAGGTGAATTAAAAAAAATTATTCAAGATAAAAAAATATTTGATGAACTGGAGATAAAAAATAAGAATTTGGTAAAAGATTTATTTTTAAAATCTAGGTTGGAAAAATCTACAATTTTTAATGATACAAATATTCAAAATATTTTTGATCTAAATGAGAATGACTTGACCATAATAGAGGATAAAAATAATTATATTATTAAAGTAACGAATATTAGCTATGATAATAAAAAAATTGATAACAATACAACTAAACTGTACGAAAGATATGCCTCTAATAATTTTAAAGATCAAATCATGATGTCTTTTGACAAGTTTTTAAATAGCAAATATGAAATTAAAATTAATCAAAAAGTACTAGATCGAATAATAAATTCTCTTTAATGATACGCTTCAACAGCTATAAAAATTTTAAAGATATTAAGAATAAAAATAAAATTTCAATTACCTACGCTATTGAAAATAATTCAAAAACTTCAAAAATAGAAAATTTAATTGATATAATTTTAGCAAAAAAAAATAGCTTTGTTTTCGAGTCTGTTGAAAAAGCTATCCATCGTGGCAGGTACACAATTTTTGGCTATGATTCTGACAAAACCTACGAGATTAAAAATAATCAAGTTTTTGTTAATAACAAAAGAATAGCTAACAAAGATCCTTATCTATATTTAAAAAAATTAGTAAAAACATTTAATTATACTTTGCCAAAAAATTTACCTCCTATGTCTCTTATGCTAATTGGCTATTTTGGTTATGATATTATTAGATTTGTTGAAAAAATTCCTAATAGAACAAAAAATGATCTAAAAATTCCAGACGTTAGGTTGCAAAGACCTAGAAAAATTATTATTCATGACAACTTAAAAAAAAAACTTTTTTATATTACTTGTAGTTATAGTTCAAAAAAAAATTCTAAAAATTTATTCAATAAATGTAAAATAGATTTAAATAGATTAATTACCGAATCTAATACCCGGCCAAAAAAATTACTGACAGTAAAAAAACAATAAATTTAAAAATTAAAAGTAATACTTCTAAGAAGAGTTTTTTAAATAATGTTAAAATAGCAAAAAAATATATTAAAGTTGGTGACATTTTTCAGGTAGTTCTGAGTCAAAGATTTGAAGCAAAACTTCAAAAAATCCTATAGATATTTATAAAAAATCAGAAAAACAAACCCTTCTCCTTTTTTATATTTTATTAATTATAATGACTTTCAAATTATTGGGAGTAGTCCTGAAATATTAGTACGGGTCAAAGATTCGAAAATTACCATCAGACCTATCGCGGGGACAAGACCTAGAGGAAAGACTATAAACGAAGATAATAAATTAAAAAAAGATCTACTCTCAGATCCTAAGGAATTAGCTGAACACTTAATGTTGCTTGATTTAGGAAGAAATGATGTTGGAAAATTTTCTGAAACTGGAACTGTTAAAGTTGATAGTCAATTCTCAGTAGAAAAATATTCACATGTGATGCATATTGTGTCTAATGTTACTGGACAATTCAAGACAGGCACATCTTTGATAGATGCATTGTTATCTGGATTTCCAGCAGGAACTGTTTCAGGAGCTCCAAAAATTAGAGCTATGGAAATTATCGACGAATTAGAGAAGACTAGAAGAAAATTATATGCAGGTGGTATTGGTTATTTTTCTCCTAATAATACTATGGATACTTGTATTGCTCTTCGCACAGCTCTGATCAAAAATAAAAAGGTATATATTCAATCTGGGGCTGGAATTGTTGCTGATAGCGATCCTGAAAAAGAATATCAAGAAACTGTGAATAAGGCCAAAGCTCTTATCGAGGCAATAAGATAATGATAAATGTTTGCTTAATAGATAATTATGACAGTTTCACTTACAATGTGTTTCATTATTTCTCTGAACTAGGTTGCAAGGTGACTGTTGTACGAAATGATAAATTTAAAATCAGATACCTAAATAAATTTGATAAGATAGCAATATCTCCAGGACCAGGCAATCCAGATCAAGCAGGTCTGTGCTTAGAAGTTGTGAGTCAATATCTAAATAAAAAACCAATTTTTGGTATTTGCTTGGGACATCAAATAATTGCGCAGGCTCTTGGTGGAAAAATAATTAAAGCAAAAAAATTAATGCACGGTAAAACAAGCAATATAAAAGTTCTAAATAACTTCAAAATTTTTAGAAATTTTCCAACTCATATTATGGGCACAAGATACCATAGCTTAATTGTAGATCCGAATAATATTCCTAAAGATTTGGAAGTGACGGCTGTAACGAATGATAATATAATTATGGGATTATCTCATAAAACATATGATGTACATGGAATTCAGTTTCATCCTGAAAGTATAAAAACTAATTTAGGAAAAAAATAATTAATAATTTTTTAAAGGTTAAAATGGATACTCAAGAAATTTTAAATCAAATATCTAATAAAAAAAATTTAAACATCGAACAAACTCAATTTTTATTTAGAAAAATTATGAGCGGAAATCTTGATGATAATACTATTTCCTCAATTTTAATTTCATTGTCAGACAAAGGTGAAACAGCAGATGAAATAACAGGCGGAGCAAGTGTGATGAAGGAAAAGTCGTTAAAAGTAGATTTAAACGTTGATGCTATAGATATGTGTGGCACGGGTGGTGACGGAAAGCACAGCCTCAATATTTCTACAGCGGCATCTATAGTTTTGTCCAGCATGGGTATAAAAGTTGCTAAACATGGAAATAAAGGATTGTCATCAAAGTGTGGTTCTGCTGACGTACTTGAAGAACTTGGAATAGATATAATGAAAAATCCTGAACAAGTTAAAAGAGATATAGAGAGTAAAAATTTTGGGTTTATGTTTGCTCCGATCTATCATCAAGCCATGAAAAATGTAGCTAATGTTAGAAAACAAATTAAAAAACGAACAATTTTTAATTTATTAGGTCCATTATGCAATCCTGCCTCTGTACATTATCAATGCGTGGGAATTTTTTCAGAAAAACTTTTAAATACATATGCAGAAAGTCTAATTAAACTAGGGGCGAAGAAAGCCTGGGTTTTTCATAGTCGTGATGGTCTTGATGAAATATCCATTTTTGACAAAACAGATGTGCTGGAAATTAATCAATCAAATATTAAGAAAATATTAATTAACCCTAGAGATTTTATTAATCACAACTATCATTTAACCGATATTATTGGAGGCGATGCTAAATTTAATGCTCTTAAAATTAGAAATTTATGCAAGGGAGAAAACAATGCTTTTTTAGAAATTGTATCACTAAATTGTGCAGCTGCATTATTAGTTTTGGGAATTGAAATTGATTTACCAAACGCATATAAAAAAGTGAGATCGCATATTTTGTCTGGGCTTGTACAAAAACAATTAGAAACTTTAAGAATATGAATATTTTAGAAGAAATTATAAAAAAAAAAATTAAAGAAATTGATCTTGATAAAAAAGTAATATCACTAAATGAAATAAAAAAATTAATAACTAAAAAAAATTTTAATTTTAAAAAGCAACTTGATAAATTTACTCTACAAAAAAAAATTGCTATAATAGCAGAAGTAAAAAAAGCTAGTCCCTCTAAGGGTGTCTTTTTAGAAAAATTTGATCACCTTCAAATAGCCAAAGAATACATAAAGGCTGGAGCAGCATGTCTCTCAATATTGACTGAAAAAAATTACTTTCTTGGAAACAAACAATACTTAAAAGACATAAAATCTAAAACCAACTTGCCAATTCTTTGCAAAGATTTTTTTATTGATCCGTATCAAGTTTACGAAGCCGCGTTGCTAGGTGCCGACTGTATACTAATATTGCTCAAATCGACAAACGACAAATTGACTAAATCACTTTACGAGGCTTCTTTAGAATGTGGTATGGATTCAATCATTGAAGTACATGATGAACATGAAATGCAGATTGCATTAAAATACAAAGATGCCATAATAGGGATTAATAATCGAAATTTAGAAACTTTTGAAACAGATATAAACACCACAGTAAATATCTTTAATAAATTTGATTTAAAAAATAGAACTATAATTTGTGAAAGTGGAATTAATACAAAAACTGATATTAATTTTATAATGGAAAAAACAGGAATTTCTAATTTTCTGATTGGAGAATCACTTATAAAATCAGATTCAATATTCGACAAATTAGTAGAATTAAACTCTTAAAAACCCCTATTTTGCTTAATAAATTAAGCATTGAAAAAAATAAAGAACACTTGTAGAACGTTTATGTACAGGTTTTGTTCTATGCTAACTAAAAAACAGAAAAATTTACTAATTTATATCAACGAAAAGTTGAAAAAAGATGGTGTTTCACCATCCTATGATGAAATGAGAATATCATTAAATTTAAAGTCAAAATCAGGAATACATAGACTAATATCCGCTTTAGAGGAAAGAGGGTTTATAAAAAGATTGGCCCACAAAGCTAGAGCACTTGAGGTGTTAAAACTTCCAGAAAATGCCAGTGCTAAAGACTTATTTAACAATTTTACACCAAGCCTTATAAGAGGTGGCCTAGATAATTCAAAAAAACAAAGAAGAATTATATACCATTGCTTGGAAAAATAGCTGCGGGTCTCCCAATTGAGGCTATTGAAGAGCACGCAGAAGACATACCATGTCCACCAGGCACTAAAAATCCTGAGGATTACTATGCTTTAAGAGTTGAAGGTGATTCAATGATAGATGCTGGAATCAATGATGGTGACACTGTGATTATAAGAAAAACAAATATTGCAGAAAATGGAAAAATAGTAGTTGCCTTGATAGATAATCATGAAGCAACACTTAAGAGATATAGGAAAAAATCAAACGCTATTGCGCTAGAGAGCGCTAACCCAGCATATGAAACAAGAATTTTTGGACCAGACAGAATAAAAATCCAAGGTGTTTTGACTTCTCTTTATAGAAACTTCTAGTCAGTTAGTGTAAACACTGCTGAATGAATACCAACATAATTGTTAGATTCGCTCCCTCTCCTACCGGACCTTTACATATAGGAGGTGCCAGAACAGCTTTATTTAATTGGTTATTTGCGAAAAAAAATAACGGTCTTTGTTTATTAAGAATTGAAGATACAGATAAAGAAAGATCAAAAAAAGAGTACGAAAATCAAATAATTGAAACTCTCAATTGGCTTGAAATAAATCCCGATAAGGAACCATTTAAACAAAGTCTAAATATTAATAAACATGTTGAAATAGCAAACAAACTGCTTAGCAGTGGTAATGCTTACAAATGTTTCTGTACACATGAAGAATTAGAAAAAGAAAAAGAGCTATGTAGAAAAAAAATCTTCCCTATGTCTATAGCCGAAAATGCAGAGATAAAGAAGAAAGCTCAGGATTATTTGTGGTAAGATTTAAATCTAAAGCGACAGGAGTATCGCAGCTTGACGATCTTGTTCAGGGCAAAATTCAAATATCAAATTCCACCATTGAAGATTTTGTAATATTAAGAGGTGATGCTACACCAACATATCAACTGTCTGCTTCTGTGGATGATCATCTTATGAATATAACTCACGTCATTAGAGGTGATGATCATAAAATTAATACATTTAAACAAGTCCAAATATTTGAGGCCATGGGATGGCCCATTCCGAAATATGCACACATTCCTTTGATACATTCCAAAGAAGGAAAAAAACTATCAAAAAGAGATGGCGCTGCAACAGTTGAAGATTATCAAAAAATAGGAATTTTATCTGAAAGTTTAAGAAATTATCTACTAAGACTAGGATGGTCTTATAAAGATAAGGAAATTTTTTCGCTGGAAGAAAGTATTCAATTATTTAATTTAGAAGGTATTGGAAAATCTCCATCTAAACTTGATATCGACAGAATATTGTCTTTAAACGAAACATATATCAAGAATTTTAATGAGCAAAAATTATTTTCTTATTTCACAAAATATATAAATGATTTTAAAGAAAAAATTGATCAAGATTCATTGAACAAAATTAAGATCAATTTTGGTGTATTTAAAAATAAAGCAAAAACACTTGAAGACATTTATAACAACTGCAAATTTGTGTTTGATTATAAAAAAATTGATATTGAAAATTTGATTAGTAAAGATGAAAAAAATTTAATGTATTTATTCGTGGAAAAAATATCACAAATCCAAAATAATGAGCTTGAGCAAATAAAAAAAGTAATTGAAGTTATTATTAATGAAAAAAAATTAAGTTTAAAGATTTTGGTCAACCTCTTAGATTAATTTTAACAGGAACAAAATTTGCTCCGTCAATAAACGAAATCATAGCCTGTCTTGGTATTGTGGAGACAAAAAAAAGACTCTCTTTATATTTTTAAAAAATAGACTTTTTTAAACAAAACTGATAAAAAATCTTTTTTTATGACAAAAAAAAGTACAATTGAAATTAATGGAAAAAAATTTGATTTTCCGGTTCTAGAGGGAACCACGGGACCTGATGTAATTGATATTTCAAAACTTTATGCATCGACTGGTAGTTTTACTATAGATCCTGGATTCACATCTACTGCTAGCTGTCAGTCATCAATTACTTACATCGATGGGGATAAGGGGGAGTGTTATTACAGAGGTTACCCTATGGATGAGCTGGCTGAAAAAAGTTCTTACTTAGAAATTGCTTACTTGCTCTGGAATGGATCGCTACCAAACAAAGCAGAATGGACAGAGTACGCTGATGCTATCAAAAATCATACAATGGTTCATGAACAAATGAAAAATTTTTTTAACGGCTTTAGGAGAGGATCGCATCCGATGGCCATATTGACATCGGTAGTTGCGGCTCTTTCTGCTTTTTATCCAGATTCAATAGATGTTAATGATTTAGAACAAAGACAAATATCAGCGAGAAGAATGATAGCTAAAGTCCCTACTCTTGCAGCAATGGCATACAAATATTCTATAGGACAACCTTTTATTTATCCTGACAACTCACTTGATTATTGTGAAAATTTTTTACAAATGACATTTGGTGTACCTACTGAAAAGTACAAAGTTAATAAGGTATTTTCAAAAGCCTTGGATAAAATATTTATATTACACGCTGATCATGAACAAAATGCATCCACATCTACTGTGCGCTTAGCTGCATCATCAGGTGTAAACCCATTTGCCTCCATATCTACTGGTTTTACATCTTTATGGGGCCCATTACATGGAGGAGCAAATGAGGCTGCCCTAAATATGTTAAAAGAAATTGGAGACGTTAAAAAAATTCCGGAATATATAAAAAAGGCAAAAGATAAAAGTGATCCATTCAAATTGATGGGATTTGGTCATAGAGTTTACAAAAATTACGATCCTAGAGCTAAAGTGATGCAAAAAACTTGTCACGAAGTATTGGAGGATCTTGGAAGAAAGGATGATAAAATTTTGCAGGTAGCATTAGAATTAGAAAAAATTGCACTTCAAGATGAGTATTTTATCGAAAAGAAATTATATCCAAATATTGATTTTTACTCAGGCATAACTCTAAATGCCATGGGGTTCCCATCTACAATGTTTACGCCGTTATTCGCTGTTGCGAGAACAGCAGGATGGATTGCACATTGGAAAGAAATGTATCTTGATCCACAAAATAAAATAGGCAGACCAAGACAGCTTTATATAGGAGAAAAACCTAGGAAATTTATAACGCTAAAAGACAGAAATTAAGCATATTTTTTTATTACACTAGAAATTATTTTAGTAGTATTTTTTTTTGTGATTAGTTTTATAATTTTTTTATAATTACTTACGTTTGATAATCTCATCTTTTTGTTATTTAAAAATTCTGAAATTTTCACGAATACATTATCCACATTACACCTACTTTGAATAAATTCAGGTATAATTTCCTTTTTGGCAATAATATTAACAATATTACCAAAGTTAACTTTTACAAATGGTTTAATTAAAAAATAATTTAACCATGAGGTTTTATAAACGGTAATTAATGGACAGTTATTTTTACAAACATCAAGAGAAACCGTTCCAGATTTTGCAACAGAGATTATTGAGTTTTTAATATAAAAATTTTTCATATCTTCATTCGTAGTAATCAATATTAAATTTTTTTTGTAAAAGTAATCATAAACCATTTTTTTATGATTTGGATTTATAGGAAAATGATACAAAAAATTTTCTCCATACTTATGATTAATTTTATTAATTAATTTCATAAATAAGGGCATAAACGTCTTAATTTCTGAAAGTCTGCTACCAGGGCAAAAAGTTATAATTTGCTTATTTTTTTTTAAAAAAATTTTTTTATAAAGTATTTTTTTTTTCAAAAAAAGGGTGCCCCACGTATGTATTTTTAATCTTCCATTTATTAAAAATTGCCACCTCAAATGGGAATAACAACAATATATGGTCTATAAACGTCTTAAATACAGCGGCTCTATTTTCTCTCCATGCCCAAATTGTTGGTGCAACAAAATGAATTATTTTAATATCTGGTAGAATTTTTTTAATTTTTTTTTCTACTCTAAAAGAAAAATCTGGGGCATCTATCGAGAAAACAATATGTGGTCTAAATTTTTTAATAAAATTAACAGTGTAATTAATTTTATTAATCAAACTAAAAATTTTTTTAATAACATCAACAAACCCCATTACTGAAATCTCAGAAGAATCAAATAATAACTTAATTTTTTTTTGCTTAAGATGAGAAGAGCCAATTGCTTGAATTTCGTATTTTTTATAATCAAAATAATCAACTATATGAGAGGCAAGTTTATCACCTGATGCTTCACCGGTTATAATAAATATCTTTTTTTTCAATTTACAACTTTAATAATAAAATTATTTTTTTTATTAATTCAATTGATTTTTCTTGATCTAAAAATATATTAGCATTTTTTTTAAGAGCTATGCCTCGCAGTCCTACATCTATACATTTTTTTATAGTACTATACCCAATAGTGGGCAGGTCAATTCTAAGATCTTGAATTTTTTTTGGAAATTTTATTAAAAAACCAGATTTTTTATTTTTATTAATTTTTTTTAAAACCTCTACAGACTTAGACAACATTTTATCTGTGCCTTCTGCAGCTTCTATGCCAACTACAAATCCATTATTTATAATTATTGACTGACCAACGTCAAACTTGTTATTTATGTGGTTTAATAGCGCTATTCCTTTGTTTATATCTTCAATATCTTGTTTGGATTCTTTATTAAATAACGTGAAATTTTCTGCTTTTAATTCAGGAGCATACTTTAAGCAAGAAACAACTCTTATATTATTATTTTTTAAAATTTTTATAACAAAATCTAAAGCATGAGAATCTCCATTTTTTAAACTTTCTATAATTTTTGGTAACATTTTAATTAATTTAAAATCAATTTTGATGTCTTGAATTCTGGGTCTCGTTACTTTTCCAGCCATAATAACTTCTTTGCAGTTATTATCTTTCAAAATCTTAAGGATTTTGGAAAATTGTGAGATATTTAAATTATAAAAATTTTTTTTAATATTTTTATCTTACTTAAGTTTATGACTAAAAATTTTATATTATGTTTATAAAAGTTATTTATTAAAACTTTTGGCAAACTTCCTTCACCAGATATAATACCTATCATTGATTTAAGGGGGTACAAATCTGCTTATTTACATTTTTTTCTAAAAATAAATGAAGCTCTTTAATTAAACTATTATTAGATTTTTTGGTATCCTCAATTTTATTTCTATCTTTAAAATAAGTTTCTACTACTTCTTTGTAATCTGTAATAGTTGAGTTATCAAAACCTTTTCTTTTTAAACCTATTAAATTTAGATTTTCGTAATAACATCTATTTCCTGTTGCAAGCGTGTAAGGTAAAATAGATTTATTTACACCAGTCATACCTCCTACCATTGCTCCTTTACCAATCGAGCAAAATTGTTGTACTGCAGAATTTCCACCTATTATAACCTCGTTATCTATTTGACAGTGTCCAGCTATTGGAACGTTATTGGCAATGATAACTGAATCTCCAATTATACAATCATGCGCGATATGTGATGAAATCATAAGTAGGCAGTTGTTTCCTAACTTTGTAATCCCTCCACCAGCCGCTGTACCTGGGTTTATTGTTACATATTCTCTTATTTTATTATTGTTTCCGATAACGATACTATTTTTTTCCCCATTATACTTTAAATCCTGAGGATTAGTGCCAATACATGCAAATGGAAAAAGTGAATTATTAGAACCAATAATTGTATTTCCAGAAATAACAACGTGACTATAAATAATACAATTATCTCCTATAACAACATCTGGACCTATATCGCAGTAATTACCGATGGTAACATTGTTACCTATTTTTGCTTCAGGGTGTATATTGCTATTTTTACTTATCATTTCTATCTGCGATGGTTGCCATCCATTGAGCATCCGCCATTACTTTATTGCCAACCAAAGCAACTCCAGAATATTTCCATATTCTTCCTTTTATTTTTCAACTTTGACATTCAACAACAACTCACAGGGAGGAATTATTGGGTTTCTAAATCTTGCTTTATCTATAGTCATTAAAAAAACTAACTTATCTTCAATTTCTTTAGGATCAAGACTGTGAGCAGATAATGCAGCTGCCGTTTGACCAAAAGCCTCTACTATTAAAACACCAGGAAAAACTGGTTGACCAGGATAATGTCCATCAAAATAAAATTTACTAGAAACAACGTTAATATGACCAGTTGCAGAAACTTTATTTAATATATTAGAAATTTTTTCAATTAACAGCATAGGCTGCCTATGTGGCAACAGATTTTTGATTTGTTCTAAATTTAATTCAGTTTTCATTTATGAATTCTCTTTCATGAATTGTCGTAAAGATTTTGCTGGATAGCCCATTACTATCTCGTTGTCTTTAATATCTTTAACTACACCACTTTTTCCTCCAATTTTTACATTATTTCCAATTTTTAAATGGCCAGAAATTCCTGCTTGTCCACCAATAATAACATTATCACCAATACTTGTGCTACCAGCAACTCCTGTTTGTGCTGCAAAAATACATTTTTTTCCTATAGTTACATTGTGAGCTATATGTACAAAATTATCTAAAAAAGTTTTTTCTCCAATAATTGTATTTTTAACGGAACCTCGATCTATGATGCTATTTGCACCTATTTCGCAATCTTTGCCTACAATAACTTTTCCTATATGAGGAATTCTAAGACATTTGTCATTTATAAACTTAAAACCAAAACCCTTTTTACCAATTATTGCACCATCACATATATGTACATTATTAGAGATTTCAGCATGTTCTATAACAACATTGGAGCCTATTACAACATCACTACCAATCTTACAATTATTCTTTATAGTAACGTTGTTTCCAATAAAAACATTTTTTCCAATTTTAACATTATTTTCAATATAAAAGTTTTTACCAAATTTTAAACATGGATATTTTTTAATAATTTGTTTTTCCGTTAAGTACAAATACGAAATTTTAGGAAAAATAAGAATCAGGAAAAAAAATATTTGCAACTTTTATAAAATCAATTTCAGGCTGTGCAGATTTTAAAACAATTATTTTTTTTGGTACATGCTTTTTGTATTTATCAGAAATAAAAATAGCTGAAGCTTTAGATTTTTTTAATTTATCTAAATACTTAATATTAGAAAAAAAAGTAATTTGGTGTTTTTTTGCTTTTGACAATTCGCTTATGCCATTAATATTAATTTCATTTAATTTTGAGCTTTGTATTTGAAAATTTATTGCTTTTAGTATGTTGCTCAAACTCAAAATATCTTTTTTTTTCATATAGAAAATGCGAAAAACTAAAAAGTTCCGCCTAGTTGAAAACTAAATGTCTCTACTTCATCTTTAGAATCTTTTGATATAGCTTCAGCTAAAGTAAAAGATATTGGACCAACTGGTGATACCCAAGAAACACCAATTCCAACTGATGATCGTATTTTACTAGAATCGTCAGGGCCTTCAAAATCTACACCCCATACATTAGCAACATCAAAAAATAAGCTACTTTTGGTATTCCACTTATCTGGCAAGCCATTAGGAAATGATGTAGAAAAATTTGTTGAATATGCGTAATTACCACCAATAAACTCATTATCTACCATAGGACCAACCGATCGGTGCTTAAAACCTCGCAGTTCGCTGTCAGATAAAAAGATACGATCACTTAACATTACGTCCTTATTATTATTTATAGAATTTATAGATTTGACTCTATATTTAATCGTTCCAATAAAATCTTGTGAAAATTCATTATAAAAACTACCAGAAATATTATTTGATAAATAAGGGATATCTGAACCAAAAGAAGCCAAGGACTGACCAAATCCAAAAGTATAACCATCTTTTGTTTGAAATTTTCTATCTCTTTGATCATTATTAACATTATAAAATATTTTATTAGTTAAATAACTTCCATCTCTACTTTTAATTAAATTTGATGCAGTCGTATCTGTATCAATGCTATCAAAACTTATTCCTAGTCCTGTTTCTAAATTGATATTTTGAAATATCTCATATGATAAAGAAAGATTATCTCCGATGCTTTTGCTTTTATAAGCAGCGTTATCGTAGTATGTGCTAGTAACAAAAGCAGTATTATTCAATGTATTACCTGTTTCATTAAAATCTGGATTAGAAAAACCTATACTTCCAATAACTTTTTCCGTACCAAAGCTTACGTTAGCATTCGTATTAATACCTTTGCCTAAAAAATTTTTTTCCCTTATTGAAAAACTAATTGAGGCATCTGAGTTGCTAACTCCGGCTCCAGCGCTAATTTCCCCCGTTGCATTTTCTTCTACTTTAATTGTTATATTGGAATTTTGAGAGTTTTTTAAATCTTCTTTTAAAATACTAACATTTTTAAAAAACCCTAATGATTTTAACTTATCCTTGGATTTTTCAATATTTAAATTGCTAACTAAATCACCTTCAGCAAAGAATAAGTTATTCCTGATAACAGATTCTTCTGTAATATCATTACCTTCAACTACAATATTACCTACAAATTGTTTGTTTTGAATTTCTCTAATTTCAAAAGAAACATCGATTATATTTGGGACCTCTTTTCTTAGCGAGTACTGAACTTCTGAATTTATATTATTTTTATATAAGTAATCGGTAATTTTATTTCTTAAATTACTTAAATCAACCAATCTATACTCATTTCCTTTTAATGAACTCGCAATTTTTTTTATAAATTTTAAATCGCTATCATTTAATGAAGGAGATTCATTCAAAACTACAACCTCATTAAATTTATAAAGCTGCCCAGCGTTAATTACAAAAATAAGATTTGCAGAATTATTATTTATAATTTCAATAGAGCCACTGGAGATTTGGACATCATAATATCCATGGTTTAAGTAAAAGTTTTTTAACAGAGAAATATCAAGATCAACTCTTTCATTTGAAGGTGTATTTGTGCTTGAAAAAAAAGAAAACCAGCTGTCTTGGGTGGAGGTTATGACATCTTTTAAACTTGAAGAACTAAATTTTTTATCTCCTATAAAGAAAATATTTTTAATAGTAAATTTTTTGTTCAAATCTACATTAAAAAAAATATTTACTCTATCGTTGTTCACTTGTTTAATTTCGTAGGAAATGCTGTTTTTAAAATAACCTAGACTTGCCAAAAAAGAGTTAATTTTTTTTGTATTACTATTTAAAGAACTTTCAGAAAAAACTGTATTTTCTTTCAACGTAATTATTTTAAAAATTTGCTCTTCTATATTTTTGTTATCTTTAAGTCCCTCAATAAAAACATAATCAATAATTGGATTTTCTTTTAATTTAATTGTTAATTCATTTAAATTGAGTTCAAGACTTACAGTAGAAAAAAATCCAGTACCTAAAATTTTTTGTTGATATACATTAAGCTGATCAGTATCAATTTCTATATTATTATTAAGTCCAAGTGTATTTAAAATAGTTTCTTTACTTATAATTTTATTACCTATAATTTTTATACTTGGATTTTTTAATATTTCAGAATAAGCAGTTTTAAAATTTAAAAACCAAACACAAAGACAAACTAAAAAAATTCTACTTAACTTCATAATTTTCTATAAAATTTTGCGCAAAATGAATACATTTATTTATGTCAGACAATGATCGTATTTTTTTTTTGCATAAAAAATAATATTTTTATTAAGTAATATTTTATTCAAATTTTTAACTATTTGATAGAAAAAAATTCGATTCTTAATAAACTCATTTACTAGAAAATCATTGACTACATTAAATATAATCCAAGCGGAATGACCATAGTTTAGAATCTTATAACCGTTTTTTAAAATTTCAAATTCTGTCAAACTTTTTTCGTCAAATGTTAGAATTATATTTTTATTAGATTTAAAATAATTATTCTTTTGACTAAAAAACCTATTGCTAAATAATGAATTTCTAATTGGAATTTTCATCGAAGTATCGTGCATTATAATTTTAACCAAACCATCTTTTAAAATAACGGCAGAATGAACTAACGATTCTTTATGAATTTTAATTTTAATTTTTTAATTGGAATTTTAAATAAAATATGAGCCTCAACTAATTCAAATAACTTATTCACCATAGTTGCTGAGTCCACAGAAATTTTTTTGTCCCATTTTCCATTTTGGGTGTTTAGTAACAACTTTTATGGAGGATTTATTATAAAAATTTTTATTTTTACCAAGAAAAGGACCGCCAGAAGCGGTTAGATAAACAGTATCAATTTCTTTTGGGTTAATTGTAGCGATAGTTCTTTCTATGCAATAATGTTCTGAATCAATTGATATAATTTTACAATTAAACTTTTTTGCTTGGCTCATAAGTATATTGCCTCCACAAACAATGCTTTCTTTATTTGCAATAAGTAATTCTTTAGAAAATTTTATAAATAAAAATGAATACTTTAAACCTTCTAAAGATGGAGCTGCTAGTACTGCTTTATCAAATGATAATTTAAGTTTTTTTAATTCCTCAAAATTTTTAATAAATATTATTTTTTTTCTATATTTAATTTTCCTTACAAACTCATAAGTTTGATGATTATTAATAAATACATATTTTGGTAAGAAGAGCTTTAATTGCTCAATTATAAGTTTGGTATTTGAATTGCATACTAGCAAATCTATTTTGAAATAATTTGGATTTTCCTTAATAATTTCTAGCGTATTTTTACCTACGCTACCAGTAGATCCAATAACTGCTATTTTTAATTTTTTAATAGACATTTGCTATCTTAAGCGAATAAGCAACTATAATTACGAAAATCAAACCGTCAGCACGATCTAAAAGTCCTCCATGACCTGGAAAAATATTAGAATAATCTTTGATGTCATTCTTTCTTTTTATAAAAGAAAAGAAAAGATCACCAATTACGCTAAATATTGTCATCAATAATTGTAGAATAAAAAATTTCAAATTAAAAATAACTGTATTTTTTAAAAGATAGTACAAAACCAGAAAAGCAAACTGTCCTAGGATTACTGATCCAAAAAAACCAGCTATAGTTTTATTTGGGCTCCATTTGCTCAATTTAGGACCTTTTATAAGACGACCAAACAAAAAACCACCTATGTCTGATAGCCAAACTACAGTCATAACCCATAATAAATAATAAAAGTCCGAGTCTGTATTTCCTCTCAGTTTATACAAACAATATAAAAATAATATTATTAAGATTAATAATATAAAAAAATAAATAGTGTTTTTTTTAATAAAAAATTTATCTCATATATAGATATAAGAAAAAATGAAAATATTAAAAAATATAAAGATATATTATTTGCATAAAGCAAGAATAAAAAAGGTGGCAATAAAATTATCGCTGTAATAAATCTCAATGACAAATTAGACATTAACAGCTCCGAAATTTCTTTTTATAGACGTGTATTTTTTAAAAATTTTATTTAGATCATTTGGATTAAAGTCGGGCCATAATTTTTTAATGAAAAAAATTTCAGAATAAGCAATTTGCCATAACAGAAAGTCACTTAATCTGCTGTAACCACCAGATCTTATTAAAATATCTGGATCTGGCACATCTTTCGTATACAAATTATTATTTATTGTCTCTAATGTTAAATTAGTAATTTTTTTATTTTTAACAGTTTTTTTTAAACTATTTAAGATTTCAACTTTTGAACTATAATTAAACGCCAAATTAACTGTTATATTAAAGTCTTTTGATGTTTTTTTTCTACATTTTTAATATTTAAATATAATTTTTTCTCGATTTTTTTTTCTCACCAATAAAATTAATTTTTATTTTATTTTTAATTAAATAATTTAATTGTTTTTTTAAAAAATTATCTAACATTGCAAATAAATAAGAAACTTCTTTTTTGGATCTTTTCCAATTATCTAATGAAAAAACAAATAAGGTTAAAAATTTGACGTTACGTGCTTGGCAAAATTTTATTATTGGTTTTATGTTTCTGATACCTTCTTTGTGGCCAAATGTTCTTGGTTTTTTTCTTTTTAAAGCCCAACGACCATTGCCGTCCATAATAATGGCGACATGGCTTAGTTTATTCATACTTTTAAAATTTCTTGTTCTTTGTCGGTAATTTTTTTATCAATTTCAATAATAAATTTATCTGTAATTTTTTGTAATTCATCTGATAGTTTTTTATTTTCATCTTCAGTGATATTTTTATCTTTTAAAAAACTTTTAAGAGCATCCATTCCATCTCTTCTAATATTTCTTATAGATATTTTTATTTTTTCGGATTGATTTTTAACAATTTTGATAAGTTCTTTTCTTCTCTCTTCAGATAATTTAGGGACTGGAACTCTAATAATCTGCCCCTCTACTGCTGGGTTAACATTTAGATCCGATTCTCGGATAGCTTTTTCAACAAATTTGACGTTATTTGCATCCCAGACTTGGACTGTTAACATTTGAGATTCTGGTGTTGAGATATTTGCCAATTGATTTAGTGGCATTTTTTGACCATAAACTTCGGCTCTTATGAGATCAAGCATGGACACATGTGCGCGCCCCGTTCTTATTGATGACAAATCCTGAACAAGGCTTTGCAAAGTAGTTTTCATTTTTTGCTCAAAAGCAATTAGCTTTGAATTAGTGGTCATAAAAAAATTTACTTTGTTAAATTTTTTACTTCTTCAGCAAAATCAGACTTTTTGTTTTCAATACCTTCTCCTACTTTATATCTAACAAATTTTTTAATAACAAAAGAAGCTTTATTTTCAACTTCAAAATTTTTATTGCCATATTAACTGATAATTCTGGATTCATAACCCATTTTTGACCAAGTAATGTATTGTCTTTTATAATTTTAGAAAGTTTTCCTAAG
>FUWD012873907.1_pt1 | contig 18165 bp, 20 predicted proteins | sample 1063281 | NCBI WGS metagenome assembly FUWD01 (sample SAMEA79048168, study PRJEB19326) | metagenome | biome: marine | reverse complement strand
TTCTTTTTGATTTTTGCATAGTCATCTTGAAAGCCTATGAGTGCAAAAAGTACAAGAGTCAGTATGGCTCCCAATGCATAAACATTCGAAAATTTAATGGTTAAAAGAGATGCTAAAATAGTAGCACCAATAAATACTATGCCACCCATAGTGGGTGTTTTTGCTTTTTCTTTGTGTCTATCCGGTGCCCATTGATTTATGGGCTGAACACTGGATGTTCTTTGTGCCCATTTTATAAAACGGGGCATTAAAAAGAGTGTGAAAATGAGTGCTAGAAAAAATGCGATTCCAGCCCTGATAGTTATATATCCAAGTATGTTTATATGTAAGATTTCATGTAACCAATAAAGCAAAGTATATATCCTGATAAATGTTTTAAAAAGTGGCATTATAGTATAATCGCTTAAATCTTTCGTTTAAAAGGAATAAAATTGAGCAAAAAAGTAGTTTTAGTCATTACTGATGGCATTGGTTTTAGTGCTAAAACTGAAAACAATGCATTTTATAATGCGCAAAAGCCGACTTACGATACATTATTTAAAGAAGTTCCCCACTCTTTAATAGAAACTTTTGGACTTAGTGTTGGACTTCCTGAGGGACAGATGGGGAACTCTGAAGTTGGTCACATGTGTATAGGAAGCGGCAGAGTTTTGTATCAGGATTTGGTCAAAATTTCTTTAGCCATTTCTGAGCAGACTTTAGAAAGTAACGAAGTGTTGCAAAACCTTTTTAAATCTTCAAATAGACTGCACCTAATAGGGCTTATGAGTGATGGCGGAGTGCACTCACATGTAGACCATTTTATGGCTCTAGCAGATATTGCAGCCAAAAACGGCAAAGAGGTTTTTTTACATCTGATAACAGATGGCAGGGATGTGTCACCGACTTCAGCACAAAAATATCTTAAGCAAGTTGAACATCACTTAAATGATAAGGTAAAAATAGCTACTATATCGGGCCGTTTTTATAGTATGGACCGAGATAATCGCTGGGAAAGAATTCAGCGGGCTTATGAAGCGATAGTAAATGCAACTCCAAAAAGCAACTTTGATCCTGCGGGTTATATTGGTTCATCTTATGCGTTAGGCGAGACGGATGAGTTTGTTGAACCCGCAGCTTTTGAAGACTACGATGGCATGTCAGATGGGGACAGTGTGCTTACTATAAACTATAGAAGTGACAGAATGAGAGAAATGGTTACAGCCCTTGGCGATGATAAATTTACTGGATTCCTAAAGAAACATGTAAAAGTTAATCTTGCTACAATAACCGAGTATGATAAAAGTTTTAAATATCCGGTTCTCTTTAGAAAAGATAGTCCAAAAAATACCTTGGCAGAAGTTATTTCAGCAAAAGGTTTAAGACAACTTCACACCGCGGAGACTGAAAAGTATGCACATGTCACGTTTTTTTTAAATGGTGGGATTGATGAACCTTATGCAAACGAAACAAGAGTTTTAATTCCTTCTCCAAATGTTAGGACTTATGATGAAAAGCCTGAAATGAGTGCAGAGGAAGTTGGAGAAGCTGTTTTAAAAGCTATGGATGATGCGTATGATTTTGTTGTTGTAAACTTCGCAAACGGTGATATGGTAGGTCATACCGGAGATTTTGAGGCAGCAAAAAAAGCTGTAACAGCTGTGGATGCTGAACTTGGAAAAATAGTAAAAAAAGCAAAAGAAAATGATTATTCGCTGATTATTACATCAGATCATGGCAATTGTGAAGAGATGAAAGATGATGACGGAAATGTTTTAACAAACCACACTGTTGGCAGAGTCTGGTGTTTTGTAATGGCTGATGGTGTAGATAAAGTTAAAGCAGGTGGCTTAAATAATATAGCTCCAACAGTCTTAAAACTCATGGAAATAGAGATTCCATCCGAAATGGATCAGGCTCTAATTTAAATAAAAATAAGGATGTATGTACAATGAAATTCAGTGGAAAGAATGTTTTAGTTACAGGTGCAAGCCGTGGTATTGGTGCAGAGATTGCAAAAGTTTTAGCAGGGTATGGTCTTAAAGTCTGGGTTAACTACAGAAGTGGAGCAGTCGAAGCTGATGCTGTAAAAGAGGCTATAGAGACTGCGGGTGGAAATGCGGCGGTTATCGGTTTTGATGTAAGTGATGAAGCTGCATTTGTAGATGCAATTAAAACTATAGTAGACAGTGACGGTGAGCTTTCATATCTTGTAAACAATGCAGGTATTACAAATGATAAACTTGCCCTCAGAATGAAGAATGAAGATTTTATGAGTGTTATAAATGCAAATTTAACATCTGCTTTTATTGGCTGTCGTGAAGCTATGAAAGTTATGAGAAAAAAGAAGTTTGGTTCAGTTGTAAATATAGCTTCAATAGTAGGCGAAACTGGAAACGCCGGACAAACAAACTATGCTGCCAGTAAAGGCGGAGTTATTGCCATGAGCAAGAGTTTTGCTATTGAAGCAGCAACAAGCGGAATCCGTTATAATACAATAACTCCCGGCTTTATAGCGACAGAAATGACAGACGCATTAAGTGATGAGATTAAATCTTCTTTTACTTCTAAAATTCCAATGAATAGGTTTGGAAATGCTGCAGAAGTTGCAGAAGCTACGGCTTTTTTACTCTCAGATCATTCAAGTTATATTACAGGAGAAACCCTGAAGGTTAACGGTGGAATGAACATGGCGTAAAAGATTTTCTTATAAATATAAGAAAATTAAATATTTAAAGTTTTCATTTTGGCATTTTTATTTTATTTAAGCTAAATGTGCTACAATTACAAGATTTTATACTTAAACATAGGAGCTATAATGGCACTTTTAGACGATATCAAAGAAGTAGTAGTTGAGCAATTAAGCGTCAACGCAGACGAAGTAAAAGAAGATTCAAAGTTTGTTGAAGACTTAGGTGCTGATAGCCTTGATGTAGTTGAATTAGTAATGGCATTAGAAGAGAAATTCGATATCGAAATTCCTGATGATGAAGCAGAGAAAATTCAAACTGTTAGAGATGTAGTTACTTATATAGAAAGTAAATAGTTAGAAAATATTCTACTGAGTGTAGGCACTCGGTAGTATAATATTTTTAGTAGTTAATTAGTAGTTAATTTCTAAAAGTATTTTATATATTATAGTATTATGGAGAACATTGAATGAGAAGAGTTGTAGTTACTGGCATAGGCATGATAAACTCAGTGGGAAATGATAAAGAGAGTTCTTTTAAAGCAATTTGTGAGGGTGAATGTGGAATAGACACTATTACTATCTTTGACCCGGAAGCTTATAGTGTTAGAATCGCAGGCGAAGTGAAGAATTTTGATCCTGAAACTGTAATGGCACCTAAAGAAGTTAAAAAAGCGGATAGATTCATTCATCTAGGCCTTAAAGCTGCTCAAGAAGCGATGGAAGATGCTAACTTCACAGAAGAAGTGGATATGGATAGATTCGGCGTGAGTGCCGGTTCTGGTATCGGCGGTCTTCCTACAATTGAAAAAAATTCCATAATCATAGAAACAAAAGGTCCTAAAAGAATTTCCCCATTTTTTATCCCATCAGCACTTGTAAATATGCTTGGTGGTTTTGTGTCAATCGCGCATGGAACAAAAGGGCCAAACGTATCGAGCGTAACTGCATGTGCTGCCGGTACGCATGCTATAAGTGATGCTATGAAAACCATTATGTGTAATGGCGCAGAGCGAATGTTGGTAGTCTCTGCTGAATCAGCAATTACAGGTGCTGGCATCGGTGGTTTTGCAGCTATGAAAGCACTTTCAACAAGAAACGATGATCCTAAAACCTCTTCTCGTCCTTTTGATGCAGACAGAGATGGTTTCGTTATGGGCGAGGGTGCAGCAGCACTTGTACTTGAAGAATATGAAGTGGCACGGGCTCGCGGGGCAAGAATATATGGTGAAATTATTGGTTTTGGTGAAAGCGGAGATGCAAGTCATATCACAACACCTAGTCTAGATGGTCCATTTCGTGCTATGCAGGCAGCTTATAAAATGGCAGGTGAGCCTAAGCTTGATTATGTGAATGCACATGGTACAAGTACTGCGATTAACGATAAAAATGAAACGGCAGCTGTAAAAGAGTTGCTTGGAGGAAAAGAAAACTGTCCTCCAATGAGTTCAATTAAGGGCCAAATAGGACATTGTCTTGGTGCAGCTGGCGGAATAGAAGCAGTTACATGTCTTATGGCTATGCGTGATGGAATCATCCCTCCAACTATTAACTATGTGACTCCTGATGAAAACTGTGATTTAGATATAGTTCCAAATAAAGCAAGAAAGGCAGAACTAAATGTAGTTATGAGTAACTCTTTTGGTTTTGGCGGAACTAACGGCGTTGTTATTTTTAAGAAAATTTAAAGTTTAAGGATTTAGTTTGGCAATTTATTTAGACTTTGAAAAAAAATAAAAACGATTGAAGAAGATATCATATCTGCACAGGTTCGCCATGATGAACAAGCAGAAGCAATACATAAACAATCATTAGATAAAGAAGTTGCAAAAACTTTTAAAAATTTATCCGACTTTCAAAAACTTCAGCTTGCTCGTCATCAAGATAGACCTTATGCTCTTGATTATATAAACTTGCTTATGCGTGATAAATATGAGATTCATGGTGATCGACATTTTGGTGATGATGCGGCTATAATCTGCTATATGGGCTATATCGGCGATGAAAAAGTTATGGTAATCGGTGAGCAAAAAGGTCGCGGTACAAAGAATAAACTCAAAAGAAACTTTGGTATGCCACATCCTGAAGGCTACCGAAAAGCTTTGCGCGCCGCAAAACTTGCTGAAAAATTTAATCTTCCTCTTTTGATGCTTATAGATACTCCTGGTGCATATCCTGGACTTGGTGCAGAGGAGAGAAATCAGAGTGAAGCAATTGCAAGAAATTTACTTGAACTTTCTCAGCTTGATACCCAAACTATCTCAATAGTGATTGGTGAAGGTGGAAGTGGCGGCGCTTTAGCAATTGGTGTAGCTGATAGACTTGCTATGATGAGATATTCAGTGTTTAGTGTTATTTCACCTGAAGGGTGTTCTGCTATTCTCTGGAACGATCCGGCAAAAGTAGAAACGGCAACAAATGCACTTAAAATTACTGGTCAAGATTTAAAAGAATTAAATCTGATAGATGATGTTATAGACGAGCCTCTTATTGGTGCACACAGAGATAAAGACGGCGCAGCTAAAGCTATCGCTGATTATTTTTTAACAGAACTTGCCTCACTTCGCGCAATGTCTAGTGAAGACAGAATGAATGCTAGATATGAAAAACTTATTGGTGTCGGTGCTTATTCAGAGTAGGTTCTACTCTGAAATTTCTTCTTTTTCCTTTTCTTCTTTTACCTCTTGTAAAGGATCGAACTTTGGTCTCTTTAATCTTTTACCCTCTTTGGAAAATTTTATAAGGTCTTCCGCATTGTTAAGACTTTCAGTACACTTCTCTAAGGATAATTTAAAAAGTCCATAAGTTGTAATAACATCGCTCATAGCTCTGTGATGTTTTGCATCTGGGTTTAAATTAAAACTATCATTTAAATACGATAGTGCATAACGATAAGATTCAACTGTTCTCTCAGCCAATGCTATAGAACAAAGGCTCCTATTTAAAAGAGGCTCCAGCCCAACTTTCCTCAGCATAGCAGATATAAATTTATAATCAAACTTAACATCATGAGCTACGAAGATATCATCTGCCAAGAAGATTTTAAAAGCATAAAGCACATCTTTTAAACTAGGTGCATTGATAGTGTCTTCAGCTGTTATCCCTGTAATCATCGTAATGTGCTCATTGATACTATTGCACTTGACCAGTGATTCAAATCTATCAATAATAATCCCATTTTTCACTTTAAGCGCTGCTATTTCTATAATCTGATGTTTATCAGGTTTTGAGCCATTCGTTTCAATATCTACAATGCAAAATTCTGCTTCATCTAAGGGAATAAATTTTGTATCAAAGTAAAAATATCCTTTGTGCTTGATAATATTTAAGCCTTGTGCTTTCCAGATCTCTAAGGATAAGTCTAAGCTTTCATCTATTTGTTCTTTTAGAGATTCTAAAGATAAACCACTTGATGATAATCTTGATATGCTTTTGGCATCTAAAGCAAAATCATGACTTAGCATTTTTAATAAACTCCATAACTTTTTCTGAATCTTTTTTCCCATGGGATATTTCGACGCCACTGCTTACATCAACAGCGTAAAACCCATACTCTTTAAGTGCAGATACATTTATTGGGTTGAGTCCGCCTGCTAAAATTATTTTAGAACAATCCACATCTTTAAACCATTCAATATTTAATCTTTTTCCAGCTCCGCCATAAGCTTCAGAATAGGCATCAACAAGTCTATATTCATCACTATATTTTAAAATATCGTTCGCCTCTTTTGCTCTGATTACTTTTATGAAGGGAACAGTTAACTCGTCATAAAATTCAGGGTTTACATCAAAATGTATCTGTGCTAAAGTTGCACCTGTCGCATTACATGTAGAGTTTATAGTTTGAGTATCTACATTTACAAAGAGGGCTACTTTTTCTACAAAAGGGGGGAGTTCTTTTATAATTGCTTTGGCTTGCGGAATCGTGATGTATCTAGGTGATTCTTCATAAAATACAAATCCTAAGGCATCTGCACCTGCTTCAATAGCAGTCATTGCATCTTCATAGGAGGTTATTCCGCAAATTTTTACTTTCATTTCAGACTCTCTATAGCCTCTTTTTTATTTGCATGATTAAAAACATAACTTCCGGCAACGACAATATCAACTCCAGCATCTTTGAGTAATCTGATATTTTTATCACTAACTCCGCCATCTACCTCTATGAGACAGTTTGGATTAATTCTGTTTCTCATCTCATTTAGTTTTTTTGCTTTAGGTATGACTGTTTCTATAAAACTCTGTCCGCCAAATCCGGGATTTACACTCATTAAAAGTACCATATCCAAGTCTTGAAGTAAGTATTCCAAAGATTCAGGAGCTGTGTGAGGGTTTAAAACTATTGCAGGTCTTATCCCGAGTGAACGGATCTTTTGGATAAGTCGGTGAGGATATTTTTTCTTCTTCAATATGAAAAGAGATATATTCAGGTTTGAGCGGAGCAAAAAGATCAACAAAAAAAGTATTGTTCTCAACCATCAAGTGAATATCTAAAGGTTTTGTAGCACACTTTGCTATTGCGGAAACCACAACAGGCCCAATGGTAAGGTTTGGGACAAAATGCCCATCCATTACATCAACATGTACTAAATCACAACCTGCGTCGCAAATTGCTTCAACATCTCTTTGTAGATTTCCAAAATCTGCGGATAAAACACTAGGGGCTACAAGCATAAAAACACCTTTATTTTTAAAGTATGGCATTCTAGCATTATGCTATTTAGAAGATGCTTTTATCTTGTTAAGAAAAATAAAAATTTATCATTATTGAATTCTAACTCTACCTGAACACCTTTTCTGTTAGCTGTAATTTCCAATAAAGAATCTATATCGCTGTAAGTTCTAGGTAGAGTAATATTGACAGATATCCCCTCATCTGCTAAAAGTGTTTTTACTTTTCCCCCAATAATATTTACGAGTTCAGAGAGTGAGTCCAACACCAGTTCTAAATCATCAGTTTGTTCCCCAATGAGTAGCTCGCAGGCTTTTTTAGCTATTTCTTGCGGAAAAACCAATATAATCATTCCATCCATATCACCGTAAAAACCTATAGAACTTGCAATTTTATCTGCCTTGTCCGGTATCTCAATAGCGTGTACTTGAGCATATTTTTTTACAGCTTGAGAATTTGTCATCATCTCTATAGTTAAAACAGTTGCATCAATAAATCTTGGTAATTCAGAAACGGTAAGTTTGTTTATTACTCTTTTATTCTTGAGAGCAGCAGGACTGCTTCCCCCAAGTTCTTTAAGTAACTCTTTGTCATGCAGAATATCATCCATTTGATTAAAAAACATAATTCCTGCATCTTCAAGTGTTTCTTTAAATGTTAATGGTGTTTTCTCAAAGGTAAGACCGGCAAAACATATAGTGGCATTATATTCCGCAGCAGAACTCGCAAGTCTGGAAAAAAAGTTTAATGCATGAATATTCATAGCAACCACTTTATATGCATCAAATATGAATAGTCTAAAGCCTACATTTAAGGAGTTGTTATGGTACGCAATATTGAATGTGTTTGCTAGTTCAGCATCTAAAAATGATGAAATAGTATAAATTATTGCATTTCCTGTTACTCTGGTTGCAATTTTTTGTCCCATTTGTCCCAGATAAGTATCACTTATCATAATGTCATACGCTTTTTCATTTGCACTTTTTTCTAAAAAATCACTATAATTTGGCGAGATTATAGGGTTGTGGCCATTATCATGGAGTTCAATAGCCATGGCGGCTCTTTGAGATTTATCTTCGCTGTATAGCAGTACTGTTTTACTTTTATTTTTAAAGTTGAAGCAAACAGTCCTGCAATTTCTTGTGTTTTAAAGAGTGAAAAAGTTACTTCATCTTGATAAAACTTTATAATTGTTTCGTACTTTTTTTTGTCATAATCGCAAAATCCAACTGTGATACGATTTTTGGCACGAACTTTTGTAAACATTTTTACAAAAGCATCTAAGCCGTTACGGTTAAAAAATATAACTTTTTTAAGAGATACTAAAACCATATCTACTTTAAGTGCAATGGTTGCTTCTATATCGTCAATACTTAGGAATGAACTGGCGCAATTACCATCCAAAAAACCTTGAGGATTAAATATAGCTATGCTGTCTCTTACTGTGGCTCTCATTGTTGATTTTCCATATTTATAAGATTTGAAAATTCTTCATATATATCTGTCACATAGTCTATTTGAAAATCTATAAAGTCATTTAATCCGGCTTCTACGGTCTGGGGTTGCGATAGTTCCAAAAAAAGTAAAAGATGCATCCATTTTCCAAGTTTGTTGATGAGTTCATCATTGGATGGTTTTATTCCTGAAGAAGCTTGTATGATTTTTGAGACTTTTTCCGGCATTTCCCATTTTGTTCCAATTTGCTCACATAAATCAAATAAATCAACACCGCAAAGTCGTGTTAGTATTGTGTTGTAATCAAGAGCTTTTACACTTTTAAGGAGCTTGACATCATCTATATGTTCGTTGAAGAGCGCTTCTGAAACTATAATACTTGCAGGAAGCAATGTAATCGCATTTTGAATATCATCATCTTTAATATTTAGGTGATTCAGTATTTTTTGCCATTTAATTGATAAATTATCCTGTAGCGAGTGAAAGATTATGCTATTTAATTTAAAAAGAATCCATTTATTCGGGGAAAGCAAAGTCATCATATAATTGTAAACTGTTTGCTTCGAGCCTGATACTCCCAATATTCCAAATATTTGTGAGATTTCACTCACTTCATTTCTGAATCCATATATTGGTCTATTTACAATGTTTTTAAGATATGCCTTTAATGCTAAATCTGTTTCAGCGATTTTGGCTGCTTTTGTTAATTCACCAATATTTAGGAACATTAACGTATCTTTTAAAGCCTTTGGCGCAGGTGGAATTTTGTCTATATAACTATCTATTTTTTCTTTTGTAATCATAAATAAAACCCCGAAGTTTGTAAACTTTATTACGATATATTCTAGCTTTAATAGTATAAGATAGATATAAATTTGATAATAATTTTGGCTTAAGTTGAAGTTTTGCTTCGACTTGGTATACTTCGCAACTTTAAAAACCTAAGATAAGGAAGCTGATATGGCAAGAAGATGTGCTATTAGTGGCAAAGGCCCAATGAGCGGAAACAATGTTTCTCATGCAAAAAATAGAACAAAGCGTCGTTTTTTATTAAACTTAAGAGCAGTTCGTATTACACTAGAAGATGGTACTACAAAAAAGATTAAAATTTCTGCTAGAGAATTACGAACACTTAAGAAAAATTCGTAGTTAAATAAGGAATAAACTTGAATCTTTTATCAAGGATTCGTCACTTTATTCATTGGGAGTCTGCTCCCAAACCTGATTCAAAACTTCTACCCGAACTCTACCCTCAACTTAAAGCATTTCGCCTTCCATTAATTTTAACAGTATTAACCATGCTCGTTGGCACAATTGGCTATGTAATTATTGATGATTTTTCATTAATGGATGCCATATATCAAACAGGTATTACATTCACAACGGTTGGATTTGGAGAGATAGCACCTATCTCGCAGGCCGGTAGAATTTTTACTATTACTCTTGTTATATCCGGATTTGCAGTTTTTACCAGTGCAGTGGGTATATTGGTCGCAGAATTAAATCGTGGAAATATAATCGCCATTTTAAAGGAACGAAGAATGTTGTATAAAATCGCACGCTTGAAAAAACATTTTGTTGTTTGTTATCATAATGAATATACCATAGAAGTAACAAAGCAATTGCGAGAAAATCATATACCTTTTGTTGTGATTGATCCAAGAGCTGAGATACATGAGTGGGCCATTGAGCATAAGTATCCTTCATATTTACAAGCAGAGCCACACGCTGAGTTAACAATGCTTAAGGCTCATTTAGGGTCTGCAAAAGGACTTATAACATTGTCTGGTTCTATTCCGGACAATATTGCTATTATTGCTTCGGTCAGGTTGTTTGAAAAAGAGCACTTTTTACCAAGACCGTATTATGTAATCTCTTCGGCGGACAGTATGAGTGATGTTGAAAAGTTGAAAAAACTGGGAGCCAATACAGTTGTTTCTCCGACAAAACTCACAGCTCAAAGAGTCAGTGCTATGGCAGTTCGTCCTGATATGGAAAATTTACTTGAAGAGTTTTTGTATAAAAGTGACAATCCTTTAGATATGGAAGAGATTGAAGTTCCAAAATACAGCTGGGCAGTTCTTAAAAAACTAAAAGAGACACATATACGACAGATTACTAACACATCTATAGTTGGAATCACAAAAAAAGACGGCAAGTTTATAGCTATGCCAAAAGGTGATGTTTTAGTGACAAGCGAGTGCAAGCTCCTTGTTATTGGAACGAGAAACTCTATCAATATCACAAGAGGCCTACTAAGAAGAAGAGAAAAGCCGAAGGAACTTAAGTTTGTATAATATTATTCAACTCTCTAGCGGAGTATGTGCAAGTGAAGGATTTTTTGCAGATGGTGTAAGTGCCGGATTGAAGCCAAACGGTGCAAACGATATGGCATTTATTTACAGTGAAGATGAGTGTGAAATCGCCTCAATATTTACTACAAATAAGATGACTGCAGCTCCTATTAGGCACTTTAGAGCAAAGGGTGAGTTTAAAACTAACTTTGTTATGATAAATGCAAAAAATGCAAATGCTATGACAGGAACAAAAGGGATAGCGGATATTGATGAGATTTTAAATGCGCTGACAGCTCTACATGTAGAGATAATAAATCCGGTTATGAGTTCGACAGGTGTAATCGGTGTTAGAATTCCTAAAGAAAAAATTATCAATGGAACGAAACTTTTTAACCTAAATACTAAGAATCCTCACGGTGCTGCTAAAGCTATTATGACAACTGATAGCTTTTCTAAAGAGATAGCTTTTAAAGTTGAACTAGAAGATGGAAGTAGTTTTAACATAGGGGCTATGGCAAAAGGCGCCGGGATGATAAATCCTGCGATGGCAACAATGCTTTGTTTTATCACTACTGACGCTAGAGCGAGCAAGCAAGTTATGCAAGAGATTTTGGATGAGGCTATCAAAACTACATTTAACGCCGCAAGTGTAGATGGTGATACTTCTACAAATGATACTGTTATGGTTTTAAGCAATGGCAAAAGCGGAGCATTCAATAAAGAAGCTTTTAAAGATGCACTTCATAAAATCATGCTTTTTTTAGCCAAAGAGATGGTAAGAGACGGTGAAGGTGCAACGAAACTAGTGACTTATCATGTAACAGGGGCAAAGAATGATGCAGAGGCTCAGAAGGTCGCAAAAGCACTTTCAGATTCTCTTCTTGTAAAAACTGCACTTTATGGTGAAGATCCAAACTGGGGCCGTATCGCTTCGACGGTTGGCGCTAGTGGAGTAGAAGCTTATGAAGAAACACTGAGTATATCTTTTGATGAACTTTGTGTATATGATAAAGGTGAGCTTCTTTTCAATGACGCCATGGAAGAAAAAGCTGCAAAAGTAATGAAACAAAATCAATTCACAATTTCGTGTGATTTAGGTATTTCAGATGGAAGTTTTACTTCTTATGGTTGTGATTTGGGACATGAGTATGTAAGGATAAATGCAGACTACAGGAGCTAAGAGCTCGAATCTGCATTTAGGTAAAAGGTGTATAATTAGTTTAAAATATCTTTTGCTATTTTGAACTGGTTTGCAGTCATTAAATGAATCTTTGGATGAAGCTCTTTTAAGTCTTCAAAAAGTTTTTTACTGAGTTCAAATCCAACTTTATACTCTTCCTCCACTCCTCTTGCATTGGCTACTCTAAGCGCCTCTATCCAACTGTTAGGCACATTAATACCTGGAACATGTGCTGAAAGAAACTGGGCAGTTCTTAACTTTGTAATTGGAAATATTCCAAAAATTAGTTTAGCATTTTTTTGTTCAGGACAACACTCTTTGTTTGCATTTTCATTTAGTTCCAAAAGTAGTTTTGCATTTTCTAAGTCATAAACAGGTTGAGTAATAATTCCAATCGCGCCATGTTTTATCTTTTTTTGCATTTTCTTTTGAAGTGTTTTTGGATTTTTAGCATAAGAGTTAACAACTGCAAGTGGATAAATCTGTTTAGGTTGAACAGATAAAGGCTTTCCCGCATAATCCATGCCGGAATTGTAGGCTGAGATAATGTCTAGCAACAGTGAACTGTCTGCTTCAAAAACACCCTTTGCATGTGGCTGATCAGATATAGTTGCAGGATCACCGGTAAGTGCCAAAATAGCTCTAACATCAACTTCATTTGCACCCAGAAGGTCTGATTGAAGAGCGATTTTATTTCTATCTCTCATACTCATGGTCGCGATTACCGGCTTGTTAAATTTATCTTGTAACATTTTTGCAGCAAAAAGAGCATTGTATTTTAGTTTTGCGAGAGGGTTGTCTGTGGTTGAAAATCCATCTACCAGTTTGTCTAGTCCTAATTCTTCAATTTTTTCTATTATTGGAGAAAAAATGGGTGAATGGCCTGGGGTAGTTTCCAGCGTTATATAAGTGCCATTGTTTAGTTTATCTATGAGTTTATCAAACAAAAAAAAGTCCTAAGTTGGGTATAATTCCTGCATTATAACAAAAGAGAGTATTTTATATGTTGAAATTAGCTGTATTTGATTTTGATTCTACACTTATGGATGGTGAAACTATTGATTTTTTTGCCGAGGAACTTGGTCTTGGTGAAGAAGTAAGTTACATAACCGAAGAAGCCATGTCAGGAAGAATCGATTTTTTTGAATCCCTTCAGAAAAGAGTAGGGCTTCTAAAAGGACTTGATTTTTCAGTAGTTGAGAAAATAAGTCACAACCTTCCATATATGCCGGGTGCAAAAGAAACTATTGCCGAGTTGAAAAAAAGAGGGATGACTGTAGTCTGTTTTAGCGGCGGTTTTAGAACTGCTACCACTTATGCAAAAGATATCTTAGGGTATGATGCTGATTTTTCAAATGGCTTACATGTAAAAGATGGAAAGCTTACGGGTCTAGTCGGCGGGGATATGATGTTTAACTATTCAAAGGGTGACATGTTGGTGAGACTTCAAAGTTTGCTTGGCGTGAGTGAAGAAGAAACTTTAGTGTGTGGAGATGGAGCAAATGACTTGAGTATGTTTGCACATGCCGGGACAAGAGTTGCATTTTGTGCAAGAGAAATTTTAAAAAAAGAAGCAAATATAGTTATAGAAACTAAAGATTTGACTCAAATATTGGAGAAGATATAAATGTTAGAAAATAGTGTATGGAAACAATACAACAAAGAAAATAGTTTTAGAGAAAAACTTAGTGAATTTTGCAGTATTAATAGTGTTGATTTAATAGAAGATGACAAAGAGTTATATGCGGCCATGAAAGCTAAACTTACTAAAAAAGAGTTAAAGCTTTTTGCTATGGATAGTGCAGGCTTAAATGATGAAAAAATAAAGACTGAATTTTCTTTCAATGATGATGATTTGCAAAAAGCAAAATTCAAGCTGTACAAAAAATTAAAACAAGATAAAACCCGTTTGGCTTTTAAATCGTCATCAGATATAAGCGACTCTTAGTCGTTTATATCTTTATTTTGCATTTAAAATAATTTTAAACGCAACTCTTCGGGAAAGTTCTTGATCCTCCGTTTTATTTATCATAATTTTTTTAGAATAGCTGAAACCGCTTCCTTTGAGTATTTCCACAAGCCAATTTTGTGCATCTTGATTTTGAATTTGGAACATGTAGCTCAGTGTAGAATAGGCTCGATTCATTGACAATTTTGCATTCTTGAGGTATCTCATTGTAAATTTTGCTCCGCCCCATTCACTTGATGTATGCCCATTTAATTCTAGTGTGTTAACAATGTCTTTATTTGCATGTAAGAAAGGGATAAGCTTGTTAGAAAAGCTTGTTAAGAACATTTGCTGCGCAGGTGTTAAGATATATTTTCCAACTTTAAAATATAAAGATGAGTCTATAATCTCAATCGTCAAATCTTCTTTGATGACAAGTTTTTTGGCATTTATCTCATCTTGAAATAACTTGAGCAGTTCATTATAAAAATCTCTCGCTTTTTCTGATGTCGGCAACATTTTGTTTGATGTTTGGAGCATTGTTTTTGATATTTGAGCCATTGTTGCATCACGATTGAGTTTAACTATCCACATGTTGGATTCTTGTGAATTATTATCAGTGTGTATGCCGGCTGCAGCTACTTGAGAATTATGCAATATTGTCAGTGCATTAAACATATCAAAATTCTCTTCCCCGTAATGCTCTTGATTTAATAAAGATAGTTCATTATTCAGCACCATGACTAACGCGTCAGTGTTATAGGTGTCATTTACATAACCAACACCCATGAGCGTGCCATCTGAAAATTCTTTTATATCTTTGAGCCCACTTGAATATTTGGTATCAATATTTCTGTCGATGATAATATTATTTTGCAGATCAAACTTGACGAGTCTAATCTGATCCTTATGTAACTCATTTTCTTGGGATAGTGACATTAAAAAGTTATTATCCCTTAATTCTATGATTCTATAGGGAGTAACTAAAGTTTCTGATTTGTAATGCTGAAGCCAAATTTTGTCTCCACTTTCTGAAGTTCGCATAAGTGTGATATTTTTGTATATTTCGTATTTCGTTATGCTTAAAACAATGATTGAGCCATCATCAGCCTCTGCTGCATCTACCCCTTGATCATCGTATTGTGTTCCATATTTTTTGCTCCATAGTTTTGTACCGTCTTTTGAAAATCTTGTTAAATATATATCGTTTAATCCGAGCCCGGTTTCAAACAGCGTGTCATGTGCAGATCTTGAAGTTGTAGATGAACCAACAGCTAAAACACCGCCATCACTCAGTTGAAGAAGTTTACTCATCTTGTCTTGCGTGGCAGTTCCGAATATTTTTGTAAAAAGAGTATTTCCATTTGAATCCAATTTTAATATTATAAGTGAGCCATCAAGAGTATAGCCCCCAATCAAATAACCATTAGAAGGCGTTTTGAGAATACTTACAGCTTTATTTACTCTTGATAGGTTTGTTGTTTTATTGAGAACTATATCTGCAGCATTATTTACTTTTACAAGAGATATTTGCGAGCCGTTTTTACTAGATACATTTTTGAGATATTCAAATGGATCTGTATAGGAAGTACCTGAAGATGCTGATGAGGTCTCATAGTTTTTACTGAACCCGACAGCACTGATGTCTCTATCATAATCTTGCGTTATATCAAACAAAGCATCATTGAATGGCTTATTTATTATTATAGAAAAGTCAGACGATTTTGCATATAAAGAGGTGAATAATAGGAAGAAAATTAAAATAGAGTTCATGTGCATACTTTTTACTTTCTATAGCAAAAAATATTCCTAATATTATTTGATAAAGTTTATGAAGTACTCAACTCTGTCAAAATTATCATTCATTAGACTTATTTTGTAATGATTTAGGAATAATGATTATAAATTCAACTCCTCTCTCCGTATTTACCGCTTTTATGGTTCCATACATATGTTTCTCAATGATTGCCTTAGACATATACAGTCCAAGCCCTGTCCCGCCAGATTCTCCTTTTGTTGTAAAATAAGGTTCAAAAATAGTATCAATTATCTCGACTGGTATTTTAAAACCATTATTATATATTGTGATATTAATATTCTCGTCCAGCTCTTTAACTATAATATTAATATTTCTTTCTTCTTTTTTATCTTTTAAAATATCTTTAGCATTTGATAATATATTGATAATCACCTGTGTCAATTCACTTTTATATGTTTGGATAGTAATCGTAGAATCACAATCAATGGCAATGTTTATTTCATTGTCATATAAAGCTGGACCTATGATTTTAACTACGTCTGCGAGAATATTATTCACACTGTCTGTTTCCAAAGTTTTAGAGTGCTGAAAGAAGTTTCTAAAATCATCAATGGTATGGGACATATATTGCGTTTGTTCATTTATAGTATTTAACTCTTTAACAGCACTAGTTTTATTTAAATTATCCAACGCTATATCTAATAAAAGGTTATTTGCCGCCATAGACACAACAGTGAGCGGTTGACGCCACTGGTGCGCAATCATACTTATCATCTCACCCATTGCTGCTTGGCGTGATTGCACTATCATGAGCTCTTCTTGCTCTCTTAACTTAAGTTCAATCTCTTTACGTTTTGTGATATCAATTATTACAGCCAAAAATTCTTGATTATTAAAAGTGTTTAAAAGCTGTATGTGAACTTCAACCGGATAAGTAGTTCCATCTTTACGGAGATGGAGAGTCTCAAAAATCATTTGTGATGTTTTTTGTTCTACAAGCTCTTTCATTACTTGATTAAATGATGCATAAGTGTACTCAGGTTTGATATCATATGGATGCATGTTTTTAAGTTCTTCAAGTGAATATTGTAGATTTTTTAGAGCTCCATTGTTCACATAAGTAAACATAAATGTATTTTTATCAAATACATAAAATTCATTGTTACTTGAATCAATTAAATCAAGTAGTTTTCGCTCTTTTTGTTCGGCTAGTTTATTCTCCGTTATATCTTGAAATGTACCAACGATTTTCAGAGGCTGTCCATTTTGATCATTGAGTCTAATGCCTCTACAATCTACCCAGCAAGTCTCTCCATCTTTTGGACGTTTTACTCTATACTCCATATGATGTGATTTTCCATCTTTAATCGCGCCCATCAAAGATGCCTCAAGTGCAGGCCAATCCTCAGGGTAAACAATCGTTGAAAGAAATTCTGGACCAACAGCAGTATGAGCATCAATACCTGCAATATCTCTAATTTCGTCTGACCAGTACGCGTTCATACTCTTAATATCTAAAGACCAGTTTCCAATTTTGGCTATCTCTTGGGCTTGCAGTAATTGTTTTTCACGCTCTTCTAGTAAAAGGTTTTTCTCTTGGAGTATTTTTTGATTTTCTTTTGCTTGCGTAATATCATGAAATACACCGAGCATACAATCCTTACCATCTAGTTCTATTTTTTCTGTAGCTATGTCAACATACAAAATAGAACCATCTTTTCTAAGTAATGGAACGTCAGTTGCAGAAATAATCTCTCTATTTTTTTGTCGTTCAAACTCTTTAAAAATGGATGCTAATGACTCTTTTGGGTGAATATCCATCATACCAAGTGTTTTAAGCTCATCCTCGTTATAGCCAAGCATATTCGATATGGCTTCATTTCCCATATAAAACTTTTTACCTTCTATATCTACAATCAAAATACCGTCTCTTGCACTCTCAAAAATTTTTCTAAATTGTAATTCACTTTTTTCAAGTCTAGTTTTGGTTTCTTGAAGATCTCTATATGATTTTTGTTCATTTGTAATATCTTCTGCTGTAAATAAAAATCCTTGAAGAACCTTTTTATCTAGAAAATATAGGGGAATAGGTAGTTCTAGAAAAAATGTTCTTCTCCATCTTTGTCAATAACCGTTGGATTGCAATTTATAACTGTTTTACTTTCACCTTTGAGTATGGAATCTGC
>FUWD013180543.1_pt1 | contig 18177 bp, 19 predicted proteins | sample 1063281 | NCBI WGS metagenome assembly FUWD01 (sample SAMEA79048168, study PRJEB19326) | metagenome | biome: marine | reverse complement strand
AGTGACACCGGCAATCGTCACTATAAGGGCAATAGCCATTCCGGCCATGCCATACATAATCCCGCGACGGGATGACTCCTGATTGCTCAAACCACCCAGCGCTAAAATAAAGAGAACTGTGGCCCCTATATAAGAGGCGGTTACGATACCTTGACTCATCTCATCGCCTCCTATCTGCGAAACATTTCAAGCATGCGGCGCGTTACCGCGAATCCGCCTGCTATATTAATCGCTGTAATCGTCACAGCAAATGCGGCCACCCACATGAGCCGACTCTCTCCCGAGCTTATCTGCAAAATGGCTCCAATAATAATGATACTGCTGATCGCGTTGGTCACACTCATCAACGGAGTGTGCAAAGCCGCTGTTACATTCCATATCACCATGTAACCAACAAAACAGGCCAGGACAAATACCGTGAAATGCGCCATGAACGAGGCCGGCGCAACTGAACCCAGACCCAGCAAGCCGAGCCCGCCAACAATAAACGTAATGATCGGCCCCAAAGCTGAGGACTTCTCTTCAACTTTCTCCACCGGTTTCTCCTCGACTTTTTCCGCCGGTTTAGGAGGTGCCGCTGATAACTTGGGTGCTGGCGGTGGCCAGGTGATCTCTCCCTCCTTAACAACGGTAGCGCCACGCACCACTTCGTCATCAAAGTCCACAATAAGGTTGCCGTCCTTTGTCTTACACATATCTGTCATCAGATGACGCAGGTTGGTTCCATAGAGTTGACTGGACTGCGTCGCCATACGACTGGGCAAATCTGTATAACCAATAATGGAAACGCCGTGAACCTTTTTAACGGTATCGGCTTCTGACAGCTTACAGTTGCCGCCCCTCTCCGCCGCGAGGTCAACGATCACGCTACCGTCTTTCATGGCTTCAACCATATAATCTTTGATCAGTTCCGGCGCGGGCTTGCCTGGAATCAAGGCGGTGGTGATGATGATGTCCACCTCTTTTGCCTGTTCCATAAAGAGTGCCATTTCCGCTTCTATAAATTCCTTACTCATGACCTTGGCGTAACCACCGGTGCCCGAACCTTCTTCTTCAAAATCGACTTCCAAAAATTCGGCGTCCATACTCTCGACCTGTTCTTTAACTTCGGGTCGGGTATCGAATGCCCGCACAATGGCTCCCATACTTTTCGCCGCACCGATCGCCGCAAGACCGGCAACGCCCGCTCCTATAACCATCACTTTCGCCGGTGGAACTTTGCCCGCCGCTGTGATCTGACCGGTGAAAAACCGACCAAAGTGTTGTGCCGCTTCTACCACTGCACGATAACCGGCAATGTTCGCCATTGAACTGAGCGCGTCCATTTTCTGCGCGCGGGAAATACGCGGTATACTGTCCATCGCAAGGGCAGTGACTTTTTTCTCAGACAACTTCTTGAGTAATTCAGGATTCTGCGCCGGCCAGAGGAAGGTAATGAGGACCTGCTTCTCATGGAGCAAGTCGACTTCTTCAACATTGAGTTCAGAATTGAATTCTGGTGCCCGGACTTTAAAAATAATATCGCTCATGTCCCAAAGCGATTTTGTGCCTTCCACAATTGTCGCACCTGCCTCGGTGTAGGCGGAGTCCGAATAATGAGCTTCGGCACCGGCACCGGATTCTACTGCGACTTCAAAACCAAGTTTGATAAGTTGCTTCGTGACATCGGGTGTCGTAGCCACCCTCTTTTCGCCATCATGAATTTCTTTGGGGATACCTATCTTCATAGCTGTGCGCTTCCCTGAAGGTTAGTTCCTAAATTGATAAAGGCCAATAATAAACAAACCATACCGAATATCAATGAAAAACATCGAATCTAGTCAAAAAACTAGTCCCTAGTTCATGGTTCTTAGTTCCTGGCCCAAAACCTTAAACCAAGAACCAATAAACCGAAGTACGGAACATAACCTCTATTGGCCCTGCGCCAAGTAGCGCCCCAAACCAGGTATCCTGATTGGGGTCAGTCCCAGTAGAGGATCTTCGATCCTAACAGGGACTAGACTAGCAGTCCATGTCGTCGAATACGCCGCTGGCGAGGCTTTTACGAGCCGTCCGTGCTTCCTGTTCGGCACGGGAAATCCCCTCATTATAATCGTTGTAATCAACGAATTTCACCAACGCTTCCATTTCAGGATGTCTTTGCAGATATAGCTTCGTCATCATCTGTACTGTGCGTCGGTATTTAGGATGCCCGGCTTTTTGCGAACGCAATTCTACAAGGTGCCCTAACTCGCGTGCGTTCATCCCCATGTTCCAGCGAATATAATGATTGAACAGGGTTGCGTATTGGGCCTCGCGGATGAGTCCCGCCTTAACCAATTCACCATGAAGTGACTCGGCGCGTTCAAAACATTCCTGCACCACCTCGCTTTTTCCAATTTCCCCAATTTCTTCCGGAACCGAGTACCCAAGCGAAACGTTCATATCCTGTCTTTGTTGAGTCAACATGCGGTGCCGTTGCAGGTCCCGGTACTCGGCAAACCCGGTAATCACATCGAAATTAATCGGGTATCCATACTCAAATGCGCGAGGCGGACGATCTCTTTTACTTTCCCGCTCGCCCATGGCTGTGGATAAAACTTCGCTCCGCTTTTCTTCCGTCAAGGTGCGGACAATATTTCTGATTTGCGTGGTCGAGTGTTGCACGTGGGGAAAAATAATATTCGCCAGAAGATTGATCGTGTAACCCTCGACCCGGTCCTCAATCAGTGCAACTTCCGGAACCGTTTCAATCGGAACATCCTTGAATAAAGATGTAGATAGGTCGCGTATCTTTTTCTGGTTCTCGGCAAGATAGTCATTTTTCCCTGCCCGCTTGATGAATGTGGGAATCTGCGTTTCAAGCGCCTTGCGAATGTTTTCCGCGAGCAACCATCCTTCGTCAAGTTCCTGCGATAACAGTTTGGTGATGAGACTGCTATAGAACCTGCCGTTGCCAACCAGTCCCATATTGGCTTTGGTCGAAGCAGGAAGGATACAGCGAATAACATCGCAGGCCGCGCTTCGCATGGTGAAGCTATAAGCCAGGCGATGCGCCCTTCGCTCGCCATCATCCACAAGATCATCGGCTCCTGCCTTGATAACCTGACCATCGCGTTCCACTTCGATCTGAAACTTTTCTGCGGGAAGTTTTTTTCGGAAAAGTTCCTGCATCGGCTCTACCAGTCCTGCGTAGGTTTCAAACAAAAAATCCATCGTCTGAACATACCGCTCTGCCAACTCTGACTTCATGATGGATTCGGGCCGAACATACCGCCATTGATCGTTGCGTTTCACATCGTATAAAACGTAGCGGGTGGACTCCTCAATCGGCGAGCCGCCAATCCTGCAGTCTTCGATAATTTTTGTCATCAAGTTGGAAACATTTTCAATGCAAAGAGGTGCTACTGCAAGTTCCGCCACAGAGTCGTCACCAAACTTGTTGACCACCCGGTCGATAAGCTCTGTTCCTTTGACCTCGTTGGGGGTCCCGTCCGGATTAAGAAATTCACGCACGACCGTTTCTTTGAGTCCTGTTGGTGCACGGCTGTAACGCGCGAGGGCCGCGCCGACTACTTCCGGGTTGAGGTTGCTGATAACAAACACATCAGCATCCACATCAGAAATGTAGGATGAGAGGTTTTCTTTTTCCTGCTCGGTGAGATCGTCAGTTCTTTTTGGTTTCATCGTTGTCATCTCTAGCACAGCGGAATCCGGTATCGTTGTACCGCACTTCAGGTTTGCTCCAGCGTCGTAAGGCACTACGCAGGGTATCCGGGTAGTTGACCCAGGAACCACCCCGTACTATTTTAAACTCCCCTTCTGCCGGACCTCTGGGGTTTTTCTTGCGTCTCCAGTTGTAGTACTTCAAGTCGTACCAGTCGTCAACCCACTCCCAGACGTTTCCCGCCATATCAAACAAACCATACAGGGAGGCTCCATGGGCATAACTTCCCACATCTGTCATGGTGTAAACGCCTCGCCATTTTCTGCCATAGGTGGCTCTTTGTTTAGGTGACCCTGACCCCCAGGGATACATGCTACCACTGGGGCCTCGTGCCCCCTTCTCCCATTCAGCCTCAGAAGGAAGCCGCTTGCCCCGCCACTTGCAATAGGAATCGGCATCGTCCCAACTCACCTGTGTTACCGGCTGGCGTTTGATTCTGGGAGGAAATGAATTTCTCTCCCATAGATTACCCTCCCGGCATTTATCTGATTCGCAGGTTTCGTCCAAAGCTGACCGGTGTCCCGTAGCCAAAACAAACTCCAGGTACTTTTCGTTGGTCACTTCGTACACATCAATCCAGTAGCTATCAAGAAAAACCAGTTTGTCGGGGTACTCGTCATTGAACCACCATAGCTCGCAGGAGTTGTCATGTTTCCGGCACATTTCCGTATGCTTTTTATTTTCTACAAAAGTGGACCCACTCTTGAAGGTTCCGGCAGGAACACGAGCCATAAAGGAGGTGTCTGACTTCGAGGGAGACGCTTCAACCAACTGCTCATCCTGTTTGCGAACCAATTCTTCTTCCTCGTGCTCCTCCCCAGCGTGCATTGCAAACACTACAGAGGTTACCGGAAAAAAACAAGCCAAACAAATTAAGAAAATTGCTAAGCGGAATGACAGACGACCGGGCATGGATTCGGATCAAGAAGTTAACGGAAGGTAAATGATGGCAAGCAACTCACCTACTCGGTTTCAATCGGATTTTCCCGAAACCGAGTCATCTCTTTGCCATGAATATAGAGAAGTGACAGCCCAAGGATCATGTTAATAGAATAGATATTGACGAAGGTCGAATGAAAACGGTCAAAACGGATTTGAAGTTGCTGGTTTGCAGGATTAGCCTTTTTCAACTTGTCCACTTCGTGCATTTCAGGCCGCAGAAAACTTCCCATATAAATCGCCAGCGCAATCATAATACCAAGGACCACTTCTCTGGAATATCGACGCTTGGTGGCCTTTGGTGGATCAATTTCAAATTTACTGAATTTTTGCACCAGCAACTTGACGATTTCCGCCGCGACCATGAGCCCGATACAAGTGTAGATAACTTGCACATTGAATGCGTCCATAATCACATTCATTATCTTGCTGGCCACCAGCGGTTGCTCCTTAAGTTGAACACGCACTATGATCTCGACCAGAATTCCGAGCAAAAACATGCCCCCCAGCCATAAGGTCAGCCCCAGGAAGTAGAACATATTGAATGTGTGTACAAGACGTTTCATTTTTCAGTTTTCTCGTGGTCGTATGCCCGGCACAAGGTATAAATCTAATAAAACGGTAAGGCAAGATTCTCCACTACGTTCAGAATGACAGGAAAAAGATAGTTTGTCATTCTGAGGAGCGCGAGCGACGAAGAATCTGGGGTTATGCCCAGCACCACCTACCGTCCGCCAGAAACCTGTTTGCGAATCAGTTTGTTAAAACTATTTTCCAGGCCTTCCTTCTCCCGCGTGAGCGCCCTGACGATCTCAGGTCGGTCACCGCCGTACCAGCTTTTGACAGCATCCATCCCTTTGCCCCGATGAACAGTATTGAGAATCGAAAGATAGAGCACGAAATAAATAAACGCAGCCGTATACAGGGCGAGTGGAATAAAAGACTTGAGACGCTTCTGCTCTGTCTCCTCCTTACTACCCCACCAAAAAGACAGCCGTTTCCACCAGGATTGCTTTTTCTGATCCTTATTAGACTCATCACTCACAGGTAGAAACCGGAAAACCCTTAAAAACAAAGGGGCTGAAAGACAGCAAACAATATTATGGTGCGAACTCATGATAGCAAAATCCAACTGGGGAAACAAGCAGGCCCTGTTAAACCCTGCACTAGCTAATGTTCAATTTCAGAAAGCCTGTAGATTTATAGATTATGCTATAGTTCCTTTTTTATTCAGATTTTGGAGATTGCGTTTTGATCGAAATTAAACCAGCGGGAAAAATTATTGCTACCGTGGAGTGTCCGGGCTCAAAAAGCTACACCAACCGGGCACTTTTGATAGCCGCACTTGCCGATGGCGTTTCGACTCTGCGTAATCCGCTTTTCAGTGACGACACAAAATACATGAGCCTAGCTCTTGAGCAATTTGGTATCCCGGTGAAACAAGAGGATCGCGCTTTCATCGTTTCGGGGACAGGCGGAAAACTGAAAACTCCACATAGCGAAATCTCTATCGGCCTCGCAGGAACCACGATGCGTTTTCTCACCACCTTCGCGGCCTTATCTACGGGCGTGACCCAACTCACGGGTGAAAGACGAATGCTGGAGCGGCCCATCTCTGACCTGCTTGATGCGCTCAATCAGATGGGAGTCAACGTCCGCTCGATAAAAAACAACGGTTGTCCTCCGCTAGAAATTCCGGGTGGCGGCATTCCAGGAGGCGAGATCAATCTTGCCGGAGACAAAAGCAGTCAGTATCTGACTTCTATCCTTCTTTCCGCACCATATTTTGATAACGATACGACCATTAATATTATTGGCGACCTTACTTCCAAATCCTATGCTGATATCACTCTGGACACCATGCGGGCCTTCGGGGTCGCTGTGGAAAACGAGAGCTACACCCGGTTCCGCATTCCGGCGAATCAAACTTACCATGCTGGCGACTACGTTGTTGAGGCGGACTGGTCCAGTGCGTCCTATTTCCTTGCCACAGCAGCTATCACAGAAGGCGAAGTGACTTTAACCGGACTCAACCCGGACAGCGTTCAGGGGGATGCCGGATTCCTCAATGTTCTGGAGCAGATGGGTTGTGTTATCGAACGGTCACCTGAAAAAATATTCATAAAAGGAAATCCTTTACGGGGAATTAACATTAATATGAACAGTATGCCCGATGTGGTCCAGACTCTCGCTGTGATGGCATTGTTCGCCGAAGGCGAAACATCAATCTCAGGAATCGCTAATTTGCGGATTAAGGAGACGGACCGAATCGGAGCGCTTAAGCAGGAACTCTCCCGGTTAGGAGCTCATGTTGAGGCAGGTGACGATTTTTTAAAGATTCGCCCCGGAGCTTATGGTCCGGCTGACATTGAAACTTACGACGACCATCGTATGGCTATGAGCCTCGCGCTGGCTGGACTCAAGATTCCCGGGGTTCGTATTAAAAATCCGACCTGTGTCGAAAAATCGTTTCCTGATTTCTTTGACCGGTTCAAAGCAATGTATGAATAAACACCTACTCCGACCAACTGATCCACGAAAAAAGCCCCTACCTTCTTCAGCACGCGCACAACCCTGTCAACTGGGGCCCCCTGGGGAGAAGAACCATTCAAACTAGCCAAAGAAAAGAACCTTCCACTGCTAGTGAGTATCGGTTACGCGACCTGTCACTGGTGCCATGTCATGGAAAGGGAATCGTTTGAAGACCCCGATCTGGCAAAACTTCTCAATTACGAAGAAAACTAAAACAAACTGTGATAAGATTCCTATCTTCTTAATAAACAAATCTGAAAAATCTTCCTATGCGAAAAGAACTGATTGAACTGATGATTGATTCCGCCCTTGAGGGGAAGGGGATCACACGCGAACAAGCGCTGAAACTGGAATCCTTTTCCCACGAGGAACTGGACCTTCTGTTCGAGGGGACCAACCGTTTGCGTGACCGGTTCAAGGGAAACGATGTCAAGGTATGTTCCATCGTCAACGCGAAAGCAGGACGGTGTGAGGAAGATTGCAGTTTCTGCGCTCAGTCCAGCCAATTCAAGACGGACAGTCCTGAATATGCCTTGCTGGATGTGGAGCAAATTGTCACCGCCGCGAAGGAAGCGGAGGCGTTCGGATCTAATGAATTCTCCATCGTCACTTCTGGAACCTCTCTGGATGACCGTGAGGAACTGGACCGGGTGCTTTCAGCAATTAAACGAATTAAAAAAGAGACCCAACTGGAAGTCTGCTGTTCGCTTGGTTTGATGAGCCTGGAAAATATGAAGGAATTGAAAGCCGCCGGACTCGACCGTTGTCACCACAACCTGGAAACCGCCGCGAGCCATTTTGAAAAAATCGTCACCACCCACAGCTATGAAGATGAAAAACAAGCGGTAAACAACGCGAAAGAAGTGGGACTGGAAGTTTGTGTCGGCGGTGTCTTCGGGATGGGAGAATCTTTTGCTCAGCGAGTGGAACTCGCCATGGATATCCGCGATTTGGAAACGCAATCATTTCCGATCAACTTCCTGAAGCCGCTTGAGGGAACGGGACTGGAAAATATGGCACTGATGGAACGCTATGAAGCGCTCCGAAGCATCGCCATGCTCCGACTGGTCCTTCCCACCATCGACTTGTTTGTCTGCGGTGGACGAGAAGAAGTATTCACCGACCACCAGGAAGAACTGTTCGCCGCCGGTGCCAATGGCATCTTGGGAGGAAACTACCTCACAACCAAAGGCCAGAACCCCAAAAGAGACATAGAAATGATCGAAAGCCTCGGCCTGAATCCTGTTTACCAATCCGCCTGACCTGATTAATAGCCACCCTTCCCTTAAGTTTTATGATTTAATTCCGCTCATATAGGTATGGCTATGAGTCTATCCTTTTCATTGCGGTTGAGGGCAGACCCACGTTTTTCTCCTCTTAATGGGCGGTCCTTCGGGACTGCCCATATTTTTTTGGATCCTCAAAATGCAAGACGGACTTCTGACTCGGCAACTGGGCACCTATATTATTTGGAGTTATTGAAGTTAAACGCGGGAAAAGATCCGAGTATTTTCCCCGGGCGTAGCCCGTCAGCCCAGGTCTTCGTCTATGACCTTTTTGATCTCGGCTTTGGATTTGACTCCCACCATTTGCTGGACCACCTGACCGCCTTTGAAAAACAGCAGTGTGGGGATACCACGAATACCGTATTTAGTGGCCGTTTCAGGATTGTCGTCGACATTCAGCTTACCCACTTTGACGGTAGCTTCATATTCTCCGGCGATTTCCTCTACGGTGGGAGAGAGCATCTTGCAGGGTTGGCACCACTCGGCCCAGAAATCCAAGATGACCAGCTTATCCGATTGAAGTACGGTGGAATCAAACTCTGCGTCGGTCACAGTTACAACTTTCCCTGATGACATGCTAAACTCCTTTTAAATATGACATTTGCTTTTGAGTGATTGGTATGTTTGACCCTGGGACTATCGGGCATATGTAGAATCAACATCACCGCCGCTCAACCCAGGGGATCGATTCCCTTTGTAAATTCTTACTAAAATTAAAGCAGTGAATTGATCGAAAGTATACTATCATAGTGCCCCATGGTCGGCAACGGTTTTCACCCCCGCCCGGACAACCTAACATTTACCCGCATTTAGCGGCCTGTTTTGAGGATTACGCATGTCAGAAAAAATAAGTTTTTTTGCTTACAATGAACTGATTAACGAAGCCTACTTCAAAGAAGCTGGGTTTGAACACATTGAAAAAGTTACCGTTACCTTATCTGCACAGAGGATAGCTTTCAATCGAGTGCCGCCTGAGGGAACGGGTATTGAGGGTCAGGGAATTCCCAACATCGAACCAACTCCCAACAATGCCGGAATGATGGAAGGGGTATTGTACGAAATGACGGATGATTTTCTGCCCCAACTGGATGAATTCCACGGGTATCCGACAGAATGTACCCGCAAGTTGATGCAACTCAACCGTCATGATTTCACACAGGTCAATGGAATCGTCTACTTTGCTCTGCCTGAAAAAATAGGAAAGAATCTCAAGCCCACAAAGGCTGTGATGAAACTGTTCAAAAACTCGAAAAAAGAAATGAGCATGCTCTATTTTGCCCGCCTCATGAATACTCGAACCTGCGACTGATTGCAATCAATGACCCAGACGATAGCTTTCGTACGAAGCCCTGGGTCCACTTTTTCCCATGCCATTTCCCCGCATCCGGAAAAACACTCTATCGATGTCGACCGCGCCTGTTCACAACACGAGCGCTATGTATCAGCCCTGAAAGAAACCGGAATTGAAGTTTTCCAATTCCCTCCTCTTGATGAATGCCCCGATGCGCCATTTGTAGAAGACACCACGGTTGTTTTCGATCACGTGGCGGTGGCCTGTCCTAATAAAGAAAAATCACGACAGGGAGAAGGCGCGAGCATTCATACAGCCATCAAAAAATACCGGCCCGTTGAAACGCTTCCAGCATCCGTTACTCTGGATGGAGGTGACGTGTTGAATACGGAAGAAAAACTGTTCGTGGGAATATCCCGCCGGACGAATCGGCAGGCCATCGACGCGCTGGCTGAATTCGCGAGAAAACCTGTTGTTCCCATTGAAGTCCTGCGCGGACTTCATTTAAAAACAGCGGCCACTTATCTAGGAAACAATGTTCTCGCGCTTGACTCGTCTTCTATAGACACAACCGCGCTGACTGGATTCAAATGGATTGAAACGGGGGAAGCCGACTGCTATGCCGCCAATTGCGTGACCATTGGCAATACGGTTTTAGTGGCAAGGGGATTTCCAAAGGTAGCGGATAAAATTCGTGCGGAAGGATTTAAAACGATTGAGTTGGATATGAGCGAGTTTGAAAAAGCCGGTGGCGGACTTTCCTGCCTGAGCATCATCTTCAAAAAATCTGCGGGCGGCAAGCAGAGCTAACTAAAATAGATCATCGACCACTGGTATATTGACAGGGCCACTCCCACAAAAACCAATATCCAGAAGTAACGTCTTATTGAATCATTCAAATCTTGTCCCTCACTCTTTTACCTGACACCCGTGCCGACTAAAAACTTTCTGCTTCTTTCCTTAGAAATTCGTCATCCTCATCAGCAGGTGGATTGTTACTCATCATCCACGACTCGCGGGTATATTTTTCGGCATCACCGCTGTCAAATTCTTTCAGGATTTTCTGATTGTCTTCCAGGAACTTCTTGAAAACCATTTTGGGTCTTTTTTTTCTTACTGTCATTTAGTTAAAGCCTCTTGCTTTGCCCACGCATTTCATCAATGACACGGGTTTATTTGTAATCGAAGATCATAAGGACTATGAATCCGACCGTCGTTATAACTGTCATCCAGGTCATGAATTTGAACATAAAGTTTTCCTTTTATCAAGAAGACCTTATTAAAAGCGATGTTTCCGCTTTTTATACAATACCCCAATCCTTCAAACCCTTTACCTCGGGCTTTTTATTGACTACTGGTACCGGTGCATGCGCCGGTTCTTTTTCGTTTCTATTATTGAATTTTAACTTCATGGTCAGGATTGCTCCCGCCAGAAAAAGAGTTATCGTATTCCAGACGATGAGTGGCTCTGCATTCATTATAACTCCATAGACGATCCAGCACACGACTCCCGTCCACCAGGTTACTAACATGACCAGCGAAAAGTCATCGGCCGATTTTGTTTTCCACGTTTTGATCACCTGAGGCACAAGCGCGACTGTGGTTAAAAAACCAGCTAAATACCCCAAAAGTGCCACTCCACTCATGAACAACTCCTTTCATAATACTTATATTCGAAGTCGCCGGAACGACTGAAATAATAAATTTCCGGCGTTAGTAGCCGGATACAAATTAACGAAGGAATACTTTACTTGAGTTTCTGTTCGATTTCCGCATTTACTTTTATTGCGGCGAGCGAACGGGGTTAAGTTAGTAATTTGATTCCCTTATTCAAATTTCATTCAATCCGGCAAATCCTGTTTGAGTGCTTTACCGTAGCCGACGAGTTCCACGTATCCTTTGCCTTTAATCGGCTCGCTATTGATCGTTCCTTCTGCCGTAACGCTTCCTTCCCAATAGGAAGCTGAAATGGAGCGCAGGTTATGAAGCTCCTGATCGGGCAGGTCGGGCGAGAGGGTCAGTTGAATCCCGTAACCGGGTAATTCCAGCTTCCATCCTGCGGGGTAGGTGATGCCCGACCGTTTGCTGGTCCACTGGCTTTGCGATGTGATGACAAACTCATCCTGCCGGATATGACGAGACGTGCCGTCGGCTGAAACCAGTGTCCCGCTGGAGAAAGGATCGGCGCCACCGGTCTTACGGCGCAACTGATACAGCATCAGTTCAGTGCGATCATCGAGTTTCAGCGAAAACCAGTCCCACCCCGCCAACTCATCGTTCAGTTGATCGCTGGAATATTCGCGGTCCATCCAGCTGGTTCCCATAACCTTGTATGCCTTCCCCTTCACGAACACGGTGCCGCTGGTTTTCATGCGTGTGTATGAAAAATAATGCGAAGCGTTGCCCTCTGCCCGACCTTTTTTACTGATCCCGTCCTTTCCATGAATCACAATTTTCTTTTCGGGAACGAGTCTTAAATTGATCCCCGTTCCAGACTCAACCGCTTTCAGCCAGTGCGCTTCATCCTTATCCGTCAGGAACCAATCCTCGTTCCACACCATCAACCGTCTGGAATGTGCGCCAGCATTGCCCATCCCCTTGCGATTGATTCGCTCGAAGAAATGGAATTTCTCACCGTCCACATCCGTCAAGGTCATGTGTGCGAAATAAACGTGCCCCACGTTCCATTTGGATGGGTTCGGGTTCCTGCCCGTTCCATCGAGAGCCACTCGGAAAAATGTGAGTTGGTATCCAAAGGGGCGTGCCGTTTCGGCTTCTTCCAGATTCCCGGTGTAGTACCACCATTCGATCTGGAAATCGTCGTGGGAATACATGTCCCTTGGAAACTGGTATGCATAACCCGGCAAGGCCTGACGAAAGGGTGAGGGTTCAGCCGCGAAAGCAGACTTCACATATTCTGTGTTCAGGCTCGCCAACAGAATTGCCGGGAGGATTAATATAGCCAGGGCCCAACGCATATTGCTCAAGCCTCAAAGAGATAATGCCGTTTAATAATAAAGGGGTCCAGCAATCATGATAACTCAAACACGGGTATTTTAGCTGATCGTTCGCGAAATACTATGCAAAGACTTGAGTGGGTGATATAACCCAATAGAATGGGGAAACAGATATGGTACTCATCGTCTACGCCAACGAATCTTTTGATCCCGACGACCCGGATACTTTCTACGAACAAATTCTGGAATAACAAAACCCCGCTCTTCAAAACGGAACCGTTTCTGGTGAGCAACCTCGTCGCAAACAGACGGGGCATCCTATATGTAGTGTTATTTTAAATAACCTGAGAAGCCACGGGAAACAGAGCCCACTTATGGGACCCAATCATGAATATCACAATTTTATTACCACATGTAAAAATCAGCGGCGGGGTCAAGGCGCTCATTGAATACGCCAACCGTTTGCAAGCCATGGGCCATAATGCCCGGATGTTTATACCAGGCAAAGCACCCAAATGGTACCGCCCCGATCAAAAACTGAAAGCTCGCCGAGGTGGAATGAAAACACTGCCTCCCGAAACGGTGGACTGGATGAACAACTCTTTGGCGGTGGAAGTATTTCCCGAACCAGACTCGGCCTATTTCCCCGACGCCGACATACTCATCGCCAGTGCATGGCAAACCGCAGAGCTTGCCGCCGGGTTTCCAGCAAGTAAAGGAAAACCCTTTTACTTTGTACAGCATTACGAAAGCCTGTGGACTCGCGATAAAAACAGTGCGGCAAAAACCTATGACCTGCCAATGCAAACCCTGACGATTTCCACCTGGCTTAAAGACATTCTTAAAGAAAAACACAACCAGACAGCAGAGGTGCTGGTCACACCGGTGGACCATGACATTTTTTTCTGTGACACAAAACAGTGGAACACGCCACGACGTGTCTGCCTGCTCCATCATGATTATGACTGGAAAGGTTACACAGAAGGAATTGAATCGATCCGCAGAGTTAAATCGCAGGGGAAAAGTGTTGAGTTGGTCGTGTTCGGTGGAAAAATGGAAAATCCTGCACCGTTATTTGAGTCGGAAGGTTTCAATTTCGAATACCACTATCGTCCGAGCCCTGCACGTTTACGGGAAATTTACAGTTCCTGCGACATTTATTTGTGTCCCAGTTGGTACGAGGGGCTTGGCATGCCCGCCATGGAAGCCATGGCCTGCAAGTCGGCCCTGGTCACAGCGGACACAGGAGGTTGCCTCGACTACGCCATCGACGGCGAAACAGCGCTTGTTTCCCCCGCCCAGGATATTGGTGGCCTCACCAGAAATCTGATCCGCCTGCTGGATGACGAGTCATTATTAAAATCCATTTCCGAAAAAGGGCGCCAAAAAATTTCTGAATTCAACTGGCAAACCAACTGCGAACAGTTGCAAAATATTTTCCAAATCGCTTTAGAAAAGTAAACCGCATGACCATCAACGAAAGCGATAAATATTTTTGGTTCATGACTAGTTAACGTCCCTTTAAAATGGCTAAAACGCAGTCATGACGCGGCAAAACTAAAATTTCCCCATTATGCGATGGAGCTCACTCCAAAGCATAACTAGATCTAAAACTGCTATTTATTGTGGGAGGCCTGACCTCCCCGCCCCCGCCAAAGCATTCCTAGCCAAAGTTCTCACCAAACCCCTGAAGAACCTGCTTTTGTGACAAAGCTGTCACCACATCTTCACACTACCGAAACACCCTGAGCATATTCTAACCATCATATACATAAGCAACAGAGAAAATGAGGCCAGGATTTAAGTGAGCGAAGAATGCTCTCGAAGCATAAATCAGGAGGTGTCGCATGTTTCATAAAGTAAAAGTTTTCAGCCCTGAAGGACAAATCAAAAAGGTGGTTTCGAGCAACGAATTGAGCGCCATGCATTGGAAACATTTCAGCGTTGCAGAAAATAATGTTTCACTGGTCAGCACAGGAAGAGCCAGCGTTCCCAAATGGGTAAAAAGTCACCTGGATTTAAAATACTCCGGCTACATACCTAACCCCTCATAGAGTTTTTTACCCCGGCAACCTCATTTACTTAAAGTTCCCCAAGTGAGGTTGCCGGCCTGCCTTTCTTTATAAGCCCGACCATCCCTGAACCTGAAACAGAACTACCTCCATAAAAACAATAACTTAAATAATACGACACCCTAAAACTGTGGAATTTTTATGCTGACGAACCTAAATTGGTAATACATGAAGGAAGGGTATTAAACTTAATCTGCCGAAAGGAGGGTGGATGCCATGTTCTTTCCTGTCACAATTTATGGGCCAGATGGAAAAATCAAAAAGGTGATCTCTCCTAAAACACTTGAAAGAAGGCATTGGATAGATTTCGGAAAGATGGATAAAAATCGCTCATTTTCCAGCAAGGCTAGAAAACATGTCCCTAAACAGTTAAAAGAAAAACTGGATATGGATTATTTTAACTCGAAAAATTCATACTATAACTAGAGGGCCGGGATCGCTGTTACTGCCCATGCCAGAGGGTGAGGATACCCGTTGTCACTTGCCTGCGTCTCTGAGGTACCTACTATTCAGGTTATCGAGCCGGTCAATGAGGATATCCATGAATCTTGCCATGAATTTGTTCTGGATTGCGGCGTTGAGCTTTTCAAACACCTTGCCATTTATTTTTAAAACTACCGTACCGGTCTCAGCGACAGCATTTGCCGAATGGGCAATATTTTTTACGAAAGCAACCTCGCCAAAAACATCTCCGGGTTTCAATTGGGCAAGCTTTAAATGAGGACGTGAAGTTTTATTGATATAAACCTTCCCCTTGCGAAGAATAAAAAGAGCCGGCTCAATTTCTCCTTCGCGAATAACCAACTCTTGCAGTCGGAAGGTAAGGATATGATTTTTTAGTTTCGTTATATCCGCTTTCTCTTCATCGGAAAAAATAGAAAAAAAGGGAGCTTGTTGGTAAACGCGAGTACGGTTTCCTGATTATCCACGGCATTTACCTGAAGAGTTGCAGATGACCAAAACTTTCACCCCGGCGGAAAAATCAAAAACAATATGTTTCGTCCCATAGTTCCCGCCAATCCTGTCCTATATAATATATTACCTCTTTGGCTAAATCACCCCCATATTTCAAGCCAGCTTCTCATAAATTATTAGCATCGTTTCGGCGTTTCGCTCCTGCGTAAATTTCTCTGCCAGTGAACGAGCCGATTGCCCCATCGGTTCCCTGATTGCCGGGTCCATCAAATAATCAATGGCCTCGGCGATAGCTTTGGCGTCTGAAGGCTCCTCTAACACGATCCCTTCCTTGTTCGGTGTAATTATCTCCGCCGCGCCACAGTTCCGGCTTGTGATTATTGGGAGGCCGGAAGCCAGGGCCTCCAGATTGGCGTTTCCAAAAGGTTCATAAATAGACGGCAGGGCAAACAGGTCGGCCGAGGCATAAAGTGTTTCAATCTCATCAATGGGATCAAGGTGAATAATTTTTTTTCTGTTCTCGTCCGAAGCGAAACTCAAATATCGTTCCCAATTTCCTTTTCCCACAAGAACTAGTCGCCAGTTTTTCCGCTCCAGAAATTGCACGGCTTTAACCAGGTACTCCAGGCCCTTGCGCTCGAATCCCGACCCAACAAACAATACCATCACCTCGTCACCTGCAATCCCCAACCGCTGGCGCACTTCATTTCGATAACGGTTTTTGTTATCCGGGTGGAATCTATCCAGTCGCACTCCGTTGTAAACCACCTCTATCCTGTCTTCCGGAAGCTTGTAGTGTTTTAAAATATCCCGTTTGACCATCTCGGAAATGGCGATAATTTTTTTACATTTTCCGCTCTCGAAAATAGCCTTCTCCAACCTCAGAACCAACTGGTGAAACAGGTTAAATCTGAATGTTAGCCTTTTAACAGAAGGTAAATAATTTGCCCTTCTTTCCAGCCATTCGCGGTGACATCCATCCCCCGCCCGGTAAACATCCTGAAACCATGTTCGCTCATGACTTTGCACGATATCAAATGATTCAGCACGCACCGCCCGGGCGGCATACCAGGCAAATGACAGGGTTCTTAAAAATGAATTCAGCTTTATCGCGCGTACAGGATGGACCTGAATATTGGAATGCCCGGACGACGACCACTGATTTGCGAAGATGTGGATGTTATGCCCGGCGTTGGCAAGATGTGTGGTGTACTCAGAGACAAATTGCTCAGCCCCACCATAGTTGACATATTTTTGTCTAATGACAGCAATTTTCATAATAGACCGGGAAACTTATAAGAGATCCGATTATTTTTTAGAAGAAGACATCACTTCTTCATATACGGCTATAGTTGCTTCCATCATTTTATCTACAGTGAGTTCCTGTCTGCAAAACGACCATGCATTTTCAGTCAGGCGATTCGCAAGCTCTGGGTCCTTGATCAATTTCAGAACTCCCTCGGCAATGCCCGGTGCGCTTTTAGGTTCGATCAAAACTCCACGATCGCCATTCCCCAAAAGGTCAGGGATAGAGGCTATCCTCGTGGCAACCATCGGGGCCTTCATGGCAAAGGCCTGAGGGATCACCTGCGGCGTACCTTCTCCTGTAAAAGAAGCCAATACCTGCACGTCCAATGCCGCCATAATTTCAGGAACATCTTCCCTATGACCGAGAAGAGTCACACTGTCTTCCAAACCCGCCGCTTGGGCTTTAGATTTTATTTGCTCGAAACCCGGGCCATCGCCCACAATCACAAACCGGGCATCGGGAATCTGTTGCATAATTAACGGAATGGCCTCAAGAAAATAGTCATGCCCCTTCCACCCACGGACGACGCCAATTTTTCCTATTAGTGGTTGATCGGGCTTGACCTTCAACTCCTCACGAATTCCGTTTCCAGAAATTGATGCATTGAATCTGCACAGGTCCACTCCAGCGGGAACAGACACTACTTTGTTCGGATCGACACATCGAACTCTCTTGACAATATCAGAGATCGCCTCGCCACTGGTCAGGATTCGTTCAGGGATACAGGAATATATGAGGTGGTTGGGGAAAAAGTCTTTCACCGGCAAGGACACATGCCGAGTACGCACGACGGGAACTCCCGCAAGCTTACCAGCCACACCGCCAAGCCAACTGTCAACAGAGCTGTGGGTATGTATAATATCGGGACTTATCACGCCAATATACCGGTAGAGCGCTGTGAACGCCCCGGGACTCATCATCCTTTCCATGGCAAGGGAGATAAAGTTGAACCGCGAATCTGTGAGGGATTGGCAGCGCTCTTCAAGTGGACTTCCCTTACGGCACGCTACGGAAACCCTGTGGCCTCGCTCCAGAAGCAAGGAAGTTTCCTGAAATACGCGAATCTCTTGCCCTCCCCATCCGGCGGCGGCTTCAGTATGTAGTATGTGGAGCGGTTTCAAGGCAGGAACTCAGGACAAACAGGGTGAACGATCTGTTGCAAGTGGTCGG
>FUWD013429815.1_pt2 | contig 18183 bp, 9 predicted proteins | sample 1063281 | NCBI WGS metagenome assembly FUWD01 (sample SAMEA79048168, study PRJEB19326) | metagenome | biome: marine | reverse complement strand
GCTCAAGGTGGAACATGTCATTCTCTTTTTGGTCGGTGCCTTATTTTTGGTTTACCTAATCAATTCTTATAGCACAGGTAAGCGTATGGGTGCTGAGCAAATGAGTGGTCGTAGAACACAAGAGATGTATAGCAATCAAGTTTCTACCCAACAATCTGGTGGAGGTGTTGAGCCTTCTCAACCTTTAGGTCAAAATGAAACCTACGCATCTGCTACGGATATGTCAACATCGACTCAAGGTCTTCCTCCTTCCTGCTCACGTTCTCCTGTAGCAGACCCTTCCGAACTGTTACCTAAGGATACAAACAGCCAATGGGCACAATTGAATCCCAGTGGTTCAGGTGATTTACAAAATGTAAATCTTCTTCGTTCTGGATATCATATGGGTATTGATACTGTTGGTAATTCTTTAAGAAATGCCAACTTACAGCTTCGTTCTGAACCTGCCAATCCTCAATTGAATATTGGTCCTTGGAATAACACCACAATCTCACCTGATACTATGCGTGTACCTCTTGAGATTGGACAAGGAGGTCAATAAATAATTTATCGCTTATATGAATATGAATATGAATAACCATAACACGATGTTAGTTATTATATAAAATGAATAAATTATTATAATTTATATTATATTAATTTATTATAGATGAGGATCGGTATCAATATGTATGGTTTTATTATAATATTATTTATTGTCCTGATTGCTCTTAAAATGTATTGTGAGTCAGATGAATTTAATTTGAGATGTATTGTATCAACGATAGATGGTAAGAAATATTGTGTACGCGAAAGAAATAATATCCAGAACGCATCCAACCTTTTGGCTAGGACAACTGAAAAATTAGGATATCTCGTTGAAAATGTGGGACAACGATATCCTGACCGCGAAAATGTAAAAAAACTAGTTAATAATTTTAATCCAACAACAATTAAAGAAACATTACCTACAAGTGAATATACTGCGTATAGTGAAAACAAGGGTGAAAAAATAGCGTTTTGTTTAAATAAAAAGAAAAGTGATAATAACAATCTTATAGATTCCAATACACTTATGTTTGTAGCTATACATGAAATCGCGCATATTATGACTACAAGTGTTGGACATACCGAGGAATTTTGGAATAACTTTAAATTTCTCCTCGAGAATGCGGTTGAATTAAAGATATACACACCAGTCGATTATAAAAAAGAACCAGAAGGTTATTGTGGTATGGATATAACAGATAATCCGTATTATGATTTATAATACAATACGTACATTCATTTTTACACCACTTGAATAAAAGAGAATAATATCATCTCATTTCCCTTTTTAGTTATTATAATAAGCATATTTATATATAAAATAATATTTTGATTTTATATATAAATGAATGATATTTTTAAACTGATATACTTAGACCAAGATAATATAAAAAAGTTGATAGTATTTTTTGGTGATACAAATTTGAGTATGGATACAGATAATAGTAATAGTAATAGTAATAGTAATAGTAATAGTAATAGTAATATTGATGAATTATTTGTAAAAGATAGTCAGAATTCACTCTTTAAAGGAATATTTAGTAAAGACCAACTAGATATGGTTATATCACAAAAGGTAGATGTTCATTTTTCAAAACAAATTATTTATATAGATGATACGATTGAGACTGTTAAAAAAAAACTTATCACTGTTTTTACGAGCGAACTGTTAGCTCCAATATCATTTGATGAAATATATCTATTTTCAAAGCAAATTCAAACTCTCAATAATTCACAAATATATGAGAGTCTCACACAAAATGGTAAAATTACGCTAACACGAGACGTTATGGTTCAATTTCTCTCCAATATTAACAATATCAACGAAGAAAGCATAATACCGGTTAAAGATGTTTATACTTATAATGATATTATTGATTTGAATTTGACTGAAAACCCCCAATTAGTGAATCTATCACTCGGACAACGCTTTATTATAGGTGAAAATATGTATAGTTTCACAATTAATCCTTTCAAAGTTAAAACGTTTGATAAACTGCTTAGAACAAACGCCGATAATATTCTAACCACCACAAATAAGGACTTGCTATTAACAAGCGGTTATTTATTTGAAAATACGATTTATGTATGTTTAGCAGAAGATGTATTAAAAAATTCCGTTTCTAAAAATATATCGGAGTCGGTTACTAGCAAGGTATACTATCCGTTTTTAAGCGGCAAACAAATACTTGATTTAAAACAACTTCGTGACAATAAATACGACTTATTGGAAGAAAATAAGACTCTAATCAGTACTAATTTTACAAAACAGGTTGATAATATTAAGATGTTTCATGAAATTTATAATACGAGAAAGAGCGAGTTGAATTATATAGAACAAGGTGTTCAAATGGTAGAATTTATACTCTCTCAAGATTTTGAATTCAATATTCCGTTAGAAGTCATTTTCAAATTAATTCATGCTACAAAAACGATTCCCTTTATCAAATTAAATTCTTCAAAGAAACACGAGAAAATTTACCGGATATACTGTAATAAAACAGCAACCAATGGCAAGAAAATTCCATATCTATCTAAAAACATGATTTTTAAGCTAGTCAAAACGATGGGTGCCTCAAAACGCGTGTCGTGTTATATGGAATATACTGATACCGATGATACAAATAATGAAAAAGACACTATAATTCCCATTATAGTAGAATTTGACAGTTTGGCTAATATTTATATCAAAGCAGAATTCAAAGAAGCGAAACAAATACCGTATATTGAGAAACTTATTAGTAAGGCAGTTAATCCAGTTATTGAAATCATTCGCAACTATATAGTATCCAGTGGATATTCTATGCTTTTATTTAATAACTTGTATGATAAACATGTTGAACTCATCAATCTTAAGTATTTTTCCTATATTTCTATTGATAAAAATATAAATTTAAATAAATTATTAGGATGTGTATCGAGTGTATTTAATGTTCTCGTTGGTGAATTAAAAAAGGGAATTGTTATGAGATATAAACGTGTTTCTAATTTCAATGAAATGGATAGCCAAGAGGCATTTATAGTAGAGTTATTAAATAGAGCAAACGAGGATGAGGACATTGTTAAACTATTAATGGACAATTTCCAATTGAAAGAAACCGAGGCACAACTGAAAATAGCTGATTTATTGAATAGTTTACAAATGGTACAGACATTGAATAAAAGGCGCAAGCTAAAAATCAAAAATAATCCTGGGTTTTTAACAAAAATTACTCAGGACCCGTTTAAGCAAAATATTATGGTTGAAATGGAGAATATTAATGATATTTTTTACATGTCTGTCATTCCTATTTATATTGATTCTCTTATTCGAATAACACAGGTTCCTGAATCATCCAATGTTGATTTGTCTACTATTGATGGTCTATGTAAAACAAAGCAAATGGGTGATATAGAGCAAATAAACGAAATTATTGCTCCCTCGGAGAAAGGAATTGCTGAAAATATTCCGGTAGCAATTATAGCTGAGAATTTAGCATTTGGAGAAGTTGCCTCAAAGGCAAAGGAGAAATCTATTAATGTACTAGACTTCTTATATGACGACGATGATGATGATGATGATGATGATGATGAGGAGGAGGATGATGATGATGAGGATGATGGTATTGAAGTAGAACTTGAAGATGACGATGACGATGAGGACGATGGTATTGATGTAGAACTAGCAGATGATGAGCCGTCGGCAGACGATGATATTGAAGTAGAACTAGAAGATGATGAGCCGTCGGCAGACGATAATGAGCCGTCGGCAGACGATAATGAGCCGTCGGCAGACGATAATGAGCCGTCGGCAGACGATAATGAGCCGTCGGCAGACAATAATGAATTATTAGGTGGAACGAACTCAAAAGAATCAACTGCTGACAAAGAGCCATCTACGGGAATAAAAGTAAAGAAAACGGTAAAGTTGACTATACGAGATGACGATACATTGGAAAAAAATATAACAGGTATGAGAATAGCTGACCCCAATCCATTTTTTTAAAGCAATGTATCAAAAAGACCCCGCATTGTTCTTAACAGAATCAGATGGCAAATATAGTGCTTATTCGCGTGTATGTCCGTGGAATAAACGAAAACAACCCGTTATTTTAACAGATGAAGAAAAAAAGAGAATAGACAAAGAACACCCCGGCTCATATGGTGACCATGCGATTAAATATGGTTCTGACCCAAACAAACAATACTGGTATATTTGTCCAAGATATTGGGATTTGAAAAATAACACAAGTCTTACTGAAAATGAAGTAAAAAGTGGAAATTATGGTGGTATTATTCCACAATATGCCAAAACGGTTCCTGCTGGGAAAAATATATGGGAATTCACGGATGCTGAAGGTTCCAAGCCAATATATCATGTTGGAAAAAAGGGTGAATATGTTCAACATTACCCAGGATTTTTGAAAGAAGATGTCCATCCAGATGGATTACGTGTGCCGTGTTGTTTTAAAAAATGGAAAGACCCGGAAAAAACGAAGGAGGTTCCAAAGCAAGAAGTCGATGAATATATTAAAGGTCCTGAAAAATTCCCATTAGAAGAAAATAGGTTTGGATATTTACCATTTATTGTTCAAAAATTTATAGATACTGACAACAAACAATGTCAAATAAGTGTTACAAACAAAAATTTAAAGAAGAACCATCCATGTTATTTAAGAAAAGGACCAGAGAATAGTAAAAATAAATCTTTTTTAGCATGTATAGCAGATATTTACGGAGAAAAAAATGATAATAAAGTGCTTACCCTTGAAAATTTTATTAATGAAAAACTAGTTGAAATGCTTACACCTGATACTTTTATTTCGCTTCAAAATGGTTCATTAATTAGCGAATTCCAGAGTCCTAATTTGGACAACGTTAATATGGACGAAATTAAAGATTCAGTTATTTATTCAAAACTAAAAAGTTCCGACCCGATTCAATTAAAAAAAATAGTTAGTGCGTTACAAAATTTTATCGAGTATTTAAAATCACCAAATTCTCAAGTAGATTATACTTATTTGTGGGATTTAGTTTGTCAACCAAATGAACTATTATTTTCAAAGGGTATAAATTTGGTTATTCTTAACTTACCCCAAGACGATATAACTGCGAATATAAACATAATATGTCCAACAAATTATTATGCCTTGTCTAAATATGACCCACTGAAAGAAACTGCTATTATTATTCAAAAGTATGAATACTTTGAACCGATATACATTGTTACAGATAAGTCAAAAACAAATATGTTAAGTATAGCGACTACCAAGTTATATAGTCCAGATTTAATGAAACGAATTCCCAACCTGAATAAATTATCCATTACAATTCAAGATATATATAAAACGATGTGTAATCCATTGTCTAGTTTGCCCAAGGCATATAAGTACAAGGAGATTAGATTTAAAAGAAATATTACGTTAGAGAAATCGATTGAAATATTAAATAGATACAATTTTAATATTGTCAGTTTAGTTGTAAATTACGATGATAAGGTAATCGGATTAAATGTAGCAAAAAATCAACAATCCGGGTTTATTCCCTGCTTTCCATCTGGTATAATCTCTTCTTATGAATTAGTAGATTTGGATAATGAAGAACAACTTAAAAATTTGGAAGAGACCCTTCAGTTTTTAAAAATGGTCACTGATGAAACAAAGGGAGAGATTTTATGTAAACCTGTTGTAAAAATATTGGAAGATAAATTACTTGTCGGATTATTAACTGAAACAAACCAGTTTATTGCGTTAATAGAGCCTGAATTAAATACGGACCAGAGTATAAAATACACAGTAGATGATGAAAACTTTTTCCAGGTTGATAAAATAACGCAAATTAGTAAGCAAGTAGATAAAACGAGAGAAGAATATGTAAAAAAGATAAAGTTAGAAACAGAATTGTATAATGCGTTTAGAAATAAATTGCGAACGTTATTAAATAACTTCAAGAATAAAAATGTCCGAGATGACATTGAGTCTATATCAAATTCTGTACAAATGGTTTATTTTTTACAACTAGAGAAGTTGATACGGTTAATAAAACAACTCATGTCTCAATCGGTAGAGTTTGTTCCTGTAACAAGGCAATCTATAAAGAATATAGAGGATAATTTAAAAGAAGGGGATATTTTATTGATACCAAAAAACAATTTACTCAGTAGTCTAGATAATGAAGAAATTTATTATAGTAAAATTTCGGATGAGTTAATTCGATATAATCGCATTAAACAATTTATGTTCAAACCGAAAATGTTCTTATCGTTCACTGAATTAAAATACGATTTAAGTCAAGATGAAATTATTTTATTACAGTCTCTATTGACTCAAGATTATTTTGACGATTTAATACCAGATGTTACAAGTAAATATATCTCATTTAATTCATATGATACAGCCGAACCGAGTATTTCTCAAAAATACGATAACACCTATAATAAACCAGTTCTAAAGGAAAAACAAAATGTAGAAATAATGAAACCTCTGGAAAAAATGAACGTAGCAGATAAAGATGGCGTGGCTTTGCCTGATGAAAAGCCATTCAATATATATAATACGTGTCCGTTCACAAAAAAGGATGTTTTTTCGAAATTAAAACTTAAATTTAGAGGTGGGTATAAAGATATCGTTTTTTCATTCAGTTCTCCAGAATGTACATTTGATGTAGCTTTAACATTGATTAACAATTCCATATCTAGTCCAATTGATATAAATGGTATAAAACAAGGTTTGATACGAAAATACCAAGAATTGTTTGTCATGTATCCAACCGAAATAATTAATTTGTTTCATTATTATGGGTATATAAGTCAATCAAAGGAATTAGCAGATAATAAATTGTCGATTGAAAATATAATTATGAATGAAAGTTATCATATTACTAATTTTGATTTAATATTGATATCGGATACATATGATATTCCAGTTACACTAATCGCACCCAATGTTTATAGAGAGAATAATAATGAATATTTATCAATGAATGTTAAGAAAGGATATACTTATATTATTCGAACATCTGGTGTAAATAAATATAACACAAACTTACCAAAATTTAAAATGATTATTAATAAAAATGGTAGCGGTTTGTTGAAACTTGTAAACCTACCTGAGCAATCAATGCGTGATGAAATTGTCAGCCAAAATAACACTATCGTATCTTTGTTAAAAACATATAATTCTGTAACCATTGATAACCATGTAATTGATATGGAAAATATGGATGACGCCGATACTACTATACCGAAACCAAAAAAAATCGCAAAAATAGCAAATAGAAAGCTTAAGTTGGTAGAGGCTATATAATTCGATAAATCATGTCGAATCAAACCGTTATAATAGTTTATCGTTATAAAATATTATAAGTTGTATTCTTGTTTTTATGCGTTGCTCGTATCGTCACTCTTGTCTATGTCGTCTATCTCGTCTATCTCGTCTCTTTCCTCTATGTCATATCTAACTTCCAGAGTATCAGTCTCCATCTGAATCGCGGATATATCACTTATTAGTTGTATTATTGAACGTATTATACCTTGACGTTCTGTATATTCTCTTAATTCGTAAATTTGTAAATACTCATTATCTATGTTATCTTCGTTATGTACGGACGATACAACTATTACATTGGATACATCAATGGCATTTGTACATATATCTTCCTCATTTATAGGCGATTCCTCATTTATAGGCGATTCCTCATTTATAGGCGATTCCTCATTTATAGGCGATTCCTCATTTATATCGTTAATATCGTTGATATCAGTTATACTTTGTTCATTAGTTAATGATTGTATTGTTATTGTATTTATATTATACGACTCTATTATTTCACATACAATTGGATAATATTTATTAGTTATAATGTCTAATTGTTGTTCAGTAAACTTATAATCTTTTATAAAATTAAATATTGTTGCTTTTTTTAATTCACATTTACGTGATGACATAACTTTATCAAAAGTCGGAAACATAGAATATGCTTCCTCATATACACAACCAACAAAATAACATTTTTGTTCTAACATAATCATATCTGGCTTAGGAAAATATATGTCGTTCGGTATAAAAAATGCCTGTTTTTCTTCGTAATGTAATCGACTAATGTAATATAATTTTTTTATAGATAGACATATAATTTTTCTTCCAAAATAGGGATTTTGTTTCTTGAATAATTTTAACTCTTTTACTAGTATATCGGTATGTTTAATCATCAAATCATCTTCATATGAATACATGGCCATTAAATAGTGTTTAAGATATTTCTCCATTACTTCTACTAATCTTTTCGATGGAAAATGTCTATCATTATTAATAGTTGAAGTCATATATTTGCTATTAACAAAATCAAGCATACTTCGTATATAGATTGCCTTTTTATTTTCGTCAAATAAATGACAATTTTCTACAATATAATTCTTTATGATAAACTGGTTGTAGTTCTCAAAATGCTCTAACGAGAAATTGCTCTGAAAAAAACGAGAGAATAAAATAGACATATTAGTGTTGGAATTATTTATAAAAAAATAAATGTTATATAAATTTGTAATAGAAAATGGTTTATTATTCCATGGATTTTTAATTTTAGTTGGCTCTGGAAAAAAATTATATTCGTATGATAATGATGTATTTATTATACGTGTTAAATCAAAAATAGAAAATTGTTGTCTTGTCTTGTCTTGAATAATGTCTATCTTGTATCTATTTGATACTTCGCTCAGGGGATTAAAATTTAAATCCATTGGTTCTGTTAAATATTTTTTTGTTTTGAATAAACATATATTTTTAAATTTGTATAATGCTAACAAACTGCGTTGTGTAGAAGAGTATATTTGAATTATATGCTCATTTTTATCTGTATCATTTTGGTTCACATTTAAATAATTTTTTAACATAAAGTATTTATATTTTATGTATTTTTTCCAAGTATAATGGGTTCTCTTCTTACATACATTTGATATAAAATAGGATGAAAATAAAAAAATATTTGCTATGTTTGTTTGATCACTAATTTTGTCATATTGATGTTTAAATAATTTCTCAAATACATACATTACTTAATATATGAATATCAAGTTATGTTTAAATTGAATATAATGTTATTATTCTAGTATTTCATTTGATATTTATTTTTGTATTTTTGTATTTTTGTATTTTTGTATTTTTATTTTGTGTGTTCTAAAACTCAATATCATAATCATCGTCTTTGTCGCCTAAGTCTACTTCTTTAATATTCATAGCATTGCTGTCAATCGTTAAATTATTAATACTACACTTGTCGCCTGAATCAGAAACACCCTCAAATGCGTTATCAATCACTTTTTCGCCGTCTTCTTCGTCATCTTCTACGGGTTCTTGTTCCATTAGAGCATTGATATCGGCAAGCACTTGGAAAGCAGATGTTCCAAAATATCCTTGTTGCCCACACATTACATTAGCTGATACTCCTCGCATTTGGTCCAATTCAGCATGTCTGGCAGCCTTCAAGAACATCTCAGGCGTCTCCTCGAAAGAAGCCTTGGCAATTGGACCAATGTCGTCATTGTTAATACCATGTCTAAAGATTGAAATCATTTTCGACTTGTAGCACATTCTATCACACAACATACTGAGATGGTGATAGTTAATATATGTGCTATCAAACTCAATTACTTCAGTAAGCTCTTGGAAAATAGCATTTCTGGCTGCCTCTATTCCAAATGTGCGATAAATTTCTTGAATATCATTACTGACTGTACGATTTACATCGATATAATCCAATGATAATATTTCAAGCAAATTCGTTCCGACTGTATCAAGGACCCAGCTTTCCTTCTTAATATATCTACCATCCTCTTTAATGACATTATCTGTAATCTTGCGTAAAACAACCTTTTCAATATTTTTAATACCAGTTAGAACAATATTGTTAAGCAAATTGTCTTGGAAATTTTTGAGTAAATAGATTTCATCCGACTGGTCAAGCGGGTTCACCTTTCCTGCCTTCTTTTTATTCGAAATCATATTCTTAAGGCGAAGTCTAAAGATTAGCTTATCCGAATTATAGTCAGAATATACGCAATGAACTTCATCATTAAAACTATTGCTAATGGCAAAATTAATATCATCCATTGTGATGTTCTTATCAAGCATAGACTCCTTGTCCAATTCCATTCGTATAACCCATTTTGATTTGTCCTTGGAGTCCACCAACTGTTGTCCACCACATTGGTCTAATAGACGTTCGAATTCATAGTATTGAGTCAAGGCATCTACATCTTCTTCAATAAGACTATTTAAATCATCTGGGTCAAAACAAATTTCAATAGAACTAACAATCTCATTTAACTTTGTATGTTCAATTGCTGGAATGAGTTTTTGTGCGTTCTCTCTGCTACCTTCTTGATCCTTTGAAATATAAATGGTTACAGATGGATTTTTAGGATTTTCAGATAGAGACAGAATTTCCTCAATTCTCGGCACACCACGAGTTACATTTGACTTGGACGCTACACCGGCAAAATGGAATGTATTGAGTGTATTGTGTACTATGATACCATAGTCTGTCATAAATGTTTGATTTGCTGGAACTGTAAAATCATATACATATTCTGTTTGGTCTGGTGTATAGATTTCAATGGATTTTACTTCGTCCCAAATAACATTTGAATTTGCGGCTTGTTGTAAAATTTGTAATTCTGAATGAATTTCTCTTGCGTCGGGATGAGACGCGAATGTATCGATATACTTCTCCAATGTTCGTCTACCAATGGATTCTTTATTTGCCCATCTACCATAATTACGACTTTGACCAGGTATTTTCAAAATCTTACCACATTTGGCGATTACATCACCTAGTCCATTGATTCTATCGATATCATCACTTAAACTATGAACATTGTCGCGGCTATTATATTTCACTAATTCATTCAATACTTCCCCGTGTTTTAATGAACCAATCTGTTTATGATATACACCAGCGTATTTGGCAGAAATGGCAAGGTTATACATAGTTGTTCCTTTTACCATGTTTTCTTTAATAGACCCGAAAATGTCAAAGTAATTTATTAGCAGTGCCATATCCTTAATGAGTTGATTTGAACGACTACATACACGAATTTGATGATGATTGGCATCACACACAAAATTACCATCTCCGTCAAAGTATGCTTGAATAAGACCCGCTTTGAATTCATTCGGAGCAGTAAAGGCAAATTCTGGAACTGTTTTCACAAATGAACCGGTATTACATGTTTTTAATAACAATTGGGCCAGTTCTTTATGACTAAAACTAGTGGAAGAACTTGGACCATATTCACCTTGTCCATTATATGTGGATGCGGGTTTTCCAAAACGTTTTGCTATTTGGTGTGTATTTTGAATAAAGTCATTATGAATGCTTGTTATACATATCTGGTTTTTATTAATATTTCCTTCGGCTAAATAGGCGCCTACAAACCATCCAAATAAATAGTCTAAATTATATTGTTTGTCGTCGATTTCAATAGAGCATTGTTTAAAAGTATTGTCAATATGTTTAGTGACTGGAATGCGCATACCTACTGTCATATTAGCACCTGTAATGGGTTCAACCGTATTATTTTTACGAATTAAATGAGAATGGCTGGTGGTTGTTTCTACAATTCTACCACTTTTTGTAGTAACCTTCATCAATTCTCCATTTACAGGATGTCTGCTTACATGGGATATTTTGTTCCAACGTGTTTTTTCTTCTCCGTCAACCCCAATAATATAATACTCGTCATCCAGCGTATCCAATAATGTCTCTACGCTATCATGATGACCTGTATTAAATGTATATTCTGGTAGTTGTTCAATGATATTATCACATAATGTTCCAATTTTAGTTCTCACCGAATTAATTTGACCAGTTTGTTTATTTTTTTTAATTACTCGAATATTTTCACTGCGTACGATCGACATTTGAGTTGTTGGTTCGCCAATAGATTGCGCAGCAATCATTCCCACCATCTCTCCAGGTGCGACAATCGCATTTTTATACACAGTTGTAATCATCTCTAGTAGAGAAATCAGCGTCTTCCTGTTAAAACGCTTCACAGTTAAGAGTTCCTTGGGAGACAAGTGGAAATAATACATTACCTTGAATAGTTCTGTTGGTGGAGCGTAGACAATCTTCTCCAAATTTTTGAAATTATTCTCAATTAGTGTAAAAGCTTCATAGGGTGTAATGTCGACCATCGAATTTTTAGTAATATGTTGTAACCCTTGAATATTATTCGTGATATGTTGAAATGACACTGGTATGTGAACCATTTTTCCATCCGTATTTTTGAAAATATTTTTAACAATATCTTCGCGCTTTTCAATCATATATTCAATGTAAAATTTTGTCTTTGTTGATAAATCGGTTTGTTGCTTTTCCATACGACCTTCTGCTCCCTTTGTATATGGTGTCATAAATACACTTGTGCTATCGTTTTCTGAGGGGAAATGATAATGAGCATATATTTCTTCCAATGACATACCTACAAGCGATAGTAACTGGTTTTCTACGCGAACTGTGTCGATACCATCATCGCCATATTGGAACTGAACAATTTTTTGCTTATTATTTCTAACCGTCATATCATACTCGACTTTTAAATCCTCCAAACCCTTGATTAATCGTCTTTGAATATATCCAGTTTGCGAAGTCTTTACAGCTGTATCAATTAAACCAACACGCCCACCCATAGCATGAAAGAACAGCTCCTCTGGAGATAAGCCAGAAATGAAAGAACTCTCTACAAACCCACGTGCCTTGGGAGAATCGTCAAACTTTGTGTAGTGAGGTAACGTTCTGTTTTCAAAGCCATATGGAATTCTCTTTCCATCGACCGTCTGTTGTCCTAAGCATGAAATCATCTGTGAAATATTAATATCACTACCCTTTGAACCGGCATTAACCATAATCACAAAACGATTGCCCTTCTCCAGACTCTTACGACCAATCTTACCTGCCTCATTCGTCGCATTATTCAAGATATTTGTTACTTGAGTTTCAAACTCCTCTTCGTTTGATTTTCCAGTTTTATTCTCGAAAATACCAAGATGTGTTTGGTCTATTAAATTCTTTACCTCCTTCTTTTTAGTTGTAATTGTTTGGGCGATTTTTTCGTTTGTTTCCTTGTCTGCAATCAAATCACTGATACCAACGCTATAAGAACTCGTCTTCATATACTCGGTCACTACATTCTGTAAGTTGTCTATGAAATCAGAAGATGCCATGTTTCCATAGTAGTTACAAATTCTTTGAAGGAGTCCTTTTCCACCCCCACCTAAAACACCCTTTTCCATTTGTCCACGCATATATTTTCCGGCAACAATCTCCAATACATTATTGGACTTGCTATATTCCTCCTCGTCACCAAACAAATTTGTCTTGTGTTTCATTGTAATAGGTGGCATTATTTGCGACATTATGTCAAAACTTGTTAATTCTTTATTTTTCTTGAGAACAGATGTATCCACCTTGTTAAATGCCATTAACAAATTCATCGCCTCACGTTGGTTAAACTTTATATTTGGTCTTGTAAATCTATATGCTCCAAGCAACGAGTCTTGGAACACGCCGACAATAGACGCATTATTAGCTGGACTAATTATTTGGTACGGCACTGCTGCCAAATTTTTCAATTCTGCCTCGGACTCTTCATCCTGAGGCATGTGTAAATTCATTTCCATTATTCTTCTATGTCTCCATAGAAGCCGGACTATACCTTGTGCCTTATCTGGTTGATTAAACCTTCATTTAAGACCCGTAACCGTCTAGTCTCTGAACCTTCTCCATATCCTATCATAACGGACTTAGGAGCTTGGCTGCGGATTGTCTAATCCCAAAACGTTTTTACCATTGGGTTCGGCAGTTAACCGAGTTCCCCCATTATGTTTCCATTATGGGGTGGTAGTTTTGGGCTCTAAAGAGTTTCCCGCAATTTGGCTACGTTGCCATTCTTTCAATTCTAATATAAATTTTTTTGCTCTAATTATCGTTATATTAGTTTGAAAGAATAACTAGATGATTATATTAGTAATATGTACCTTTACATGAAATACATTTACTAGTAGACTTTACACCGTTTTCCCCAATAAGTATTATCTACAACTTATTGAGCGGTCACCTGTTGGGGACAAAATCTATCCCCATCAAAATCAGCATTGTATGGTTTGGTGTCGGCTACATTCATGCGAAAGGTATCACCCTTATACATGATAACTGCTATATGACACATCATACTCATTCTATGAAGGGTCGGTTGTCTGTTAAACAGAATACCATCACCATTCATCATATGGCGATGAACAATGTCACCATATTCAAGTTGGATATTTTCTCTATCCGCATATCGTAGGGTAATTTGTTCGCCATTTTTCTTTTCCAAGATTTTAGCACCAGGATATTCATCTGGTCCATTTTTTACCAATTTTAGTAGAAAGTTCTTGTTCATAGCATTAACAGTAACCGGTTTGGTAATATTCTTGGCTACTTTGAGAGGAATACCAAGCTCACGAATAGATAGATTCGGATCGGGTGTAATCACTGAACGAGCTGAAAAGTCGACACGCTTACCCATCAAATTGCCTCTTACACGACCTCCCTTACCATTTAATCTCTCTTTGATAGACTTTAAAGGACGCCCAGAACGCTGTGCGACAGATGCTACCCCTGGTATTTTGTTATCAACCTGTGTCGCAATATAATATTGAAGTACTGTGTGCCAATCGTCAATAATATTGGAGTTCGCATTCTCTTGTATTTTCTCTTGAAGTGTCTTGTTTGCCTTGATAATATTTACCAAAATATGACTAATATCGTCTTCACTTCGTTGCTGTCCATCCATCTTAATAGACGGACGAACTGCTGGAGGTGGAACAGCCAATACTTGACACACCATCCAGTCTGGTCTTGAAAACACCGGACTGAACCCCATAAAGTTTACATCGTCATCTGAAATGCGGCGCAATATTTTTAATACAATTTCGGGAGTTAATTTCATATTTAGTTTATCCTTATCATCATCTGTTAGTCCATCTACGTTATCCCATTCAGCAAATAATGTCGCTAAACCTTCTTTCTTGATTTTTTTTGGTTGCAAACATCCACATCCATCCTCGCTGTCCTCTCCACAACGATTTACGACACTTGCCAACTTGAATACGTAGTTCCATCTCTCATCTGCGGATAGCTTAAGTGCTTGTTTATATGTTTCCTTGCTAATCTTTAACTTGCTACACTTAATACATACACATCTCAAAACTTTTATAACAGTAGTTAAATACTGAATATAAAATACTGGTCTAGCTAGTTCGATGTGTCCAAAATAACCAGGTGTTTCCATATAATCTAATCCGTCTGTTGGACAAATTAATCCTGGCTCTAATACACCCATTCGCGGGTCAAATAGTCCTCCAATTACAGGCTTGTTATTAATATATGTATCTCTTGATGTAATTTCAGCAACGGAGCCTTTGCGAATCTCATCTGGACTTAATATACTAAATTGAATACCTATGATTTTAGAACTCTTCTTCTTGGGAATATTCTCTTTAAAGTGGTTCGCCATCCTTCCTTATAATATAATACAATATATATCTTCATTTAAATCATCAATTTTTTAATTAATTTGTCGTAAAATAAATACACAATAATTAAAAATTGAAGTTAAATATTAAATATAACTAGATATATACAATTAATAAGATGCCCGTTTCCAAGGACAATAAGAGTACCAAGCAGTCTAAGAAGGTGTATAATACACGTTCTGGTTCTCAAAACAAAAATTTAAAAAAAAGTTCTGAGAGTGACAGTAGTGACGATGACAATGATGATGTTAGTATCCATAGTGATAGTGACGAAGAAGAAATGGACGTTCACGAATATAGAAAATTTTTACAAAAGATATTTCCATCTAAACATTTAAAGAATAATATTAAGGTTGGAGAAAAGTTAAAAAGGGCTTCTCAGGAAATTAGTGAAGAAGAAGACGGAATGGATGCGGGTGAAAATGAAACCGTTGAAAAGACGACAGCACCTACTAAGAAATCTGCCAAGAATTCGTCTAAGAAATCTGCCAAGAAGAAGTCCAAAGTTGAAGTTATTGAGAGTGATGATGAAGGCGATGATGAGAACGATTACGAAACAGTCGAAGAAGAAGATAGTGATGAGGAGGAATATGAAGAAGGAGAGAACGTACAAATAAGTCGTCGTGGAAAAAAAGGTTTCAATATTATCTTTACTATCGGCGATCCTATGCGTAATGAAGATGATTCTGAGGAGGAAGATGATTCCGATTACGAGGGTGAAGATGAAGATGAAGATGAAGATGAGGACGAGGACGAGGATGAGGATGAGGACGAGGACGAGGACGAGGATGGAGAGAATGTGGATGAAAACGAAGAAGATGTGGAAGATATTGCTAAGCAACAAGAAACAATCAATGAAATTAGAAAAACATTTGAAGGCATTTTAGAAAAGGACAAAAAGAACAAGATTGCTCTTGCTGGATTAAAGGATCTTGAGTTGAAGGAAAAGAAGATTAAAAAGAAGCAGGAAAAAAAGGTAAAGTCTCAAAAGACAAAGAATGTTAAGAAGTTTAAGAATTTAGTTAACAAGAAGAATCTAATGAATGATTACAAGTTCTTCAAGGATAACTTATCTATTGAGGAACAGCAAAAGGTAATTAATGAAGTTGAAGAAATTAACAAGATTAATATTGTTCAAAAACCATATAGACTTACTCTTTTGGAATCAGATATTCCGATTCATCTCAAGTCAATTGCGCTTAACAAGATTTCGTCTCTTAGACATATGGACCCCGGAAACGGCGAATATTATAAGATAAAGAATTGGGTTGATACTTTTATGCAAATTCCATTTAATCGGTATAAAAGTTTGCCCCTGTCTATCGAGCACGGAATTGATGCTTGTCATGAATACATGTCAAATTCAAAGGATATTTTAGACCAAGCTGTCTATGGATTAAACGACGCCAAGATTCAGATTATGCAAATGATTGGTCAGTGGATTGCGAATCCAAATGCGGTTGGAACAGCCATTGCTATCAAAGGTCCAATGGGAACCGGAAAGACGACTCTTGTAAAGGAGGGTATTAGTAAAATCCTTAATCGCGATTTTGCGTTTATTGCTCTAGGTGGTGCTACGGATAGTAGCTTTCTAGAGGGACATGGTTATACATATGAAGGTAGCACTTGGGGTAAGATTGTCGATATTTTGCTAAAGACCAAGTCGATGAATCCTGTGATTTACTTTGACGAGTTGGATAAAATTAGTGATACACCCAAAGGAGAGGAAATTGCTGGTATTCTAACACATCTTACAGATACTGCTCAAAATAGTCAATTTCATGACAAGTATTTCGCTGAGATTGATTTTGATTTAAGCAAGTGTTTGTTTATCTTTAGTTATAACGATGAATCACGAGTGAACCCCATTCTATTAGACAGAATGTATAAGATTCAAACTGCTGGATATGAAAAGAAGGACAAGCGCACGATTTCAAAGAATTATTTGATTCCTAAGATTATTGAGCAAGTGAATTTCAAGAGTGAAGATATTATTATTCCAGACGATACCATTGATTTTATTGTAGAAAATTATACCGAAGGTGAAAAGGGTGTTAGAAATCTAAAGAGAAGCTTGGAAATTATTTATACCAAGCTAAATCTCTATCGATTGATGAAGCCTGATTCCAAGCTATTTGAGCAAGAAATGACACTTAAAGTAGAATTCCCATATACGGTAACGTCGGATATCGTAAAGAAACTTATTAAAATGGACGAAACCAAATCCAATACAATCTATGGATTATATGTTTAAATCTTCAAGGGTGTAAAGATAAAAATGTTATATGAATTAGTGATGGAAACTAAAAATAAGTTAGTAATAAATAATAAAAATAAAAATAAAAATAAACTTTTTTTTTGTAAATCAATCGAAACCGTGTGTAATGATTATAGTTTGAATAAGGAAGAATCTAGTTCTAAAATAGTAAATGAAATAGTAAAACTATGTGAACACGATATAATCGAAGATTATGTAGAAACGGGTGTAGAATCGAATATGATAAAAATTCGATATTGTCAGATTTGCTGGGTAACTTTTACGTAAATGAAAGTAATATACACCTTCGGACATTTACACCCTTGAAGATTTAAAACGGAA
>FUWD013236332.1_pt2 | contig 18210 bp, 16 predicted proteins | sample 1063281 | NCBI WGS metagenome assembly FUWD01 (sample SAMEA79048168, study PRJEB19326) | metagenome | biome: marine | reverse complement strand
AAGCCAGTACGGTGCAGGGTCCAAGGGGTCGTTCAGTTCGATTTTCACGACCGGGTCAATCCACCCTCGGATGACAAGCCAAGCTCGCGCGTCCAGCGAAACACCTCGCTGGGCTCGGGCTTCTTCCTGCTGAAACGGGGTTACTGCCTTGATGTATCGAAGCTCTAGGGTGGCCTCGCCAGCTCGGAAGTGCCCCGAATCCACCGTAAGTGTAGGGGAGCGCCACCACAGGAGACCTACTGCTCCTGCCCACAGGCCAACACCGACAGCGACGCCCAAAAAAAGATTGAGCGGGAGGAAAATTAGGGAGGTTGCCGGTATTACCAGGCCTATCGCCACCACAAGCCACGCAGCGGGTGCAAGTTTTTCACGGTAATACAGCATGCTTCTATTGCACCACGTATACCCTTAGAAAGTGACCATTACCGTTGTTGACGTCCTGGTAACAGGAACCATCCCGAGCTATGCAAGGGCGGGGGATGCTGGAGCAGACCTCAGCGCCACAACCTCACACACGCTAAAACCAGGGGAGAGGGCCCTTGTCAGCACTGGCGTATCTTTGGCGCTCCCTGAGGGGTTTGTCGCACTGGTGATGCCTCGCAGCGGGTTAGCGTTGAAGCACGGGATTTCTCTGGTTAATTCACCGGGCGTCATCGACGCTGGGTATCGCGGTGAGATTCGAGTCATCATGATTAATCATGACCCGCACGAAACCTTTACCGTGAGCCCTGGTGACCGGATCGCGCAACTGGTGCTTCAGGAAGTAGCGAAAGCGCGGTTTCACTCTGTGGACACTTTGCCCGGTAGCGGACGTTCCGATGGGGGTTTTGGCTCCACCGGTGTTCACGCCCACTAGGGTATGTCCGTGACTGATATTCCAACGAGTGCGTCAACCGGTGATGATGAGTATGAAAAGTCTGCTCCCCCCAATCGCGCCACAGATGGTCCATTAGACGAGAATGAAGCCGGGGCAATCAAGCCCTCTGTTGACTTGGGGAGCCTACGGATTGAGCCTCGCCGTGGCATGCAATTGCGGATAGAAGTCGACAAAACCAACAACCGCGCAATCGCCGTTACCCTCGAACATCAGGGCTCAACCCTCCAACTTCAACCCTTTGCGGCACCGCGATCCTCGGGCCTGTGGCACGGTATCCGAGCGCAAATTCAGCAGCAGATAACCTCCCAGGGTGGTTCCGCGACAGAAGCTGAGGGTCCTTTTGGCCCCGAACTGGTCGCCGTGGTTCCGGTTCAAGCCGAGGGGCAGTTTGGCACCAGAAAAGTCCGTTTCGTGGGGATTGATGGGCCCCGATGGTTTCTCCGCGCCGTAATTGGTGGGGACGCCGCCAGTAACGCTGAGGCGGCGGAGGTAATCCACCAAATGATTAGAAGCGTCGTGGTGGTGCGCGGGGAAACCCCACTGCCCCCGCGTGACCTGCTTCCCCTTCGTGTTCCGGAGACACCTGAGAATGCTGAATGAGATGTTGTACACCGCATGGTGAAGGACGATGGGGATGTCCCCGCTGCTGATGCCGCCACGCGGGCTGTCAAAAGTTCCCGGCTCACCGCTCTAACCGAAGAAGGTGCTCCCACCGGGGCGGCCTTGTGGACGGCGGTGGGAAAAAGCCGAGGCGTGATGGAGTCTCTCACGCCGGGACTCGGTTTTTTGGGCGTTTACGCGCTCACCGCGGATGTGCTTCTGTCCGTTATGGCTCCTGTCATGGTGGCCATCGGGTTCATTGCGGCGCGTTTGCTCACCCGCACACAGGTCATGCCGGCAGTGGCGGGTCTCATCGGGATCACCGCATCCGCATCGGTTGCCATATTGAGTGGTCGAGCGGAAGATAATTTTCTTCTGGGTTTTGTGGTTAACGCTCTCTGGATTGCCGCGTTATTAGTTTCTCTGATTCTTCGCCGGCCACTTGCGGGTTGGGTTGTTTCTGTGTTGCGGGGGGACCCCACCTGGCGTAAAAACATGGTGATGTTTCGGGTTGCCGTTGTCGCGACGTGGATGTGGGTCATCATCTTTGGGCTTCGGCTCACGATTCAAATTCCGCTCTACCTTGCGGGGGAGGTCAGCGCTCTGGCAATAGCGAAATTGGGCTTAGGGGTCCCGCTTTACGCTGCGGGTTTATGGTTTACCTGGTTGCTGTTTCGCAACGTGGCCTCAAAGGGTGAGTCTGTGGTGCAGTGATAAGATTTATCTCGACATAAAGATATCTGGGCCATGCCCGGTAAGGAGTCAGCCGTGAGTTCGCTTAATAGTTTCCAGTCCCGTGCCGATCTGAAGGTTGGGGACTCAACCTTCGAAATTTTCCGTTTGGATGCGGTCGAAGGCCACGAGACACTCCCGTTCAGCTTGAAAGTGCTGCTGGAGAACTTGTTGCGGACAGAAGATGGCGCCAACATCACGCGTGAACAGATCTCTGCGCTTGGGAGCTGGGATGAGAAAGCCGAGCCTTCCACGGAAATCCAGTTCACGCCCGCTCGCGTCGTGTTGCAGGACTTCACCGGGGTCCCCTGCATTGTCGACTTGGCCACGATGCGAGAAGCCATTGTGGATCTTGGGGGCGACCCCAACAAAGTTAACCCTTTGTCCCCCGCGGAACTCGTCATTGACCATTCCGTGATTGCTGACTTGTTTGGCAAGCCGGATTCGTTTGAGCGCAACGTTGAGATTGAATATGGCCGAAACGGCGAGCGGTACCAGTTCCTCCGGTGGGGACAGGAAGCTTTCGATAACTTCAAAGTTGTTCCCCCGGGAACCGGGATTGTGCACCAGGTAAACCTCGAGAATTTGGCCAAAGTTACGTACACAAAGACTGTGGGCGAAACGACACAAGCATTCCCGGACACGTGTGTAGGAACCGATTCTCACACCACCATGGTGAATGGCTTGGGAGTTTTGGGCTGGGGAGTGGGCGGCATCGAAGCGGAAGCCGCCATGCTGGGCCAACCCGTCTCCATGCTGATTCCTCGCGTAGTCGGGTTCAAACTGACCGGCGCTATCCCCACGGGTGTGACCGCGACCGACGTCGTCCTGACCATCACGCAGATGCTGCGTGAGCACGGTGTGGTCGGAAAGTTTGTGGAGTTTTATGGCTTGGGTGTCACTCAAGTGCCACTCGCAAATCGGGCCACCATCGGAAACATGAGCCCCGAGTTTGGCTCGACTGCTGCCATGTTCCCCATCGATCAGGTCACCCTGGACTATCTGGAGTTGACCGGTCGCTCGCCCGAGCAGATTGCTCTCGTGGAAGCGTATTCCAAGACCCAAGGTCTCTGGCACAACCCCGCTATTGAGCCGCGATATTCCGAGTTCATGGAACTGGATCTTTCTACTGTGGTGCCGAGTATTGCTGGGCCCCGCAGACCTCAAGACCGCATCGAATTAAGTGGTGCCAAAGAAAAATTCCACAGCGATGTTGCCGACTACTTGTCACAGGAAACGGCGCGCGAAGGGGTCTCTGTTACCAGCGATGGGAACACTTTTGACCTCACCAACGGTGCCGTCACCATTGCTGCCATTACCTCCTGCACAAACACCTCCAACCCTTCCGTGATGTTGGCCGCCGGTTTGCTGGCGCGGAACGCACACCAAAAAGGTTTGACCTCAAAACCTTGGGTGAAAACGACGCTTGCCCCCGGGTCCAAAGTCGTTACCGACTACTACGAAAAAGCTGGGTTGATGGACGACCTTGAAGCTCTTGGGTTTTACCTCGTCGGCTATGGATGCACGACGTGTATCGGGAACTCCGGTCCATTAGCGGAAGACATTTCACAAGCAATCTCGGATCACGACCTTGCTGTTACCGCCGTCTTATCAGGAAACCGTAACTTTGAGGGTCGCATCAATCCGGATGTGAAGATGAACTATTTGGCCAGCCCGCCGCTCGTCATCGCCTACGCCCTTGCGGGAACTATGGATTTTGACTTCGAAAAGCAGCCCCTCGGTGCCGATCACGAAGGAAACGACGTTTTTCTCCGTGATATCTGGCCCGAAGCCAGTGAGGTCCAGGCGACCATCGATTCCTCCATCAGCACCGAAATGTTTGCCACCCAGTACGCCAGTGTTTTCGAAGGAGACGAGCGTTGGCGTTCGTTGCCCACCCCCGAAGGGGACACGTTCGAATGGGATGAGACCTCCACCTATGTCAGGAAACCCCCGTACTTTGACGGAATGACACTGGAGCCACAACCCGTCACGAACATCGCTGATGCTCGAGTGTTGGCGCTCTTAGGGGACTCTGTCACCACGGACCACATTTCCCCTGCGGGCAATATCAAGGCGGACTCACCGGCAGGTCATTACCTCAGCGAGCACGGCATCGAGCGAGGCGACTTCAACTCTTACGGCTCACGCCGTGGAAATCACGAAGTGATGATTCGAGGCACCTTTGCAAATATCCGCTTGAAGAACTTGCTCCTAGAAGGCGTGGAGGGTGGTTTCACCCGTGACTTCACTACGGGAGAGGGTGCTGAAAGTGCCATCTATGACGCCAGCGAAAACTACCGTGAGGCTGGAGTGCCTCTGGTCATCCTTGCCGGTAAAGAGTATGGATCTGGTTCCTCCAGGGACTGGGCTGCCAAAGGAACGAGTCTTTTGGGGGTCAAAGCTGTGGTGGCCGAAAGTTTTGAACGTATTCACCGTTCAAACCTCATTGGCATGGGAGTTATTCCGCTTCAGTTCCCTGATGGTCAGACTGCAGCGTCGCTCGGCTTAGCCGGTACGGAGAGCTTCACCATCACGGGCATTGATGCGCTCAACCATGGAGATGTTCCCCGCACTGTGACAGTGGTGGCATCGCCCACAGCGCATTCGGTGGGAACCCCTGATGAAATCACTTTCGAGGCGCGTGTGAGGATTGATACCCCGGCAGAAGCAGACTATTTCCGCAATGGTGGCATCCTTCCCTACGTTCTCCGCCAGCTGCTGTAGGCATGTCAGGTTACTGGCAGACTTTTCCCTCCCACTCCGTTTAGGGTGGAGTGATGTCAATTCTGGATTCCATTAATTCCCCGGCAGACCTGAAAGGTCTGTCAGAATCTGAGCTGGGGGCACTGGCCACCGAGGTTCGAGAGTTCTTGATCAACAACGTCTCCAAGACGGGTGGACATCTCGGACCAAACCTCGGTGTTGTAGAGCTGACTATTGCCCTCCACCGGGTGTTTGATTCGCCCCGCGATCCGATGATTTGGGATACCGGCCACCAGTCCTATGTTCATAAGTTGCTGACGGGTCGCAAAGATTTCAGCAAACTCCGCCAAAAGGGTGGCCTCGCCGGTTACCCGCAACGCAGCGAATCAGAGCACGACATAGTGGAGAGCTCCCACGCTTCAAGTTCACTCAGCTGGGCGGAAGGAATCTCTCGTGCCTTCCAGATGACCGGGCAGCATGACCGGTTTGTTGTGGCCGTGGTGGGGGATGGTGCCCTCACCGGGGGGATGACATGGGAAGCACTCAACAATATTTCCCACGACAACGACAGAAACCTGATTCTGGTGGTGAACGACAACGGCCGCTCCTACGCCCCCACAATTGGGGGTATGGCCCGGTTCCTGGGCAACGTGCGTGGGCGCGACTCCTATCGGGTGTTCAAGAAAGTTGCGGAAAGCTTTTTTGGCCTTTTCGGGTCCCCAGGAAAAGCGCTATACCGAGGTTTGAGGGGTGGAACCAGAGGCTTCCTCTCCCGGGTTGCCGGTAACGAGGCGCTGTATTCCAACCTGGACATGAAGTACCTAGGCCCTGTTGACGGTCACAATATTGGGGATATTGAACACACTCTTCGCCAGGCAAAGCAACGTCAGGCCCCTGTCATCGTCCATGTGATTACCGATAAAGGGCGCGGTTATGCCCCAGCCCGCAACGATGAGGCCGATCAGTTCCACGCCGTAGGGCAAATTGACCCCGAGACGGGCCGAGCCCTACAGGCCAGCGATTCACCCTCCTGGACCAGTGTTTTCGCCGAAGAGATGGTGGCTATTGCGGGGGAGGACCCCTCCGTTGTCGGCATCACCGCGGCGATGCTGGCCCCCACTGGTCTTCACAAAATGGCAAATGTCTACCCCGACCGCGTGATAGATGTTGGAATCGCGGAACAGCATGCTGTGACCAGCGCTGCGGGTCTCGCCTACGGCGGAATGCACCCTGTCGTGGCGGTGTATGCGACGTTTATCAACCGGGCCTTCGACCAGGTGTTGATGGATGTGGCCCTCCACAAAGCAGGAGTAACGTTCGTTCTCGACCGCGCAGGGGTGACGGGTCCTGATGGGCCGAGCCACCATGGGATGTGGGATTTGTCCATTCTTCAAGTGGTTCCCCATATTCGGCTTTCGGCACCTCGGGATGCCCCACGATTGCGCGAAGAACTCCGCGAAGCCATCGCAGTCCAGGATGGCCCGACAGTTGTCCGATTCCCCAAAGGTAATGTGGCGCCCGTTCTCGATGCTGTGCGGAGGACCGATGATGGTGTCGATGTGTTGGCAGAGGCCGCCCACAAAGATGTCCTCATTGTTGCGGTGGGGTCCATGTGTGCCCTCGCTATGGATGTTCGGGACAGGCTGTCAGCCCAAGGCATTGGGGCAACAGTGGTGGACCCGCGGTGGGTTATTCCCGTGGCACAGAGCATCATTGATTTGTCTCGTGACCACAGAATCGTGGTGAGCATTGAAGATGGTGTCCGCGTGGGGGGCATTGGAACAAGAATTCGTCAGGAACTGCGTGCGGCAGGTGTCGACACTGCTGTGGATGAAATTGGTCTCCCTGACGAGTTTCTCGACCACGCTTCCAGAGATCAGATTCTTGAAGAAACCGGCTTAACAGCCCAGAACATTGCCCGCAATGTTGTGGCGCAAGTATTGGGAATGAAAGTACCCTTTGCGAGACCTCTGCCGGACGAGTCTGGTATGCGAAGCGAGGGTGTTACCGCCCGAGATTCCGAGGATTCTCTCTAAGAAACACCCCTGATGGGTGGGTTGTGAAAGGTTTTACCTCGGGCCGTTTCACTCGCCCCGGTGCGGTCGAGATACGGGGTGAGACCTCCCATCAGGAAGGGCCAGCCGGCCCCCAAAATCATCGCGACGTCGATATCTTCAGCGCTCTCGACAACGCCCTCCTCCAGCATCCGCCACACCTCGTCGGCTAAGCCCTCGTGAACGCGTGCTCGGAGCTCGAGCGCTGTATAGCCCGATCCTGAACCAACGAGAGCCTGTGCGTCGCGGGAGACACCCTTTATTTTTTTCTTGCCGTCCCGATCATGAATTTTTCCCTGCTTCACCAGCTCGTGAAGAGCGTCGCTGGCAAAAAATCGTTCTGGGAATGCGCCATGGTGGGTATCAAGCACGTGAGCGCCAACCTGTAGCCCCACGAGTTCCAGCAGTTCGAAAGGTCCCATGGGCAGCCCTAAGGGCTGCACCGATTCGGTAACAACCTCGTAGGGGGTGCCAGTTTCGATGGCGTGCATGGCCTCACCCAACAGCTTTGCCAGAATCCGGTTGACTACAAAACCGGTGGTGTCAGCGGTCACTATGGGGGTTTTCCGGAGCTTCCGCACAGCCCCAAGGGCGGTAGCGAGAGCCACATCATTTGTTTTTTTCGCCTTCACAACCTCGACCAGCGGCATTACAGCCACAGGGTTGAAAAAGTGAATTCCGACCATTCGTTCGGGGTGCTTTAACACGGAGGCGATGTCATCAATGGAGAGCGAACTTGTGTTGGACGCCAGGACCGCATCTTCTCGAACGTGCTTTTCCAGTTCCGCAAAAACTTCCTGCTTCACCGTGAGCTCCTCAAATACAGCTTCAATGACGAGGTCACAGTCGGCAAAAGCTGACATTTCTGTCGCGCCAGAAATCATGGCAGTAAGTTTTTGCAGCTGGTCCGTATGAAGGCGTCCCTTGCCGTGCAGGGTAACTAGCTCCTCCGTCATCCACGTCGTGGCGGTGTCGACCCGATCCTGGCTGATGTCGCTGATCACGACGGGAACCTCTAAACGCCGGAGAATTTCTAAGGCAAACTGGCGGGCCATCAGGCCACCCCCGACAACACCGACCTTTGTGATTCGAGCAGCAAGCTCCGTATCAGGTGCCCCAGGGGTTGTTTTTTGACGTTTTTGCACCAACATAAAGGAATACACACTGGCCCGAAATTGGTCACCGGCGATAAGTTTTGCCAGGGCGGCATCCTCGGCGGCAAAGCCTTCTGCTTTGCGGGAGGACTTTGCTGACAGCAATAAATCGAGGGCAACATACGGAGCTAGGGGGACGGTACCGATTTTTTCCCTGAGAGTTTTCCTGGCGACATTGATGGCCGCGGGCCACACCGTGGCGCGCTCTATGGCACCAGGTTTGTGGGGGCGCTGTGGTGTCAGCGTGCCCGCAACCACCAGGTCTGCCCACGCTACGGAGTCTTCTAAGAACCGCGCGGAGGGAAACAGGACATCCGCAATTCCGAGTTCCAGCGCTTGGGCAGGCTTGAGGGTACGGTTTGTTTTGAGAGGGTTTTCCACCATCACGGTGAGGGCGTTTCGGATGCCAATGAGGTTCGGTAGCAACCAAGCTCCACCCCAGCCAGGGATGAGTCCGAGGAACACTTCGGGCAGTGCCAACGCTGCAGCGCTGCTGGAGAGGGTGCGATAGTCACAGTTCAGAGCTATTTCTAATCCACCACCCAGGGCAAGCCCGTTAATGAAACAAAACGAGGGAACCCCCAATTCACCGAAGAGCCCCAAAGTTTGATGGCCCAGCTGCACCATGCTCAATCCGGTGGCAACATCGGGGATATCACCCACCTTGGAGAGGTCTGCGCCAGCCGCCAGAATGAACGGGTTGCCGGTGATGGCGACCGCACCGATTGTGCCCTCTTTAGCTTGTTGGCGTAAGTCCTGCAGCGTGGCTCGTAATTCGACCAAACTGTGGGGCCCCAACGTGTTAGGCCTGGTGTGATCCTTGCCGTTATCCAGCGTGATGAGGGCAAGTGTCACTCCACTGCTGGTCAGGGGGATGTGGCGAACATAGGAGTGGGTGACCACTTCATCTTGGGAGTGTTCGAGGAGGGTGCTGACATCGAGGCTGTCGTATTGAGTAATCGCACTCTTGCTCATTTACTTCCCTCCTGTGTGGTGAGGGTTCTCCCAAATGACGCTGCCACCTTGGCCAAGCCCGACACACATTGCTGTGAGTCCATAGCGGACCTCGGGGTGCAATTCGAACTGGCGGGCGAGCTGAATCATGAGCCTCACACCGGAGGCGGCGAGGGGGTGCCCCAGGGCAATTGCTCCACCCCAAGGGTTTACCCGCGGATCGTCGTCGGCGATCCCGTAGTGGTCGAGGAAGCTGAGGACTTGCACGGCAAAAGCCTCGTTCAGCTCAAAAAGCCCGATGTCTCCGATGCTCAGACCCGCTTTTTCTAAAGCTTTATGGGTTGAGGGGATAGGGCCGAGACCCATCACCTCGGGTTCCACACCGGCAAACCCAAAGGACACCATCCGCATCTTGACACCAAGCCCCAAACGTTGGGCAGCGGATTCAGAGGCCAGAGCGGCGATGGCGGCCCCATCGGTGAGCGGTGAAGCATTCCCTGCGGTCACTTTGCCGTGTGGCCTAAACGGAGTCTTCAACCCTGCCAGACCCTCCATGCTGGTGGTGGGCCTGCGGCCTTCATCCTCGGTGGCAAGACCGTAACCTTCCTCCGTTCGCAGCGCAACAGGAATGAGGTCGGGTTGGATGTAACCGGCCTGGTAGGCCGCCTCAACCTTGTGCTGTGAAGCCATCCCAAAAGCATCAGCTCGTTCCTTGGTGAGGGTGGGGAACCGGTCGTGAAGTCGCTCTGCGGTGACGCCCATATCAAGGGCGTCCGGGCTGACAAGTTTTTCTGAAAGAAAGCGAGGGTTGGGGTCAATGCCTCGCCCTAAGGGATGGCGTCCCATATGTTCGACCCCACCGGCCAAGCCAATGTCGTACGCTCCGATTCCGATTGCGCTGCCGATCGTGGTGACGGCCGTCATTGCTCCCGCACACATCCGATCAAGGGCATAACCTGGCACGCTTTGGGGTAACCCCGCGAGGATGGCAGCGGTGCGACCCAGCGTGAGACCTTGGTCTCCCTCTTGAGTTGTCGCAGCAATGGCAACGTCATCAATTGCCTCGTGCGGAATTTTAGGGTTTCTCTCTAGCAAACCAATCATCGCGGACACCACCATGTCGTCGGCACGGGTGCGCCCATACATACCTTTTTCCCCTGCACGGCCAAAAGGAGTTCTCACTCCATCAACAAAAACGACGCGATCTGGTTTCATGGCGGGCCTTTCGAGGGTTGTCCTCCCATGCTAGAGAAAACAACGCCGATGTGGGGACGACGATTGGTGACGCACAAACCCGACCCTGCGACCCCTGTGGTTATTGGTCCTTGGGAACAAAAGCTTTCATGAGAAGTGGCGTCATCAGTGCGCGCTGCCATGACCTCACGCCTAGAGAGCCCAAGAACTCATCAAGTTTTCCCTCGTCAAGGGGGGTGGGGGGTTCCCAGCACACCCGCCGCAGGTGATCTGGGGTGAGTAAATTCTCGGCAGGAATTCCGGTTTCCTCGGACAGTGTTTCGAGCAACCCCCTCGCAGCGCTCAGACGGTCTGCCGCCTCGGGTTTTTTATCTGACCAAATACGTGGTGGCGGTGGGCCAGAGGAAACAACTCGCGCTTCGGGAAGATCCTCGGTGGTGTAACCCGCCTCAATTGCCGCCCACCATCGGGGCAGTTCGCTGCGGGACGCTCGACCGTGAAAAGCTTTGAGGCTTCCTAGTTCGCGCAGCGATCGAGGGTTGGCCAAAACCGCTGCTACGAGGGACCGGTCGGGAACGAGCCGTCCAGGGGCCCGGTCTATTTCACGGGCATAAGAGTCACGGTTTTCCCACAGTGACCGGGCGACCGCTAAGTTACGGGGGCCACGGATCTGATGGAGCCCCGACATCCGCCGCCACGGCTCTTCCCGCGGGACTGGGGGAGGCGCTGCCATAGCTGCCTGGAACTCCTCTTGGGCAATAGTCTCCAGTCCTTTGTCGATCAGCAACTGATGCAAAATATCCCGCAAAGCTGGTAACAGCTCCACATCCAATGCTGCATACGTCAGCCAGGAATCGGGGATAGGTCTCGTGGACCAGTCCGCAGCAGAGTGTTCCTTGGCGAGTTTCATCCCCATCAGATCCTCCACGGCACCCTGCAGGCCTACCCGAGGAAGACCCGCTAATCGCCCCGCAAGTTCTGTGTCAAACAGGTGCACGGGAGTGATGCCGACCTCCCGCAGACACGGAAGGTCCTGGTGCGCGGCATGAATAATCCACTCGACATCCCCTAGGCGAGCGGTCAGCTCGGACAGGTCTGGCAGCGGAATGGGGTCCACTAAATAATTGGGGGTCCCTGGGCGGTGAAGTTGCACAAGATAGGCCCGTTGGGAGTAGCGGAATCCGCTGGCACGTTCAGCATCAAGCGCGAGTGGCCCCACAGCCTGACTCAGAACCTCTAGGGCCTCAGCCCACTGCTCCTCAGTTTCGACAAGGACAATGGGCTTGTGGAGAGCGGCCGCTGGCAACTCTGGAACGTCTGATTCCTCTGGCTCGGACTCTTCCGTCATACGGGACGTCGACCAGAAGGCAGAGTTGATACCCCTTCGAGTGTCGGGGGAAAACCTGCCAACATGCAGACAAATTCGCTCCACGCTTCGAGATGGGGGGTGAGGTCGCTGGTGATTGGGCTCCACGATGCCCGCACTTCAACCTGTGCGCCGGAGCCTTCCGATTCCAAATCGCCAAAGCCCCGCGACAGCACCGTGGTGGTGGTCCCGGCAGCGCGCCGGTAGCTTGCACCCCGGGTGTCGAGAGCGTCAATCAGCCAAGACCAGGCCACATCGGGGAGGAATTGGTCGGCACCCATGTCCTTGTCAACGGGTGCTTGAGCAAAGACGACCATTCGGTATACCGAACTCCAGGACGCTGGAGCGCTCGGATCACACAAAAATACGAGACGTCCTGTCCCGAATTCTTGGTCATCCGTTGTCGCACCGGGTTCAACATCGGCAGCCCAGGCCCGCTGGTAGGGAGCCAGTCCCTGCGGGGCTGCGGTTTCAATCACGCGAAGCTCAGGTCGGAACACCGCTTTTTCCGCCGCGGTGAGGGCGTCCTCAAATTCTGTAGGAATTTCTTTGACCGAATCTTCCGAATTCACACCTAAAGGATAGAGCGGGGATCGCTCAAGATTCAGGGGGCGCGCCGCGAAGAGCATGGTGATGGTAATACAACATCCGAGCTTCATCGGTGTAGATCCGCGGGGCCGGAGTCGAGGATGGTGGGAGGGGCCACCACAGAGGGCGACCCTCCCTGGCGCTCAACGGCGGGGGTGTGACGGCAAGCCATAAATCGTCGCACAGCGGTTGGAAGTGTTGCCACACCTTCTGCCCACCCTCAATCAGCAAGCTACCGCCCCCTACTTCGTGGCGAATAAGGGCAGCAAGGTCTTGCGCGGAAGCTCCCGGTGGGATGAGCGCGACGCGGTGTGGGACATCCCGGAGGGTCTGTTCGACAACGCTGTGGCCTTGTGTGCCGGTAAGGACAAGGATGTCGCCATATCCCGAAGTACTAGGGATGATGTTCTCGGCAGCGATGACCCCGGTGTGGGAGAGAATCACCAAGGTTTTGTCTGCGGGAACGGGAACTCTTTCCGCGTGAAGTGTCCCGGCACCGACGACGACGGCATCAGAAAGCCCCCGAAGGAGACGCAATACTGCCCGATCTTCGCCCGCACTGAGCGAACCACTGGTGCCGTTACCTCCCCGTGTTGCGCCCGCAGAATTTGTGACCATGACGGCTCGGGTCCAAACCGCTGTGGGGGGAGTGAGCGAAGCAAGAAAGGCCCGTCTCTGGGTCTCCTGCGTCAGATCATACGATTCCGAGGGGGCTGGTGAGAGGCGGTGCAGCGTCACACGGAGGATTCTTGTATCTGGCGTTTGATGCGCCAGAGCATCCCCGACATTCCCCGCAGTCGAAGCATACTGACGGCGTTTTGCAAACCCAACTGGAGCGGAAAATCTGGCGGGGTATCAAGAATCTCTTGCCGGGTCATTCCCTTCAGGCCGTGCACAAGAATCGACGCAAAACCCCGTGTGGTGGGTGCTTCTGGTGGGGCTTGAGCCATCACCTCAACCGCTTCGGCTTCAACGAGTACAGAAATAAAGACCGGTGACTGACACTCCTCGACACGCTCCCAGTGATCCTCTTCTACCGTGCCTTCCAAAACTTCCGGCAGTGAATCTGAATACTCCAACAAAAGCTGGAGTCGGTCGGGGACCTCAAGAGCCAAAAAGTCATCGCGAATTGCTGCCAAGGAGGCTGGCAACGCTGCGCTCTCGTTCACCGTTCTAGGACACTTCCCCTGGCTGTGTGCCGGTGTGAATCGGCACCCTCACAGCAGAACCCCATTCGGTCCAGGAACCGTCATAATTTTTGACCGAATCAAACCCGAGCAGATATTTCATTACAAACCAGGTGTGGCTGGAGCGCTCCCCAATCCTGCAGTAGGTGATGACTTCAGCGTTGGGGTCAAAGCCTTGTTCTTCAACGTAGAGCGACCGAAGTTCCTCGGCGTTGCGGAAAGTGCTGTCCTCGTTGGCGGCGCGAGCCCAAGGAATACTTTTTGCGGTGGGAATATGGCCGCCACGGAGGGCCCCCTCTTCGGGGTAGGCGGGCATGTGGGTTCGTTCACCGCTGTACTCTTCTGGACTTCTCACGTCGATAAGAGGTTTGCCAAGGTGAGCGAGGACGTCTTCTTTGAACGCTCTAATCTGCGTGTCATCCCGCTGAATCACGGGGTAGCTAGAGGGTGTGGGGTGTGGGATTTCCCGTGTCATTTCTCCGCCGCTCGCGACCCAAGCATCCCGCCCGCCGTTCAGGAGTCGAACATCGGGGTGACCAAAAAGTGTGAAAACCCACAGCGCATAGGCAGCCCACCAGTTGCTTTTATCGCCATAGATTACGACGGTGTCGTCTCGGGAAATTCCCTTAGCTTGCATGAGGGCTGCGAAGCCGGCCCCATCCACATAGTCCCGCACTACAGGGTCATTCAGTTCTGTGTGCCAGTCAATTTTTATCGCACCGGGGATGTGGCCGGTGTCGTAGAGAAGGATGTCTTCGTTGGATTCAAGAATGTGGAGACCTGGGGTCCCTGCGTGTGCCGCCAGCCACTCGACTCCCACGAGTCGTTCAGGATTTGCGTACTCAGAAAGGTCAGGTGATGAATCGAATGGTACGGGCACGTTTTCTCCTTGAATGGAACGCGACTCTCTGGTGGAGCCCGATACGCTAGAACCCTATTCTGCCAGGGCCCCCTGAATCGTAGCGGGGAATGTGACGAAGCGAGTCGGATGCCACAGCACTTTCCTGCGGATCACACCAGGGTGAGCCTGTGTGAGTCGCACCCCGTGATGTCGATTGACGCCATGTTGGAGCACTTTGTGCCGCCCGAGCAGTTTGCGTCTTCCACGTTGGAAAACTACGTGCCAGATCCTCGGTATCCCAGTCAGGAGGAGGCACGTGTCAAGGCCATGGCTTTTGCCCGCACAAACACTCCCGCGAAGCGATGGGGCGCCAGCGCTAAGACCTCTGGCGCCAAGCCTGGCATCTATCTCGATGGAGGTTTTGGGGTAGGGAAAACCCATCTTCTGGCATCGATGTGGCACCTCATCCCAGGACGCACCTATTACGGAACTTTCATCGAGTTCACGGCCCTGGTGGGGGCACTGGGCTACCGGGGCGCCGTCGACCATCTCACGGGAGCATCGTTTCTTGCCATCGATGAGTTTGAGCTTGACGACCCGGGCGACACGATGGTGATGTCGCGGCTACTCGGTGAGTTAGTCGCCACAGGAACAAGAGTCGCCGCAACGTCCAACACGCCGCCAGCGGCACTCGGCGAGGGGCGGTTTGCGGCGGAGGACTTTCTCCGCGAAATTACGGCGCTGTCGGAGAAGTTCGACACAATTCGCATTGATGGCGAAGATTACCGAAAGCGCGACTTTGAAGGGCACGCCATTGTCACCCCACCGGAAAAGTGGGAGGAGTCCGTTTCGGCACTAAACGGGGTGGTGGCGGTTGATGAGTTTGCGCAGGTGGTGTCCCATTTGGCCACCATCCATCCAAGCCGTTTTGTGGGGCTAGTGGAAAACATTGACGCTGTCGCATGGAATAACGTCACGCAGCTCCACAACCAAGCGGAAGCTCTGCGACTCGTAGCGCTGGTCGACCGTCTCTATGACGCCCGGGTCGGGATACTCAACACCGGGGTAGCACTTGACGAGGTGTTCGATGACACCATGCTCTCTGGCGGCTATCGGAAAAAGTACCTCCGGGCCACATCACGAATGATCGCCCTAACACGACGCATGGCGGAACCGCAGGAAACGACCTAACCACTGGTTTAGACTGACCAAAATTGACATAGATTGGGTCTTCCATGGCACAGAAACCTGCCCCCACTGGAGCGTTAGCGACATCTAAATACCGCGAGGCTCTCTGGATTGAACGGATTCTCCGCCAAGAGACAATCGGTGGTTTGATCATTGTTGGCGCTGCTGTTATTGCGGTAATCCTTGCAAACTCTCCGCTGGCAGATAACTATTTCGGTTTTCGAGACACCTACCTAACACTCGCGTTCGGGGATTTTGCGTGGAAGATCAGTGTAGGTAAGTTCACCGCGGACGGACTTCTTGCCATCTTCTTTTTTCTGGTCGGCCTTGAGCTAAAGCGGGAGTTTGTCTCCGGGGAGCTTCGCGACCCCCGAAAGGCATTGGTCCCTGTTGTCGCCGCCATTGGTGGCGTGTTGGTTCCTGCTGGCCTTTACCTGTACATCGTTACCTCCATGGGCGAACCCGATGCCACGAGGGGTTGGGCTATTCCCATTGCCACCGATATTGCGTTTGCTTTGGCGGTTTTGGCGCTGGTTGGGACTTGGCTGCCCCTGGCGCTTCGAACTTTCCTTCTCACGCTTGCGGTGGTAGACGACCTTATTGGAATTACCATCATTGCGGTCGTGTACACGGAGGAAGTGGTCCTCAGCAGCCTCATTATTTCCCTCATTTTTGTCGTGATTTATGGTGTGGTGGCGCAGCGCTATCGGGATCTCTTCCACCTCCGGCCCGGTGCAGCCTGGGTAATCTTGGTGCCCTTGGGCCTTGTGGCCTGGTTCTTTATGTACAGTTCTGGAGTCCACGCAACTATTGCCGGCGTGTTGCTCGCAATGACGGTCCCAGTATTGAGGCCCAAGAAAGAGCGGCTTGCCCACCCGAATTCGGAAGAAGAGGGATTAGCGGAGGTCTTCGAACACCGATTCCGTCCTCTTTCTGCTGGTATTGCTGTCCCACTGTTTGCGTTCTTTGCTGCCGGCGTGAGTCTCGGTAATGCGGATCAAACGTTCTGGTACCTGTTGACCCAGCCTGTTTCGGTCGCCATCATCGCCGCCCTGGTCATTGGTAAACCGGTGGGAGTGCTTGTGGCGACGTGGTTGGTCACCCGATTGCCTGGCGTTTCTATGCCCAAAGGAATGGCGTGGATTGATCTCCTGGGTGTGGCGTTGCTCGCCGGTATTGGCTTCACCGTGTCACTGCTCATTGGTGAGCTGAGTTTTGGCGTGGGTAACCTTCTCGGCGATGAAGCAAAAATTGGCGTTCTCTTCGGTTCTCTCCTCGCCGCCGGGCTAGCGGCACTGGTGTTGATTGGGCGGAACCGGCACTACCGTGAAGTCCGAAAGCTCGAGGAAGTAGACCGCGATCATGACGGTATTCCTGACATTTATCAGGACTCTGAGGAAATCAAGCCGTAACATTCGAGGGCTTTTCGACACGTCGTTGTAACACCCCCGCCCCTGGTTGGTAACTCCGGGGGGCGAGACTAAGCGCGTTCGACCGCAGCTGCGGCGCGGACTCACTTAATATTCCAGGGGGAAGAAATGGATTCTGGTCAACTAGCGTGGGGGATTACCGCCACAGCTTTAGTGTTGCTCATGACACCAGGTGTGGCGTTCTTTTATGGCGGTCTCGTCAAAGCCAAGAGCGTCATCAGCATGATGATGATGAGCTTCGGTGCGCTCGCCTTGGTTGGCGTGCTGTGGGTTCTCTACGGTTATGGAATGTCGGCTGTTGACGGCCCCGGACAATTTGCCGGAAGCCCATTCTCCGCTTTTGGTCTCGCAGGTCTCGGTAACGAGGACCTCCTCGGCGCTGCCTTCGGTGCCACTTTTGCGATCATCACCGTTGCGCTGATTTCTGGTGCGATTGCGGATCGTGCCAAGTTCGGTTCGTGGATGGTGTTTGCCGGTATCTGGGTCACTGTTGTTTACTTCCCCGTGGCCGCATGGGTGTGGGGTGGCGGCTGGGCGTACGAGCTCGGTAACCTGCTCGGCGACTACCCGTCAGTCATTGACTACGCCGGTGGAACTGCTGTACACATCAACGCTGGTGCTGCTGCGCTCGCACTTTCGCTTGTTCTGGGTCGACGCGTTGTCTTCCGCAAGGGCGCACACAAGCCCCACAACGTGCCACTGGTCCTCCTCGGCGCAGCGCTCCTGTGGTTCGGCTGGTTCGGGTTCAACGCTGGAGCTGAATTCCTTGCAGAAGGTATGCCAGGGGTTGGACTCATCGTTGTCAACACTCTCGGTGCAACCTCCGCAGCCATCCTTGGTTGGATGGTCATTGAGAAGCTCAAAGATGGCAAGGCAACCGCGGTTGGTGCTGCCTCGGGTGCCGTCACCGGTCTCGTCGCTATCACCCCTGCTTGTGCAAACCTGACCCCTGGTTGGGCGTTGGTACTGGGTGTTGTCGCCGGAATTATTTCCGCACTCGCCGTGGACCTCAAGTTCAAGCTCGGCTATGACGATTCACTCGACGTCGTGGGTATCCACCTCGTTGCGGGTCTTGTCGGAACGCTGTACCTCGGGCTCTTCGCAACCGACACTGGACTGTTCACCGGTGGGGACTTCGGTCAGCTCACGGTTCAGGCCATCGCAGCGTTTGGCATCATGGCGTACTCCTTCGTGGTGGCGCTGGTGCTGGGCTTCGTTATCCAGAAGACCATGGGCTTCCGGGTGACCAGCGAAGACGAGGTAGCAGGAATTGACACCGTCGTTCACGGTGAAGAGGGCTACCAGATGGAAGAAGACGTGCGCGTCTAAACATTGCTAC
>FUWD013231962.1_pt1 | contig 18213 bp, 19 predicted proteins | sample 1063281 | NCBI WGS metagenome assembly FUWD01 (sample SAMEA79048168, study PRJEB19326) | metagenome | biome: marine | reverse complement strand
CTTGGTCGTCAGTCGCGGGTCGCCGCCGGCCTCGGCAAGGGCGGTCTTAACGCGATCTTCTGAAATCATCGTGTTACCCGCCGTATCCATGGCGCCATAGAAAATCCCGAGGTCGGGGGTGTGCATCCAGCGCCCACCGTCCACACCGGGTGAGGGTTGCTCGCTGACTTCGAATCGCAAATGTTCCCAGCCGCGCAAAGCGCTCGCCATCACACTTCCGGTGTTGATGGGACCCCGCCAGGGAAACTCGGCGCGAAGAGTGCCAGGCAACACGGGTTGGTCTTCCCAGGCGAGGTGGACGGGGCGACCCAGGCAGCGCCCTATGGCCCATTCAAGGTGCGGGCAGAGCGAAGGGGGTGAAGAGTGCACAAACAGCACCCCACGGGTTGTGGCAACAGCCATAGTTTTCTCCGATTCCTGTGGTTCGACTTCCCCATCGACCATGGAATCGGGGTATTACTTGCCTCTCGAAAGCGCAATGACATAAGTATGCGACAGGTTGGCTATGAAAACAAGCAAAGATTAGCCGTGCAGGAGGGAGCCGTCCGTCTTCAGAACATTTTTTTCCCCAGCCTCGATAGCGAAGGGGAATCGGTTTTGCACCGGCGGTAGGGGGCAGTTGAAGGCGTAAGAAAAAGCGCACGGTGGCAAGACGGCGTAGTTGAAGTCGAGGGTGATCGTGCCATCGGGGTTGGGGGCGAGGAAGAGAAAGCGGCCCACGCTATACGTGCTCACATCGTTGGTCGCATCGGCGAAGACCAATTGCAGGGCCGTTCCTGCTTTGAAGGCTGCCAGAGAATAGTTGACCCCTTCGTGGCTGAAGGTGATTTCTCCAGGAATCACTTCATCCCGGGAGACGCCCTCTTCCTTAAGGTGCTCAAACCCGACACTTTTCCCTCCGGGGATTTCTTTCCACTCTCCGGTAATCACCCATTCGGGTGCATAGTCGAAGGCGTCAATGCACCCGAAAGCCTGGATACCCTCGGAGTCGCTGTCCCAGACCCGCAACGCGTAGGAATCGCCCTGCACGATGACGTGACCTTTCTGGGTTTCGCTAAAGATGACCTCTGAAGGCTGGTCTGAGCCCTTTGCCCACACCGTGACGGTGCCCTCGACAGCAACACCGTCGAGTGTGATTCCATCACCAGCCTCCGCGGTGACCGTCAGGCCCTGCACCCCGGGTGGGGCTGGCGCCCAGGTCCCAGGAACACCCCAAATGGTTTGTTCCATATCCACCCACTGAGTGTTGACCAAAGCGAGCGGACCTTGGGGCTGAATGGCCCCAAGGTCTCTGCGACCGCGAAATACCGCGAGACGCTCGCTGGCTTCACTCATGAGGAGCTAGTCGGTGAGGGCAGGAATAATCGAACCCGAGAACACCTGGTAGGCCAAGGCAGTCTTGGCGATCAGGCTCAGTGTGATGTACATCCGCTCGCCCCTGATGTAATCAACCCAGCTACCCACCTGGTGATACTGCAGGGCCTGGTTGACAGCAAAGGTGTTGAAAAAGAAGAAGAGGGAAACGATGATGACCACGACGAAGCCTGGCGCTTCGACGGTTGATTCTGAGCCAGGAGCGAAGAAGTAAATCAGAATCACAATCCAGGGCACGACCCCGGTCATGGATCCGAAAATGAAGGGCAAGAAGCCGCCGCTTCCGGGGCGTTCATACTTTTCTTGCAGCGCACCAAACATAATCATTGAGGCGTTCACCGCGAAGATCGAGAAGAGTGCGGCGACATCAGTAATTCCCGTGATCTGGGCAACAAGCCAAATCATCACGGAGGAGCTCAGGGAGTATTCCGTCCAACGGAAGTAGTTCCGGTTTTGCTTCAAACCGTTTCCGTAGCGGGTGAAGAACATGGGTGAGGAAATAAGGAAGTGGAAGAAAGCGGACATCGCGAGGAACGCTGCAACACCAATTCCCACGTTGATGTCAAAAAGGATGACCCGCTCGGCGGGAAGGGCAACGCCTGGAGGCCCACCAAGGTAGTCCGCGGTGACCGGGAACGTCACCTGGTTGTCCAAAAGGGTGAGCACATAACCCAGGCCCACGGCTTGGATGAGGTGGAGGGAGCCAGCAACAATATTGAACGTCCGCAGTCGAGTGATTTTCTCGTCTATGGTCCTTTGCTTCTTTGCCATGGAATGTCCTTTAATGAATCTCGTTGGATGAAGAGGATGTGCTTCAGCCTAGCAATGGCGCTGAAGCTGACCACTACGGTCCCGTTATTAAGCTATGCGTTTGCTGAGAATCTGTGAATTCCTGACCATTTGGTCAGTAATTCACAGATTGTGCCCCTACGGTTTCCCACGTGTCTCAACGCGAAGAAATCCTTGCCAGCGCGCTCGAGCGCTTCTCGCTACAAGGAATCGCGGCCACAAGCCTCCAAGACATCGCTGATCACGCTTCCTCCTCAAAGGGAAATGTGCTCTACCACTTCACCAGCAAAGAGCACCTCGTCGATGTCGTCCTCCTCGATGCCCTTCAGGCAATCGAGGCCATCGTCCTCGAGGCCGAGGTGACCGGTTTAGTAGACGCAGACTCTCGTGAAGGATTCGTCGCCCGGTTCATTGACTTTCTTCTTGAACACCGCCAGGGGGTTCAAATCATCGTGTCCCACCCTTATCTCGCTGATTCCATTCCCGCCCTGCGCCAAGCCCAAGAGCTCATGGGGCGTCTCGCTCGGCTGTTCGCAGCGGATGCGACCGAGCAATCAGAATCACTCCGTTTCGGAATCGCCGTCTCTGGAGCGACCTACGCGCTTGTTGCGGGAAACGCGGTCGGAATCGAGGAGCTCCCTGATGCACAGCTTCGACCACTCTTGACTGATTTCTTGCTCAACACTCTGCATCTTGGAGCCCTAGCTCCCAGGGTTCGGTAATGGCGACGCTTCTGTATCGCCTGGGAAAGGCGAGTTTCGATAACGCATGGCGCGTCCTGATTATCTGGCTGGTTGCCTTTGTTGCGATTGGCGGGGGCGGTATCGCTCTCGGTGGTGCGACAGATGAACAATTCGATATTCCTGGCAGCCCGTCCCAGGCAGCCTTCGACCGCCTCGCGTCGGTGTTCCCCGGTTTCGGCACCGCCAGCGCCCAAGCGGTCATCGTCGCCCCCGAGGGCCAAAGACTGGACTCCCCCGACAACACAGCGGCAATCGAAGAGCTCGCAGCCGCCATAGCGGCTGATGAGATCATTGACGACACCATCAGCCCCTTCGATGAGTTTGCCGGGCGCGCGCTCAGTGATGATGGGCGTTACGCCCTCCTGCAGGTGCAATTTGCCGTGTCTGACGATGACATCACCGACGAGATGCTCGACACTCTGGTCTCTTACCGCAGTGTTTTTTCTGACTCGGATCTCATTGTCGAGTTTGGCGGAAACCTCTTTCAGGACCAAGGGGTCCATCTGACCATTGCAGAAGTATTTGGCGTGGCCTTTGCAGGATTGGTGCTCATCGTGACCTTCCGCTCGTTCAGACCGGCCTGGGCGCCCCTGGCGAGCGCAGTTGTGGGAGTGGGAATCTCGATCGGGCTTATTCTCATGGCTGCCGGAGCAACCGTGGTGTCCAGTTCGGCGCCCCTCTTGGCAGTAATGCTGGGGCTTGCGGTAGGGATTGACTACTCCCTCTTCATCCTGCAACGTCATCGAACCCAACTTGCCACTGGCCTAGGAGCCCGCGCCTCCGCTGCCATTGCGGTCGGGACCGCAGGCAACGCGGTGGTCTTCGCCGGTGTCACCGTGGTGATTGCCCTGCTCGGACTTTTTGTCGTCGGCATCCCCTTCCTCAGCGTGATGGGCGCCTCCGCTGCCGCCGCTGTGGTGGTCGCAATCGCTGCTGCCATCACGTTGCTTCCGGCACTCATGGGGTTGATGGGCGAGAAACTCCGACCTTTACCAGGCTCTAAAGCCCACCAACTGGCCAGCATGTCCGCTGCAACCCCCAGCATGGGCCGCCGGTGGGTTCGCTTTGTCATGAAAAAGCCTTTGATCGTCACCCTTGTCTCCATCGCAGGGTTAGCAACTCTTGCTATCCCCGCGCTGGAGCTGGATTTGAATTTGCCCAGCGGCGCAAGCGAGCCGCGCGATTCCACCCAGCGCAAAGCCTTCGACTACGTGAGTGAGGGTTTTGGCCCCGGCTACAACGGCCCCTTGGTTATTGCCGTGGACATCACCCGAACCGATGAGATTATCGAAACCCTGGAAGGTTTGCGAGTGGACCTCGCCGCCGTTCCCGGGGTCGACTATGTCAGCGAAGGTTTCCCCTCCCCCACCATCGATACCGGGCTCTTTCAAGCAATCCCCACGTCGGGCCCTGATTCACGCGAAACCAAGGAACTTGTCACCCTGATGCGGGAGAGCTTCCCCGAGATGGAAGCGAAGTGGAATGTCGACTTGGCTGTCACCGGAGTCACGGCCATTGGTGTTGATGTCTCTCAGCGCATTCAATCTGCCTTGATTCCTTTTGGATTGGTCGTGGTGGGGCTGTCCTTCCTGCTTCTGCTGGTCGTGTTCCGGTCCCTCCTTGTTCCGCTGAAAGCAGCGCTGGGCTTCATCTTGTCGGTGACCGCTGCCTTTGGCGTGGTGGTCGCCGTCTTCCAATGGGGTTGGGGGTCAAGCCTCGTGGGAGTTGATACCCCCGGGCCCATTTTGAGCTTTATGCCCATCATTTTGATGGCCGTCTTGTTTGGGTTGGCCATGGACTATCAGGTGTTCCTCGTCTCGGGGATGAGAGAGAGCTTTGTGCACTCTGGCCAGTGGCGAACCTCCATCGAAGAGGGATACACCCAGGGTGCTCGCGTCGTGGTCGCTGCCGCACTCATTATGTTCTTTGTGTTTTTTGCTTTTGTTCCCGAAGGAATTGCGCTTATCAAGCCCATCGCCCTCGGCCTCGCCATCGGCATTGCCCTGGACGCCTTTGTCGTTCGCATGACTCTTGTCCCCGCCATCATGACGCTGTTTGGCAAAGCTGCCTGGTATCTGCCCGCTTGGGTGGACAGGATTCTTCCCCAGGCCGATGTGGAAGGGGAAAAGCTGCGTGAACACCTCGCTGAAGTGGAGTGGGCTTCCGCGCACTCAGGTGACGCACTCACCGCCGAAGGCCTGGTTTTTGCTGATACCCCCGCTGACCAACAGGAAGCCCACTGGAGCATCGAGAGGGGTGCGCGCAGCGAACTTCACGGGTCTGCCTCCTCCAGCGCTGTCGTTACAGGCACCGTGTCCGGGCTTCTTCCACAAGCCTCTGGTTCCCTTCAGGTGCTCGGTCACGCACTCCCCAGCGAAGCCTCCGCAGTTGCTCGAAAGGTCCTGTTGGTCGATTCTCGGCCCGAATCTGGCCTGGTCACCGTGGTTGAGGCAGTTTCCCAAGCATTGCCCGCAGCCACGAAAGCAGAGCGAGCAGCCCAGGTTTCGCGGATTATTTCTGGGGTGAAGAGCCTTTCTGCCCCATCCGCTCCACGTGGAGGAATGGCACCCCTGACCCCCCACACCCTTCCCGCCCTCCTGGACGCCGAGCAGCGCATACTTTTGCAGGCAGCATTCGCTGTCCTCAGTGGAGCACCGGTGTGCATTATTGGTGGTGGGTCCCCTATTGCTTACGACCACGACGCTGCCCTGTGGTGGCGAGGACTGAACTTTTTTGCCTCTTCCTCGCAGACGATCCTGCTCTGGCGAGAGGGAACTCCCTCCTCGACGCCAGCACCTCCCGCATCGACCTCCTTCGCCGACTCGAGAGCCGGTGGTGGCGCATGAGAAATAGCAGAAACCAAAGCGGAAGAGGGCTCTGGATAGGAGCGGCACTGATTATGCCGCTCCTCATCATCGGCAGCCTTCTCGGCCTCACCGCCAGCGCAGACACCGCTCTTGAGCGGATACCCGTCGCGCTCGTGAATAACGATGAACTCGTCACCATCCTCAACGACGATGGTGACGAGGAAATTATTCTTGCTTCCAGGCCCCTGATTACCGAGCTCATCACGGGTGAGGCCACCAACGTGGACTGGGTTATCACCAGTTCCGAATCAGCCGCAACTCTGTTGGCCGCGGGCGATGTCTATGCGATTTTTGAAATCCCCAAGAACTTTTCCGAAACGGTGTCCAACCTCGGGGACGAAGACGCGAGCCAGGCTACTTTTTCTATCCGGACCGACCCGACCAGGAGCTACCTGGCAGGAATTATCGGTGACCAAATTGGCGACACACTTGCCAAATCACTCAGTGTTGAGTTCTCGCAGCAGACCACCAAAGGGCTTTTCACCGTCATCATCGAACTCGGTGATGCTTTTGGCGAGGCAGCAGATGCCGCAACCGAGGTGTCTGATGCAACGACGACGCTCTCCGAGGGCATCACCACCCTTTCTGGAGAGATGCCCACCCTCACGAAGGGTGCGAACGATTTAGCTTCGGGGTATACGACCTTTGATGAAGGTGTACAGGAATACACCGACGGAATCACGGCTCTCTCTGATGGGCTCGATGCTCTGAGTGCAGGAACAAGCGGATTGGCGGACTTGAACAGTGGGATCAGCACCTTCACCAACACGACCACCACGCTGTCTAATGGACTCAGTGCCGTGTTGCCTAATGTTGCCGATGGCCCGTGTCAAAAACCAACTCACCGCCCTGATTTCGGGTCTTGCCAGCCTGGCTGGCAGCGGGCCAACTTTGGCTGCTGGCGCGAATACCGCTCTTACCGGCATCACTTCGGGGGTCACCAGTCTCGATAAGGGTGCTGACGCACTGGATGAAGCAGGGGTGGAACTGGCAGAAGGCTCCGCCGAGATCGCAACCGCCACGAAAGACTTTGCCGCCGGAATCGACGAGCTGGCTGAGGGAATTGGTGAACTTGATTCGGGTGCAGGAGAACTCGCCGAAGGAGTCCTGGAGTTCGCCGAAGGCCTGAGCGATGGCGCCCAAGAGATCCAAGACTCTGGGACACGTGTTCCCAGCGATGAGCGACTGGATGTGTTGAGCTCGCCCGTTGTTTTTGATGCAGAAGATCGGACCGGATCGGTCAGTGTTCCGGCCACTCTGGGCAGCATTATCGTTCCCCTGGGGCTCTGGCTCGTGGTTCTCGCCACCTTGTTGCTCAGCCCTCACCTGTCCTCCAGAAGCCTGAGTGCCACAACCCCCGTCTCCGCGCTGATGCGCCACAGCTTGAGCCCCCTGCTAGCGCTCGGCGGAATCCAGGTGCTCATCGCCCTGGCCCTCCTCCACACCCTGGGCGGAGCCAGCTGGTCCACGGTGGGAGTCAGTGCGCTGGTGATTGCCTCTGGGCTCTTTGCCTACCTCGCCCTTCACTACCTCGTCTGGGTGTGGAAAGCGTCGTGGCTTCCCGCTCTCTCCCTCGCGCTAGCTGCGCTGCAGATAGCCAGCGTGGAAACTCTGGTCCCCACCGAGATTTTCCCCGCTCCCTACCGCCTACTCGAGGGCCTCACCCCACTGTCATGGTTTAGTGACGCCCTTCTCGCTGCCGTCTCAGGCGGCGAGGGCTCCAGAATCCTCGCTGGCGTTCTCTCGCTTCTCGCGGTGGGAGCGCTGGCAACGCTCGTGAGCGTGCCCGCGCTGAAGAGCCGTCAACGCTCCGCCCAGATGCTCGCTCTGGGCCTCACCAGCGCTACCTTCTAGGGCACAGCCTTAGGCGGGGAGGCTCTAGCTCAAAATGTCCTTGGAGGCGAAGCGGCCATAGGCCAGAGCACCAAACACGGCGACATAGCCCAGTTGTAACAGGGCATTGGAGCCGAAGCTGGAAAGCTCGATCGGCTGACGCAGGATGTCTGCAAAATCGAGCCAGTAGTGGGTAAAAAGCCATTCGTGAAGCCAGGCAAACTGGGGCAGATTATCCAAAATCTGGCTTACGCCACTGGTCACCAACACACCTGTCATCGCGCCGACCGGGATAGTGGTGAGAGTGGAGATGAAGAGCCCGATGGCCAGCATCCCCGTCATCGAGACCGTGGTGTACAGGGCAACCAATGCCATCCGGCCCATGGCCTCAGACACGTTAATAACATCACCGCTCAGCAGGGTCACCGGCCCCACCGGGAAAAGAATGGCACCGATAAGCGCTCCCGCAATCATCAGCGTGAACGTGCCCGCAAGCGTAAAAGCGAGGGTACCCAGATATTTGACGACCAACAGGCGGAGCCTGCTCACCGGGGCGATCAGAAGATATCGAAGGGTTCCCTGGCCTGCCTCACCGGCAATCGTGTCACCCGACACCACAGAAATGGTCAAGGGCAGAAACAGCGGCATGGCCAACAGCATCGCCGTGAAGCCCGTGAAAAGCCCGTTTTGCGTAACCCGATCGAGAAAGGGCGGACCTTCTCCCGGGGCAAGTCGCTCGGAGCTCAGAGCCACGGCGAGAGCCAAAACAATGGGGATCAGCGCGATGGCCGCAAGCATGGCCCAGGTTCGTCGCCTGGTGAACATCACCTGAAGCTCAGAGAGCATCAAGGACAAACCCACGGATCTAGCGAACAACATCAAACCCTTCGCCGGTGAGCTCCACAAAGTACTCCTCCAGTGTCGGGCGCTCCAGTCTAATTTCGCTCACACCGACCCCAGCATTCACCAAAGCCGCGGTCAGCGCGGCAACGTCACAGGTGGGTGGGACTACCGAGGTGAGGGTCAGTCCCCGCACGCTGGGGTCATCGATGCCGTGTGTGGCCAGGACACTCGTCGCTGTATCGAGTAGGTCCACGCACACCACTAATCGGGTATTTCCTTGGTCCCGCAGGTCATTGAGCGACCCCTGGGCCACGAGAAGACCCGCGTTCATCACGGCCAGGTGACTGCAGAGCTGCTCAATCTCGACCAGCAGGTGGCTGGAGACAAAAATAGTGATTCCTTCTTCCGCGAGGCTGCGAATAAGGTTTCGAACCTCCCTGGTTCCCTGCGGATCCAGTCCGTTGGTGGGTTCATCCAACATCAACAGGTCCCGGGGTTTAAGCAGGGCGTTCGCTATCCCCAAACGTTGCTTCATTCCCAAGGAGTATTGCCCAGCCTTTTTCTCCGCAGCATTAGACAACCCCACCCGATCGAGTGCTTCTGCTACCCGTTGCGCTCTGGTCGAAGAATCGGAAAACCGATCTGCTGAATCCAGCCGTTTGAGGTTGTCCGTGCCGGAAAGGTAAGGATAAAAGGCTGGTCCCTCGACCAGCGCCCCCACGCGGGGAAGTGCCTTCTCAGCCTCCCTGGGGATGGAGTAACCCAAGACAGAAATTGTTCCCGAAGTGGGTCCCGCCAACCCCAACAGCATGCGAATCGTGGTGGTCTTGCCCGAACCATTAGGCCCTAAAAACCCGAAGACGGACCCCGTGGGAACTTCCAGCGCCACATCGTGCACAGCGTCATGAGCGCCAAAAGTTTTCGTCAGTCCCGCGGTTTCGATGGCCAGTGGGCCAGCGTGTGACACTTAGCGTGCCGCGAGGCTCTGCAAGTGCGCGATCGTCACCGAACCGGCAAATATTTCACCCGAATCCGTCACCAACACATTGAGAATCGGCGTGCTGAAGACGACTCCGCCCGCAACTTCGGTCACCAGGTCGGCAAAAAGTTCGGTCTCGAGCATCTCCAGCGGGATGTCAGAGGGAACCTGCGCCAGATACATGACGCTTTCCCACTCATCCCCGAGAAGCTCGGGAGAAGGCATGCCCTCCGCCTCGGCCGCAGCGCGGAGATCCGCTCTCAGCTGCTCACGGTCTGCTTCGGTCAGTGTTCGACCGGCATACTCCGCCTGCAAGGCCCTGAGTGCCTCGGGAACTTCTTCCACAATCACCGTCGTGCCCGGTGGCGGGGTGAAGCTAAAGATATCCGCGTCGGGTGTGGCAAACCGGATGGATTCGAATCCCACTTCAAACGCTGCTTCACTGTCCTCCCGGGAAAAGACCTTGACATCTAAGGCCATCCCGGTTTCTGAATCCACCGACACCACCACCTGGTCGATCAGAGACACGGAGGAGTTGGGGGAAACAATCAATTGGTAAGCACTCCGACCAGCTACCTCGTGGTCTTGACCGACCGAGACGGTGCTGGAGAGCCTGGCTTCATCAAGAAGGGCGTTCACGAGCTCTTCCGGGCTCGCCAACTCTTGCTGCCACTGTCGCTTCGCGTCCTCGAGTGAAGACTGAGTCACATCATCGGCGGAGCCACTCCATGCGGTCGCTGCAGCCGCGTCGTACGCCCAGAAACCATCCTCGGTCACCAGCAGGTCGCGTTGACCCATCTGGTCCATCACCTGAACACGCATCCCCAGGTCGGAGGCATACACCCTCATCGTGTGGGTTCCCGCGGCAAGCTCCACCAGCTGGGTGAGGGCGTTTTGTTCAATAAGTTGAGGGACAAAGTCTTCGAAACCTTCTGGCATACGTTCAGCCATGTCGTCCACCGCATCCTGAGACATCATCGACGACATCTCGAGTGCCGGCAACCCCAGGTTGGAGGTCTTCACCACGGTGCCAGAGAAGTCCACCATTTCACCGTCCATGATCAGCATGAGCTCTTCTGCGGTGACATCAGGCAAATCAATGGCACTTGCGGGAGCGGCGGCAAAAATTGCACCTGCTGCGATTACGGAGGGGGCGACAAATGCGGCGGTCCACTTGGCAGAAATTTTCACAAAGCTTCTTTCGTTGGAGTTGCCTAAGTGTACGAAGCGGAGCTTAGAGGTGACTGAGTTATCTGTCTGAGTTTCCTGGCAACCCCGGCCAACCAGCCAGCGCCAGTAATTCCGTCAATCGGGGGGTGGTCTGCAGCAGGCCATACTCCGCAAAACTGACGTATCGAGCCTCTTCGGCGTCATCTCCCGCGCAGAGTGTTCCCCCGAGCACCCTCACCCGGAAACAGTGGATGTCATAGTCGGCATCCTCGCTCAGCGCCACCGACACATTCCACACCTGCTCCAACACCTCAACATCGAGAGCCACCTCTTCGACCATCTCTCGAACCAGCGCTTGGACGAGGGTCTCCCCCGGCTCAACGCTGCCCCCGGGAACAGACCACAACCCTTTGGCTGGTTCGTGTCCCCGCTTAATGAGCAACACCTTGTCGCGGGAATCCACCGCGAGTGCACTCACGGCGAGCACCCGTCTCATCCTCATGTGCTCTTTCTTCCACTCAGGGGTGGCCGAGCGAGGGCGACTCGGGTGCGCACAGGCTAATCCCGCTGGGAAAGCTGGAGGGAGAGGGAGTACACCCTCAGTGCGGTGTCTCGCGCCGCAGCGAAATCACCACGATCAAAGTGCTCCTGAAGAAACTGAGCCTGGGTGCTCACCTGCATCACCAACTCGTTTTCTGTCATTTCTCCGACTCCCGAGGGCTCGGAGGGCACCATAAGCTCGCTGACTAAACCAGACAGGGGGCTGGCCTTGCCCACCTCCAGGCGTTCCATGCGCGAAGATGACCATTGCTTCCGACTGAGTGTCGAGTGTCCCCTCGCTCCAGCGAACCCTTGAGAGCGCGAATTTCCTGCCAGGCCAGGTCGTAGTTTCGCTCCCTGGTGTTTTCATTGACAAGATCGTAGACCTCCTTTGACACCACGCCCGGTGGAGAAGAGCATCCCATAAGCCCGCCCAACACTGCGAACCCAAGAACCACCTCAGCTCCCCGGATACGCATCTTGGCCCTCATACGGAAAGGGTATCGAGACCGGCTGAAAGAGCGCGCTACGGATTAGAGCCGAGGCACCCGCCACACGACAAACCAGACCAGCCTGCGCGTTCCCGGGAGATTTTTTCGCCCGGCTTTACACTGAGGGTGTGAATCCCGTTGATATCGCTTTGGTCGTTGCCGGACTCGTGTTGTTAGTCCTCGGCGGCGAATCGCTTGTCCGAGGCGCTTCCTCATTTGCTACCCGACTGCGAATTTCCCCTTTAGTCATAGGGCTCGTGGTGGTATCCGGTGCCACCTCGGCCCCTGAGCTGGCCGTGACCATCGGGTCTGTGCTACAGGGCGAGCCAGGCCTGGCAGTGGGAAACGCGGTGGGAACAAACATTGCCAACATTCTCCTGATTTTGGGAATCTCTGCGATCATCAGCCCGTTGCTCATTAAGCGGCAGATTGTTCGATTTGATCTTCCCGTCATGCTGGGCCTGACGATCATTTTTGTGATTGTCAGCCTGGACGGACGACTCAGCGCACTCGATGGGGGTGTGCTCCTGACAGGCCTCCTCGTGCATGCGGCCATCAGCCTTGTGCTGGGGCGTCGGGAGGCAAATCTCCACAACACCACCCCTGTCTCGCTTCCTTTTGGAGCGAAACCCGTGCCGCTGTGGCTTGCGGGGGTCGCCCTGCTGACGGGAATTGGGCTCCTGGTGCTTGGTTCACAGTTCTTGGTGAACGGAGCAGTCGGCATCGCTTCCTCGTTGGGGGTCAGCGGGCTGGTCTTGGGGCTCACCGTTGTGGCTCTCGGCACCTCACTGCCCGAACTCGCTACCGCGATCGTCGCACTGCGTCGGGGCGAGCGCGACATGGCGGTAGGAAATATCGTGGGCAGCAACATCTTCAACATTGGGATGGTGCTCGGTGTTCCCGCCATGTTCTTCGACGGGGGTATCCCCATTCCTGCCGCCGCCATCGCTTTGGATATGCCTTTGATGTTGGCGGCTGCGATTGCTTTAATGCCCATCGCATTCACCGGCTTTGTCGTGGCGCGTTGGGAGGGGATATTCTTCGTCCTCCTCTACCTGGCCTACATGCTGTACGTCGTGCTGGCGGCAAGCGAACACGACTCAGCGGCCGGCTTCACCACCGTGATGCTGTGGTTCGTTTTGCCTCTCGTGGGAATAACGCTGGTGGCCCTCACCGCTTACGAAATCGGCTTACGCCGCGGAACGACAGAGGGTCGGTTGAAAAAACCGTCATGACGCTTTCGCCCCCATCCAGCCCACTTGAGGAAAGAACACCGTGAAGACACCGCGCACTATCAGGAAAATCGTTCGTCTCACTGCCCGTATAGCCCTGGGGCTCGCTCTCCTCTACGCGGGAATTGGGCACCTCACGTATTCACGGCTGGAATTCCAGGCCCAAGTCCCGGTCTGGCTTCCGCTCGAGGCGATTTCGTCGTTCTCGCCTCGGGTGTTGTCGAGATCTTCTGGGGTTAGGCCTCCTCACCTGGGGAAAGGTGGTGCCGATGACGGGGTTGGCAGCTGCCGCGTTTTTCTCGCCATATTCCCCGGCAACATCAATCAATTTGTTGAAGGAATCGATGCCTTCGGACTTGATTCCGACCAAGCTCGCCTGACGAGACTCTTTTTCCAACCCCTGTTGGTGGTGTGGGCGCTGTGGTCTACTTCGGCGGTATCTTTTGCACGGTCGCTTCGCGAGCGATCTTCGTGAATGGTTTTGCAGGGGCCTTCAGTGGGACGTGTGTTTTTCGAAGTCGCCGGGAGGTAGCAGTTTGGTCACCGGTGACAAAATGGCCGAGAGAATCATGAGCGCCAAGGGGATGGAGAAAGCGGCATAGATTCCCGCCACTTCCCCAAGGCTGCCCAGTGCTGGCCCAACAGAAATACTCGAGATGTAGACAACGGTGATGATCATGTTGATTCTGAAAGGAGCCTTGCGTGGATCATCGCTCATGGCGGCAACGGCCATGGGGAAACCCATTGACATGCCCAATCCCCACAGCACAAGGCCCAGGAAAGGAAGGGCGATAACTTCTCCCAGCATGAAGACAAGGATGCCAGCAGACGTCACCAGGGTCGAGATGAGGACGGTGGGGAAGCGTCCAATCGCTTCGACAACGAAGCCCCCGAAGACACGACCAATGGTGATGACAATCCAAAAAACTCCGAAGGCGAAAGCGGCTGCAGATCCCGAAAACCCGGAGACAGTCAGCGCAATGGGAACCCAGGTTCCGGCTGAAATTTCCGCCATGATGAAGGAGAAACCGATGAGGGACACGAGAATAGTTCGTTTCTCTTTCCACACCGCCAAAGACATTTTTCGCTCTTCGCCTTTGGGCCGTGACACTGGCTTATCGCGGTTGGGGAATTGCAACGAGGCAGCCACGGCAAGGACCGCCACGATTGCCGCCACGAGCAAGTAGTTAGCCGTGAGGCTCCAGCCTGCGTCAATCGCGAGGGATGCCCCCGCTGCCCCCAGGAGCATGCCCATTCCAAAGGCGCTGTGGATCGCTGGGAACAAACTCTTTTTCGACACCCGGTCGACCGCGGTGCCCTCAAAGTTTCCGAGGAAGTCTGCGATAGCCATCGGACGCCCATCGAAAAAGCACGATGGCTGACACCAGTAGTTCCCACCATCGAGGGAAAACCTAGATCGCGAGCTAGCGCCCCAGGGTGAAATTCCGATCCCGATGCAGTGGAACCAAAACGAACGGTGAGCACGTTGGCAAAGAGAATTCCGGCGAGACCACCCAGCGGGAACAGCATGACGAATAGTCCCATTTGCACGGTATTCAGGGCGAGCGCTTCTTGAACCTCTGGTGCGCGCGAAAGCCATGTCGAAAAAAGCAAGGCGCGGGCAAAAAACAAGCCGGCAGCGGCGAAAAACCACAGCAAAACATTGGGTGGTGCGACGGGTGATGACACGGATGTTGGTCCTAATCTCTGGTCTGGTTGCGGGTGCCAAGTGAGGTGTTCGTGAGCTTCAGACCACAGACACTCGTTCTTGGATAAGCATAGGTCCCGGTGGTCTCGGGGGACGGGAGGGACTAGCCGAAAAGAACTTGCACACCGACTGTCAGCAGGGGGGCGATGATGAGCGCTGGCAGCATATCCGCCACAGCTACGGCGCGCAGATTGAGTAGGCGCAGCCCTACCCCCAGCAACAGCACTCCCCCGGTAGCGGTGAGGGCCGCAATCGCCGCACCCGACATGACCGAGCCAACGCTAAGGGCAAGCACCGTCAAGAGGCCCTGCCAGATACCGACTGGTATGGCCGAAAAAGCGACACCCCAACCCAGCGAGGCGGCAAACGCGATTGACGCAAAGCCATCAAGCGTCGATTTCAGCGCCAGCTGATCGATTCCCTGACCCGTGCCATCCTGGAAAGCTCCCAGAATCGCGAGGGGCCCGATGGCAAAGACCAGCGACGCGTCAACGAAGCCGTTAATGAACCGCTGCCGGCCCGTAACCGCAAGCGGCGCGTCAATCAGTCCTTCCAAGGGCAACGCATCGCCAGAGCCCACCGTGGAGTCAGGGAAAGAACTGCGGCCTTTGCCCGCCAGAGTGTTTTGCAGCCATCCGCCAAAGCGTTCGAGTTGGGACTCGATGCCAGCCAGAGACCCGATGATGCTGCCGATCAAAAGAGCCCCGATCACGACGAGAAAAGTACCCCCGGCGCCCACCACACCCACGAACTGGGCATCCGTGAGAGAAACGAGGTTCAATCCACCCAGCACGAGGGTCACGAGGCCTAGAGCATCCGTGACAACTCGGCTGGTGCGCTCGGGCAATCGCTTGCCCACAAGGACACCGATGGTTGCGCCCACCACGATGGTGGTGATGTTCAGGAGGGTGCCGAGTCCAATCACCGCTCAAGGCTAATCGTTGCCGTGCCCCCGGGGAACCAGGTGGCCCGCTGTCGTCCCCGTTACCACCAGCCAACTGACGGCGTACACAGAGCAGTTACTCACACGCCATCGATAGCCTGGAGTGATGAACGCACTGCGCATATTCCTTTCACGAGTTGACGCCACGGTGATCGGATTGATGGACAAAATTGGATTGCCCTTCCTTCGCGTGGGAATTGGTGTGGTGTTCATCTGGTTTGGGGCTCTCAAACCACTGGGAATAAGCCCCGCCGAAGAATTACTCGCTGCGACCGTCTATTGGTGGACTCCCGAGATCGTTGTGCCTGCCATCGGGTATTGGGAAGTGCTCATTGGGGTCACCTTTCTCATTCCCGCTCTCACTAGGGTGGCAATCTTCTTATTGGCTCTCCAGATGCCAGGAACCTTTCTTCCGCTGGTTTTGCTTCCTGAAGTCTGCTGGGACGATTTCCCGCTGGGCCTCACCTTGGAAGGGCAATACATCGTGAAGAACCTCGTCATTATTGGTGCCGCTTTGGTGATTGGTTCACGCGTGAGCGCTCTGCGAGCAAGCAAGCGCAATCGCGAACGCCAAGCCGCAACCCAGGCCACAAGCTAAACCTTGAGCAACCAGGCCCCCTGGGTTCGCGGACGGAACATGAACCAGCAACCACAAGATTATTAGCCTGCGCTGTGGAGAAAGAGCGTGAGAGGAAGTCCTCTAGACGCCCACAAAAAGTCGCCCAAGCACTGACCTCTCGCCACATCTACTCAGTCAGCCTGAACCCTGCGCGAGCTCAGGCCTTTCCGCCAGGACGAAAAGCTGCGAACCGAGCCGCTGTGCGGGGCTCGCAGCCAGGGGTAAGGGTGGATTTCTGCAAGCCGTGTGAATTTTGCGAATGACGGCACTGGTGCAAATGTCACAGCAACATCGTGCTGTGACGCGTAGTCATAAGGGTCTCCCAGGAGAACAACGACTTCGCGTCGGGTGGCCAAATCGTTGAGGGTTTGCAGATAAAACCCTATTCGGCGGGAACTCAACTGAAGTTTCCGGAGGGCTGGGGCGTTGAAAACAAAAACGGCAGGCAAATTAGGGTGCGCTACCAACGCTGGATCCTCATCCCCCAGTGAGTCAATGGTCAGCAGAACGCGATCTGGTGCGCGGACGTGCAAGGGTGTTTGAGGCCCAGCAGTGTTGCCGCTATCAGGGTCACCATCAAGCAGTGGCTCACTCGACAGAGCATGCGGGGAATCGGTATGAGGAAACTCTTGGATCGGGCATGTGTTCTTCAGCGGACATCGGTTACACAAACCCGGCGCCCGTTTTTCTACCTGCCACCGGGCAAACCCGTAGGGTTTGCCCGTCCCTGCCCCCACCGTCCATTGCCAACCCAGCAGGTTTGCCGCTCGAGACCCATCGATAAGTTCCCGATGCATACGCTCTTGCCCGTGGAGCCACCCCCGGCCATTTCGCACACTCCAGTGGGAGGCAAGCCACATTCTGCTCTGATTTACCAGCCAACCATCGTGTTCTAGTTCAGACACGACCTCATCAACACAGAGCATCTCGCGGTCCCACCCCTCGCCAGGTGAATCCCATGGGGCCTCGAACCTGAGGTTTTCAAAGAGCCGCGCCCCCACCCTGGCGTAGAGGTGTCGGGCATACTCCTGCCAGAGCAACTCGTCTTGATATTTTTCTCGATCCCTGGGTGGGGCTGTCTTGACCTGACGCCACACCGAATCCAGGGTGAGAATGTTGTGGCGAAGGTAAGGCGAGAGAACACTTGCTCCCCGGGATGACGCGGGAAAGACTTGAGACCGCCGCGATGCGTAGCCCGTAATGTCAAGCGCTGCCAGAGCCGCATCAGCTGCGGTCTGCCCTCCTGCAATGGAGCTGAGCCCCAGGTCCCCCGAATAAAGACCAGTAAAATCGCGCTCAATAACGGTCTGAGGGTCGACCGAAATATCGAGAACGGAACTTTTCATCAGCCATAGGCTAGCGCCCACCTAGAAGGGTTCCCTGGGCGGCGACGGGGAATGAGGAGCAAGGGAATCGGGAGCGGACGAGGGGCTGAAACTTGTACCCGACGGATTATGAACTCGATGCCCAGCTTTAGCTGGTGTTGCAGGCTGTTAGCTGACGGTGCGGATGCCCGTCTGACAGAGGAGTCGCTACATTCTCGGGAAAGAGAGGAGCCGGTCTATACGCGATAGGCTCGAAAGATGGCGCTTTCATCAACATCAAAACCAAAGAAAAAGAAAAATAATCGTGCCCTCCGAACGATCGTGGTGATCGTTGCCATACCGGTCGCGGTCTTCGCTCTGGTTCTCGCTGCAACCCCTTTCTCTCAGGTTGCCCGAGGGGTGATGTTCGGGATCGTGTTCTGGCAAGACGCAAGTATTGACCACATTGCTGTCTTTCCCGCTAACGAGATACCCACCTCAAGTCCATCGGACTTGCCACGCGGCTTAGATGACACGACACTGAGTGCATTCGGTGGCCTTGACCTGCGCAATTACCTATTGGATCAGCCCGGCCAGGACGCGCTCACTCTGCGCTCTAGTGACGAACTAGACCAATTTCTGACTAGCGGCGAGACCAGTGCGTTTCTCGTCGTGAGAGACGGTGTCCTCGTCCACGAATGGTACGCGGAGGACCGTGACCCCAATGAGCTCCACAACTCTTTCTCCGTCTCGAAGTCAATCCTTCAACCACGATAGG
>FUWD012817971.1_pt1 | contig 18214 bp, 15 predicted proteins | sample 1063281 | NCBI WGS metagenome assembly FUWD01 (sample SAMEA79048168, study PRJEB19326) | metagenome | biome: marine | reverse complement strand
CAGTATGGAATTATTGACCAAGACTATCCAGGTAGTTATAAGCTCAACGAACGGCAATCTATCTTTGTTGGTGAGGCAAAAGACTTGGAAAAACATGGCCATCATGAGAGTTTATGGCAAAGCGCCTGTATCGAGACAAGTACCCCTGAGGTATACCTAAGTACAACTGAAAAGTTTGTCCCGCAGATGCTAAACCTTGACATCAATGAGTCAGGGGTAAGCTTCACTAAAGGCTGCTATCCCGGACAAGAGGTCGTAGCTAGACTTCATTACCTAGGAAAGGCTAAACGCAGAATGTATAAATTTAAGGGTGGAGATATACCTGTAGGTGAAGAATTGATAGTAGAAGATTCTAAATCACTAAGAGCATCAGGAATGGTCATTAGAAGTGCCAAGTCAGGTAATGAATATTTTTATCTTGCGAGTATTGAAACTGATCACAAAGATGATAAAATTACATCCCATAATGGAATCAGTCTAGTGAGGATTAAAGATGTATAAGTTGTTTATTTTGTTATCGTTAATACCAGGAATATCTCTTGCAAGTGGTGGAGGTAACAGTATCGAATTGACAGACCACTGGGTAGGCTATACAGCTCTCTTCTTGTTCGTTATAGCATATATGTTTGTTATGATTGAAGAGTTCACCCACTTTAGAAAATCTAAACCAGTGATACTGGTGGCTGGAGTTATTTGGGCACTTATAGCTTGGGAGTACGCTGCGAATGGTTTTACTCACGAGGTTGAAACTGCGGTAAGGCATAACCTATTGGAGTATGCAGAACTGTTTTTATTTCTTTTAGTTGCTATGACCTATATCGAGGCTATGAGGGAGAGGCTTGTTTTCGAGAAACTTAAGGTATGGCTTGTAAACAAGGGTTTCACTTTTAGGCAGTTATTCTGGATGACCGGATTTTTGGCATTCTTTATTTCTCCTATAGCAGACAACCTTACCACCGCACTGATCATGGGAGCTGTAGTGTTGGCGGTTGGTTCCGGGAATACAAGGTTCGTCTCTATTGCCTTTGTAAATATAGTTGTTGCAGCAAATGCCGGAGGAGCCTTTAGCCCGTTTGGTGACATTACTACGCTTATGGTTTGGCAAAAGGGTATTGTTGAGTTTACCCAATTCTTTGACCTATTCGTGCCCTCACTAGTAAACTATATTGTCCCTGCATCTATTATGCACTTCGCTATCAAAAACGATACCGCACAAAAGTCTGAGGAAAGTGTCGAGATAAAAAAGGGAGGAATAGTTATAATTTTTCTATTCATAATGACCATTGCTACAGCTGTTAGCTTCCATAACTTTTTACATCTACCGCCAGCAATGGGAATGATGACCGGTCTTAGTTACCTAATGATTGCGGCTTATTTTGTTAGAAAAATTGAGCGCCGCACCCAGGATGATGCTTTCGACGTATTCAGAAAGGTTGCCGGAGCGGAATGGGACACACTATTGTTCTTTTTCGGGGTAATAGTTAGTGTTGGCGGTTTGGGCTTTATTGGCTATCTAGAGTTGACATCTGTCGCCATGTATACATCGCTAGGTGCCACCTACGCCAACGTCCTAGTAGGGGTGCTTTCTGCCATAGTCGACAACATACCAGTTATGTTTGCAGTCTTAACTATGGAGCCTGAAATGTCACTAGGGCAATGGTTATTGGTAACACTAACTGCAGGAGTTGGTGGCAGCATGCTGTCTATAGGTTCAGCTGCAGGTGTTGCCCTTATGGGGCAATCTAAAGGGCTATACACTTTCGTATCGCACCTTAAGTGGGCTCCTGTTATTGTGCTTGGATATATTGCCAGTATTTTTGTCCACATGTGGATGAACTCGTCACTCATGAATGTCCCATTATAGAGACAAGACTTTATTTATAGATATAGGCAATAGTGCCATAAAGTGGAGTATTGACGGACAGAATTATACAAGCATTATCGATGATTTTAGCGTCGAAATGCTGCCTAAAGCCGACAATGTTTGGGTTAGCTGTGTTGCCAATTGTGAAATCCTAGATGGCCTTAGCAATATTAATATAGCAACTACAGATTTTAAGTTCGGGCCTCTCGAGTGCGGCTACAAGAATCCAAACGAGCTCGGAATAGACCGCTATCTGGCAATGATAGCGGCGACGGATTTATATAAAAATCAAAACCTTCTAGTGGTTGATGTAGGTAGTGCAGTTACTTTTGATGTTGTATTGTCTACAGGTCTCCATAAGGGGGGACTGATAATGCCAGGCCTAAGGGCTATCAGGAATAGTTTTGCTAAATTTAGTACCAATAATAGCGACATTCAAACAAAAAAGCTGACACAAAATAGCGCCGATGCTTGGCTATCCGGTACTAGCTTTATGCTACTAAACTCTATCGAAAGGCAGATATACAGCTACAAAGATAAATACAAAAATATTACAGTTATAGTTACCGGTGGTGGGGCAGAAAAAGTCCTTGAATATCTAAGCTTTAATACTCATTACCACAACAACCTGGTACTAGATGGACTCTGTATTTATGCAGAAACCTTAAATAATGCTCATTAGTGGTTGGTATAATCTAGCCCATTCAATTGACAAATAATAATTATGCAAGACCACAGAGTTTTATCTGGCATGAGGCCAACAGGCAGACTTCATCTAGGTCACTATCATGGTGTTCTAAAGAATTGGGCTGAGCTACAAAATGAGTATGATTCATATTTTTTTGTTGCCGACTGGCACGCATTTACAACCCACTATTCCGATAACATAGATCTAGATAATAACGTCATGGAGATGGTAGTTGATTGGCTTGCTTCAGGGATCAACCCTAATACTTCAACTATATTTGTACAATCCAAGGTTCCAGAACATGCCGAGTTACATTTATTACTATCAATGACAACCCCGGTAAGTTGGCTGGAAAGGGTTCCTTCATATAAAGACCAACAAGACAAACTAAAATCTAAGGACCTTTCTACCTACGGATTTTTAGGTTACCCCTTACTTCAGAGCGCAGATATTTTGATTTATAAGGCTGGTCTAGTGCCAGTAGGAGAAGATCAGGTTGCCCATGTTGAGCTTACTAGAGAGGTTGCGAGGAGGTTTAATTATGTCCATGGACGTGAAGTAGATTTTGAAAAAAAAGCCCAAGACGCAATATCCAAGATGGGCAAAAAGGCTGCCAAACTTTACAACAAACTAAGAAAAGATTACCAAGAACGTGGCAATGAAGATGCCCTAGTTAAGTCTAGAGCTTTGCTATTAGAGCAACAAAACATTACTATGAGCGATCGTGAAAGATTGGCTGGCTATATCGAGGGTATGGGCAAGATAATACTGCCAGAACCTGAAGCACTACTAACCAAAGCATCAAAGATGCCTGGGCTTGACGGCCAAAAAATGAGTAAATCTTACAACAACACTATTTCATTAAGAGACACTCCAAACAAGGTTGAGAAAAAAATTAAGCGTATGCCTACTGACCCTGCAAGGATAAAACTTACCGACCCGGGAGACCCTAAAAAGTGCCCTGTATGGCAACTACATCAGGTTTACTCTGACAAATCAACTATGGACTGGGTTTCTGACGGATGCGTCAAAGCAAAAATGGGCTGCATAGATTGCAAACAGCCAATAATTGATGCAATAAATAATGAGCTTGCCCCAATGCAGGAAAGAATTGCAAAATATCAGTCTGACCCTGACCTTATTAGGCAGATTATATTTGATGGCAGTGAAAGGGCTAGAAATGTTGCCAGAGAGACCATGTCAGAGGTTCGTGAGGCTATGGGAATCTCTTACTAATATTTGTTAATATAGTGTCTGATAGACTACAAAAACTAATCGCAAGTGCCGGCTACGGTTCACGTCGATGGGCCGAAAGATTGATAGAGCAGGGGCGCATAGAAGTCAACAATAAAACTGCAAAGATTGGAGACAAGGCAAAGATAAATGACAAGGTCAAAATTGATGGCAGGAAGATTGATTTAGCTCGATACAAAGAAGAAGAGACCAAAGTAATCATTCTCAACAAGCAGGCTGGCGTTATTTGCTCAAACAAGGACAGTGAAGGAAGGAAGAGCGTTTATGAGCTACTACCTAAGGGCTCTCGTTGGGTAATGGTGGGAAGGCTTGACTTGAACACATCAGGGCTATTACTGTTCACTAATAACGGAACACTTGCCAATAAATTGATGCACCCATCATCCGAGATAGACCGTGAATATGCTGTAAGAGTTTTAGGCAAAGTTGATAAGGATGATATCGCTAGACTTACAGAGGGTCTAGAGTTGGAAGATGGATTTGCTAAATTTAATCGCGTAACTTTGGCTGGCGGAGAGGGAGCAAATAGGTGGTACAAGGTAGTCCTAAGGGAAGGCAGAAAGAGAGAAGTTAGAAGGCTATGGGAAGCCTTAGGTTTCAAAGTTTCGCGCCTTATCCGTGTGCGCTTTGGAGAAATTCGTCTACCAGAATCATTAAGGGCTAATCAGTTTGAGTACCTCAAACCAGGTCAGGTAAATTTACTCTTAAGGGATGCCAAACTTTAGATGCAAAATTTAAAGCCCGAAACTTAAAAAAGAAATTCTTGAATGCCCAAAATATGCGGTACCTCTAGTATAATTGCGCATTTAGTCTATTATAAAAAGTGTCAATGTCAGATTACAAGTCCACCCTAAATTTACCAGCAACAACTTTCGCTATGAAGGCTAACCTTGCTAACCGTGAGGGCGAATTTCTGAAGCAGTGGGAGAATGACAATCTTTATCAAAATATTCGTCAACAAAATAGTGGCAAGCCTAAATTTGTATTACATGACGGGCCACCTTATGCGAATGGCGATATTCATATAGGTCATGCAGTAAACAAGGTACTCAAAGATATAATAGTAAAGTCAAAATCTTTATCTGGGTTTGATGCGCCATATGTTCCTGGTTGGGATTGCCATGGCTTACCAATAGAACACAATATTGAAAAAAAGAAAGGCAAGGTGGGGCAAAAGATATCTGCAAATGATTTTAGAGCAGCATGTAGGAATTACGCAGATAAACAGATTGAACAACAAAGAAAAGACTTCAAGAGATTAGGGATAATCGGTGATTGGGATAATCCATATCTAACAAAGAACTATAAGTATGAGGCTGATATTGTTCGAGCTCTTGGTAATATTGTTGAGAGTGGGCATGTATCTAAAGGCTTTAAGCCAGTTCACTGGTGTACCGAATGTGGCTCTGCTTTGGCAGAAGCCGAGGTTGAATACAAAGACAAAAAATCTATCTCGATTGATGTTAAATTTAAGTTAATTGATACTGAAATTTTCTCAGTTAATAAGCCGATTTTTGTTGTTATTTGGACGACAACCCCGTGGACCTTACCAGCCAATGAGGCGGTAGCAATTCATCCAGAATTTGATTATGTGTTAGTTGAGATGGATGATGAATACTATTTGTTGGCAAAAGATCTAGTCGATAGCGCTATTTCTAGATACGATATAGAAAAGTATTCAGTCGGCAAAGAAATATATAAAGGCTCCCAGTTGGAGGGATTGACTGTTGAACACCCATTTTACAATAAACAAGTGCCTTTAATTTTAGGCGAGCATGTAACTACTGAGGCAGGCACAGGAGCAGTACATACATCACCGGCACATGGAGTAGACGATTACGCTGTTGGGGTAAAATATGAATTACCAGTAGATTGTCCAGTAGATGGCAAAGGAGTATTTTTTGATAGCACAGAGCTATTTGCAGGTCAATATATTTTTAAGGCTAACTCGAGTGTAGTTGAAGTCCTAAAAAGCAATAACAGGCTCGTAAAAAGTGAAGATTTGGTGCACTCTTATCCTCACTGTTGGAGGCATAAAACGCCAGTCATATTTAGAGCAACACCTCAATGGTTTGTGTCAATGGAACAAAACAAACTAAGAGATATAGTTAATACTGAAATTCCAAAAGTTATGTGGATTCCAGATTGGGGTCAAAAACGCATAGAGTTAATGATAGGAAATAGGCCTGACTGGTGTATATCACGTCAGCGCTATTGGGGTTCACCTATAACACTGTTTATTCACAAACAGACAGGCGAGATGCATCCCGATACTAAAGAACTTTTCGAGAAGGTCGCCTTGATAATTGAAAAGGGTGGCATTGAGTCTTGGTTTGAACTAGAAACCAAAGATATTCTAGGAGACGACGCAGAAAATTATGAAAAGACTACCGATACGCTTGATGTTTGGTTTGATTCAGGTGTAAGTCACTATGCAGTATTAAAGGACAACAAAGATTTAACGCCTATAGCTGATATGTATTTGGAAGGGTCCGATCAGCATCGTGGATGGTTCCAATCGTCATTAATAACATCATGTGCGATTAATGGGCATGCCCCATATAAACAGGTTCTGACACACGGCTTTACGGTAGACAAGGACGGCAAAAAGATGAGTAAGTCACTTGGCAATGTTATGTCGCCACAAAAGGTAGTCAATAATCTAGGAGCAGACATTCTACGCTTATGGATTGCTAGTACCGACTATACAGGCGAAATGACTGTATCTGACGACATACTAAAGCGCTCTGCCGATAGTTATCGTAGGATTAGAAATACTATACGTTTTATGTTGGCCAATATGCAGGGTTTTGACCCCAAATCGAATATAGTAAGCAATAAAGATATGTTAGCTCTTGATCGCTGGATAGTCTCCAAAACAGCTGAACTACAATCTCAAATAATAAATGCGTATGAGCAATACAACTTTCATCACCTAATGCAGCTAATTCTCAACTACTGCACCAATGACCTAGGCGGGTTTTATTTAGACATCATTAAAGATAGGCAATACACTACACAAGAGAATTCACTTGCCAGGAGGAGCGCACAGACAGCTTTACATCACTTAACCAATGCGATGGTTTGTTGGCTTACTCCGGTGCTATCTTTTACTGCTGAAGAGGTTTGGCAAAACATGCCACAAAATAATAATGACAGTGTTTTTTTACAAACATGGTATGAGGAGCTAACAGAGGGTTACAATAACGAGGCAATTGACAAGTGTCGCTCTATCAACACATATGTCCGCAAACAGATGGAAACTATGAGAGCAGAGAAAGAGATTGGCTCTTCACTTGAAGTGGAAGTTGATATATATTGTGACAAAGAAGCCTTTAACCTGCTAAGCGGTTTAGGAGACGAGTTGAGGTTTGTGTTTATTACTTCATATGCTAGAGTGCACTTGATTAACAAAGAAGCAACAGACTGCGTAGATGCAGGCGAAGGTGTCAAGATTAAGGTTTCAAAAAGTAGTCACGAAAAATGCGTTAGATGTTGGCATCACCGTGAAGAGGTGGGAAGTATCAAAGACCATCCAGAGCTTTGTTCGCGTTGCGTAGATAATGCTATTGGTAATGGAGAGAAAAGAGAGTTTGCATAATGAGACAACTTGACCTTGATCTAGCCGAAAAATCATACCCTATATATATTGGTAGAGATTTAATTTCAAAGCCTGAACTATTTTCTAAACACATAAATGGAAAGCAAGTTATGGTGGTTTCAGACACCACTGTAGCGCCACTATATCTTGAAAAAGTGAAATCTCTTTTTGTTAACTACACTGTAGCTGAAGTTATTTTATCTGATGGAGAGCAGTACAAAACACTAGAGACTGTAAACACAATTTTTGACGCTTTACTTGAAAATCATTTTGACCGAAGCTGCACACTTGTTGCTTTAGGAGGAGGAGTGGTTGGAGATATGACAGGTTTTGCTGCTGCCAGCTACCAAAGAGGAGTCAACTTTATTCAAATTCCCACCACACTACTTTCTCAGGTAGATTCAAGTGTTGGCGGCAAGACAGGTGTTAACCATGCACTTGGAAAAAATATGATTGGCTCTTTCTACCAGCCAAAATGTGTTGTTATTGATATCGATACTTTGGATACTCTGGACGATAGACAGTTTTCAGCCGGTATGGCTGAAGTAATAAAATACGGCCTACTTGGAAATGAAAGTTTTTTTAATTTTATTAATTCTAATATTGAAAGGCTAATGTTAAAAGACAAAGAGTTATTGACCGATACAATATACCAATCTTGCTATGACAAGGCTGATATTGTTGCTCAGGATGAGTTTGAGTCAGGAAATAGAGCGCTACTAAACCTTGGGCACACCTTTGGTCATGCTATAGAAAACACTTTGGGATATGGCGTATATTTGCATGGGGAAGCAGTAGCAATTGGAATGCTTATGGCAGCTGAATTGTCTCATCTAGAGGGATATATAGATATTAAAGATATAGCTAAAATTAAAAGTATATTAGAAAAAGCTAATTTACCTACTAGTTTTTTTGGTAAAATTACTTCCTCTGGGTTTATTGAGGCTATGTCTGTAGACAAAAAAGTTATAGGTGGCAGTATAAGATTAGTGCTATTAAATAGCATAGGTAGTGCCTTTATTTGTAAGAACTATTCAAACAAACTTCTACAACAGGTGATCGATAATTATTGTAATATAATTAATTGAATAGGTGATATTTTGACAACAACAGGACAAAAAGTTTCTAGTATAGAATCAGCCCAAGTTCCAACTATAGAGTGTCTAGAAAATCTTGCAGTAAAAATGCAAGAACAAACAAACTCCAAGTTTGAAAAGTTTTTCCTTCCCTCGCTATTAGTTTTTAGTCTAATTGTAATAGGGTTCTTTGTTGTTATATACTCAATAACTCAAGACATGAATAGATTAGCCAACACTATGGACTATAGCATGTCAAAGAATATGGATCTAATGTCAGTTAGTGTTGACAATATTTCAAACGACATGTCACAAATAACTTCATCTGTTAGCAGTATGGATAATAACTTTGCAAAAGTTAACGATAATATGGACATAATTGCATCTAAGTTGGATAATCTAGATTCTATGGCTGCTGATTTAAGTAACATGAATGTCAAAATGAACATCTTGGAGCCGATGCTAATGAATATGAAAGAGATGAATAATAATATGTCAACTATGGTTTACTCAATGCAGTGGATGCAGCACGATATATCAACAATGAGAGCGTCATTTGCAAAACCTATGAGTATGATTAACAAGATGCCTTTCCCCTTTTAATTATGTCACTTAATGAAGAAAAAGTAAGCCAGATCGCATACCTAGCTCGCTTAAAATTAAGTGATGAAGAGTTAGAAATTAACACAAACGAGCTTAATAATATTCTCCAGTTAGTAGAGCAATTACAGGAAATTGAGGCTGAAGGTGTTGAACCTATGGCGCATCCACTACATATGTCTCAGAGGTTAAGAGTTGATGAGGTTAAAGAAAAAGATGATTCTAATAATTTTCAGTCTATCGCTCCAAAAACTGGAAATGGTCATTACCTAGTGCCTACAGTTATCGACTAATATGCATACTAAAACATTAACACAGTTAGTCGATGGGTTAGCAAAAAAAGAGTTTTCTTCAACCGAAATTACTCAGCACTTCATTAATCGAATAAAGTCCTCAAAACTTAATGCATTTATAACTGTAACTGAAGATTTAGCTCTAGAACAGGCAAGAGTTGCAGATGATAGGATTGCCAATAATGATAATGGAGTCCTAACCGGAGTACCATACGCGCATAAAGACATTTTTTGCACTAAAGGAGTCAAAACTAGTGCGGGCTCAAAGATGTTGGATAATTTTATTGCACCCTATGACTCCACAGTAAGTCACAAACTAAACACTGCAGGCACGGTAATGCTTGGTAAGTCCAATATGGATGAATTTGCTATGGGATCATCGAACGAGAATTCCTATTATGGCAGTGTAAAAAATCCATGGAATCTTAATAAAATTCCAGGAGGCTCTTCTGGTGGTTCTGCAGCATCTGTTGCTGCTAGATTGTCCCCATTCGCTACCGGTACTGATACTGGTGGATCTATTAGACAGCCATCAAGTTTGTGTGGCATCACCGGCCTTAAACCTACTTATGGTAGGGTTTCACGTTATGGCATGATAGCTTATGCTTCAAGCTTGGATCAAGCCGGACCAATGACACAAACAGCAGAAGATGCTGCCTTAGTTTTAAATGTTATGGCTGGGTTTGATAGTAAGGACTCTACTAGTTCAGACAAAAATGTTGAAGACTATACGGCTAAACTTGAAGATTCAATTAAAGGACTAAAGATAGGACTACCTAAGGAGTTTTTTTCTGAAGGACTAGATGATGGGGTTGCTGAAAATATTATGCATGCAATTAAAGAGTTCGAGTCTATGGGAGCATCAGTGAAAGAGATATCCCTGCCAAACTCTTCATACGCTATTCCTACTTACTATATTGTTGCACCTTGCGAATGCTCATCAAATTTATCGCGTATGGATGGTGTTCGTTATGGTTATCGTTGTGAGGACCCAAAAGATTTAGAGGACTTGTACTTGCGTTCACGCTCGGAGGGCTTCGGAAAAGAGGTTCAGCGCCGTATAATGATTGGAGCTTACGCCCTTTCTGCTGGTTATTATGATGCATATTATCTCAAAGCACAGAAAGTTAGACACCTGATTAGTGACGACTTTAAGAGGGCATTTAAAGATGTAGATGTTGTAATGGGTCCAGTTTCTCCTACCACAGCTTTCGATTTAGGCTCAGTTAAAGACCCTGTTTCAATGTATTTGGCTGATATTTATACACTGTCAGCAAACTTAGCGGGGTTACCAGGTATGAGTATTCCAGCTGGGTTCTCTAACAATTTACCTGTAGGCCTTCAGTTGATAGGAAATTATTGGTCAGAATCTATATTGTTAAATATTGCACATAAGTTTCAGCAACAAACAGATTGGCATAATAAAGCGCCTAAGGAGTATTAATTATGAATTGGGAGACCGTTATAGGGCTTGAAATTCATGCCCAACTTAATACCAAATCTAAGATATTTTCTTCAGCATCTACAGAGTACGGTGCCAAACCAAATTCACAGGCTTGTGCTGTAGATTTAGGTCTGCCAGGTGTTTTACCAGTATTAAATAAAGAGGTTGTAAGTAAAGCTATCAAGTTTGGCTTAGCAGTTAAAGCGAAGATAAATCAGCGCAACATATTTGATAGAAAGAACTATTTTTATCCTGATCTACCTAAAGGCTATCAAATTTCTCAGCTTGATTGGCCCATTGTAGGCGAAGGGCAGATAGAAATTAGCGTCGACAATACTACTAAAGTTATTGGAGTCACTCGTGCACACTTGGAGGAGGATGCTGGAAAATCTATCCATGATTTGTATGATGAGTATACTGCAGTTGACCTAAACAGGGCTGGCACCCCTTTACTTGAGATAGTTTCAGAGCCTGATATGAGGAGTGCTAAGGAAGCCGTCTCTTACGCAAAAAAAATACATGAATTGGTGCAGTATCTAGATATTTGCGATGGAAATATGCAGGAAGGGTCGTTTCGTTGTGATGCTAATGTGTCAATTCGTCCTGCTGGAGACAATAAATTAGGGACAAGGGCAGAGTTAAAAAACATAAACTCATTTAAATTTTTGGAGCGCGCTATTAACCTTGAGGTTGATAGGCAACAAGATATTCTTGAGGATGGTGGGGAGATAGTTCAGGAAACAAGACTTTATGACTCTATAAAGAACGAGACACGTTCAATGCGCTCAAAAGAAGAAGCAAATGATTACCGTTATTTCCCTGACCCTGACCTTCTTCCTGTTGAAATTTCTGATGAATTAATGAGTCAAATTATGACTGAATTGCCGGAACTGCCAAGCGAAAAAAAGGCTAGATATATTTCTGAATTTGAGCTTAGTGAATATGATGCTGGTGTTTTAACATCGCAGAAGTCATTGGCTGATTATTTTGAAAAAGCAGTATCAATCAGCAATACAAATGTAAAGCTTTGCGCTAACTGGATTATGGGAGATCTTTTGGCAGCACTAAACAAAGAGCAAGTAGATATAACAAATTCACCTATTTGTGCAGAGGATTTGTCATTATTGGTTAGTCGTATAGATGACGATACGATATCTGGAAAGATAGCTAAAGATGTATTTAAATCTATGTGGAATGGTGAAGGTAGTGCTGATGAAGTTATTAAAGAGAAGGGCTTAAAGCAGATAACTGATAGTTCAGAGATAGAATCAATTATCGACAGCATTATTGCTGCTAATGCACCACAGGTGGAACAGTTTAAGTCAGGAAATGAAAAAATTATTGGGTTTTTTGTTGGTCAGGCAATGAAAGCTACTGGCGGCAAGGCAAACCCAAAACAAGTTAATGAGCTACTTAGAAAAAAACTAACTTAAGGTAACAAAATAGCTAGAATTGATACAACTTATATAAAGTTTATAAGCAAATCATTACTTGTTCAACACATATATTAATAATTAATGATTTTTTACAATTGCTGCTATTAAATTAGTCCAGCAAAGCTATACATTAATGTTTGAAAAAAGGAAACAATAGGAAATATTATTGTCTTAAAAACACCAATAAACAATAACGCTAGAAGTATATATAGCCCGTATGGTTCTAGTTGGTCGTACTGATATGAAAGCCTTCCTGGTAGGATTGAACTGACTACTCGTCCACCATCCAGTGGGGGTAGAGGTATTAAATTAAGTACTGCTAAAACTAAATTGATCTGAACCCCTATCTGGCCCATATCTACAAATAATTGGGAATTCATATTAACAGCAATAACAATAACCAACAACCATAATACCGACATAATAAAGTTCGACAAAGGTCCAGCAAGAGCCACCCAAAGCATATCTTTTTTAGGCGAGCGTAGTGCTGATGAGTTTATAGGGACAGGCTTGGCCCAGCCAAATATAAATCCAGAGACAAAAAATAAAAATGCCGGAACTAATATAGTGCCAACTGGATCAATATGTTTTATTGGGTTTAGAGTTAAACGACCCATCATTCTTGCTGTATGGTCACCAAACTGACTGGCGGTCCATCCATGCGCTGTTTCATGTACCGTAATTGCAAACAGAACTGGAATTGTCCAAATTAATAATGTTTGAATATCACTCATAGGTAAAATCAGACTTAATGTAATTATTTGCCTTTATTTTATACTCATAAAACATTCAATTTATTGTATAAGTTGCATGACTATTTAACTTGATTTATTAATGAAAACTACAGAATTACTTATACCTACACTAAAAGAAGCTCCCAATGACGCCGTTGTCATATCTCATCAACTTATGGTTAGGGCAGGATTAATATCTAAGCTAGCTTCTGGCTTGTACTCATACTTACCTATGGGTTTTAGAGTCCTTCATAAAATTGAAAATATTATCCGTGAAGAAATGAATAGGTCTGGCGCTCAAGAGCTACTAATGCCAGTTGCTCAGCCTGCAGAGCTATGGCAAGAGTCAGGAAGGTGGACAGAATATGGTCCAGAGCTGTTACGTTTTAGAGACAGGCATGATAGAGATTTCTGTCTTGGGCCGACCCACGAAGAGGTAATCACAAATATTGCATCACAGCATCTGCGAAGCTATAAACAACTACCTATGAATTTTTACCAAATTCAAACAAAGTTTAGGGATGAAATACGCCCCAGATTTGGGGTAATGAGGTCACGTGAATTTATTATGAAGGATGCATATTCATTCCATATAAACCAGGATTCACTTGAGCAAACCTACAAATTAATGCACCAAACCTATTGTAATATTTTTGATCGCATAGGCCTAGATTATCGGTCAGTGTTGGCTGACTCTGGTGCAATTGGAGGGGAGGGTTCACAAGAGTTCCATGTATTGGCTGACTCTGGTGAGGATGCTATATGTTTTTCTGATAAATCAGATTACGCTGCTAATGTTGAGCGGGCTGAGACCTTGCCACAGAAAAAACCTAAAAGCCCAGAGCAGGATTTACAAATAGTTGATACTCCTGGATGTAAAACTATAAGTGATGTAACCAATTTACTAGATATTGACGTAAAAAGAACTATTAAAACACTTGTAGTTGATAGTGAAGATGGCGGATTGATCGCTCTTGTTCTGAGAGGGGACCATGAATTAAATGAAATTAAAGCTGAAAAAATAGATAATGTTGTAAGACCTCTATCGATGGCATCTGAAGAGAGTATAAATTCGGCAGGATACTCTATAGGTTCAATAGGCGTCAAGGACTTGTCAATGCCAATATTTGTGGACTATGCAGCTGCCTGTTTGAATGATTTTGTTTGTGGTGCCAACCAAGAAGGTAAACACCTTACAGGTGTCAATTGGCTTCGTGATACAATCGATATTAATACTGCCGATTTACGCAATATAGTTGATGGCGACCCTTCTCCAGACGGTAAGGGCAAGTTGGCTATAAAAAGGGGTATAGAGGTTGGCCATATATTTCAACTTGGAACTAAGTATTCAAAAGCTATGAATGCTAACGTGATTGCAGAAAATGGCAAGTCAGTAGCAATGTCTATGGGCTGTTATGGAATTGGAGTGACCAGAGTATTGGCGGCATCAATTGAGCAGAATTTTGATGATAGGGGTATTATTTTTCCAGAGTCGATAGCTCCATTTAAAGTTGTAATTATTCCAATCAACTACAACAAATCAACCAGAGTTAAAGATCTATCAGATAAGCTATATAAAGAACTTCTTGAGGCTGACATTGAAGTGTTGCTTGATAATCGTAAAGAGAGGGCAGGTATTATGTTTGCAGACTCCGAGCTTCTAGGAATACCACATAGATTGGTGATTAGCGATACCCATGCAGATAATGGAAATATAGAATACAAAGCTAGAAACAATGATAAAAAAATTGAAATAGGTTTTAGTCAGGCCGTTGAATATATTAAAAACAAAGTTAGCTAATGGTATGGTTACAATATTTATTACCCCAACATCTTCTTTCGAGAATGATGTTTCGTTTTACTAGAATTGAAAACACATTCATAAAAAATAATTTTATCAGTTGGTTTATTAAGTCATACCAAGTAGATTTATCTGAGGCAGTAAAGGATAACGCTAAGGATTATAAAAATTTTAATGAATTTTTTACTCGCAAGTTAAAAACTAAAGCTAGAGTTATAGAAGATGGCAAGATTGTTTGTCCTGTAGATGGCTCTGTATCTCAGCTTGGGCATATTAAAGACTCCAAAATACTACAAGCAAAAGGGCATTTATTTACTGTCAACAAGCTTTTGGCAGAAGATTCTAGGTCAGTAAAATATAGCAATGGTTTTTTTGCGACAATTTACCTTTCTCCTAAGGACTATCACCGTATCCATATGCCTTATGATGGTGTGCTAAATTCAATGACCTATATTCCTGGTGACTTATTCTCAGTTAACAGCAATACTACTAATAGAGTTGACGGTCTATTTGCTAGAAACGAACGTGTAGTTTGCTATTTTGAAACAGAGTTTGGGCAATGTGCATTAATCTTGGTAGGTGCAATATTTGTCGGCTCAATGCAGACTGTTTGGCATGGTCAAATAACTCCTCCATACAAGAAAAAAATGCAGATATATGATTACAAAGATAGGCAAATAAAGTTTAAGAAGGGGGATGAGATAGGTAGGTTTAATATGGGCTCAACAGTTATTATGCTTATGCCCAATAACAGCAACAAATTTACTCTAGATGAGTCTCAACTAGTTAGAATGGGACAATCTATAGTATAAGATTGGCTATACCTTTCTTAACCTAACCAACTTAATTGTTTGGTCGGATATTTGCATTACTTCAATTAATACTTCATCAATTTTTATACTTACATCTCTAGTAGGTATAGTTTGGAGCTCTTCAAGGATAAGACCATTTAGTGTTTTAGCATTTGTTACCGGCAAGTTTGTACATAAGATAGAGTTTAACTCCCTTATGCTAATTCTTGGATCTGCTATATAACTGCCATCTTTCTGTTTAGAAATTTCTTTAATTGATTCGCTTTGATTAGATGTAAATTGACCCACAATCTCTTCAAGTATGTCTTCAAAAACTACCATACCTCTTACCTCTCCATACTCATCAACTACTAGTCCCAGTCTACGTTTAAGTTTTTGAAAATGTTCTAATTGATTTGCAAGGCTGGTGCCCTCAGGAACAAAATAAGGTTTACGAATTAGTCCCAAAAAAGCTTCAATACTAAACTCATTTCTAGCATATAAATTTACAATATCTCGCATATGAATTACGCCAGTAATATTGTCTTGAGATTTATCATATGCCAATAAACGGTTGTGTTGTGTACGCTCTAAATGCTTTAGTATCTCTTCATGGTCATCGATATTAACGCTTATTAGCTCATGCCTAGGTATCATGATATCTTCTACCTTTACCTTTTCTAGGTCAACAATATTAAGTAGCATTTTTTGATAATTTGAAGAAATTATTGGTTTTGCATCGTCAATAACCATTCTCAATTCCTCTGAGTTTAGTTTTTCAGTATTTTTGTTATTCTTTATTCCAAAAACAACAAGAATGGCATTAGAAACTTTAGCAATAAGCCAAACAAAAGGTCTGAAAAGTTTCACTAATGACTTAATTGCGTATGACACAGGGAGAGCTATTTTTTCTGGATTTTTTGCAGCAAAGGTTTTAGGTGTGGTTTCGGCAAAAATTAATATAACAAATGTTAAAAGTATAGATGAATATACTACTGAACCTTCGCCCCAAAGCTTTATTGCTAAAACGGTTGCTACACTTGAGGCGAATATATTTACCAAATTATTTCCAAGCAGAATGGTCCCTATTAGGTGATCCATATCTGAGAGAAGTTTTTCAGTGCGCTTAGCTTTACGGTTATTTTTTGCGCTGAGAGTCTTTAGACGATAGCGATTAATAGCCATCATTGAGGTTTCAGCAGAAGAAAAAAAGGCAGATAACAGTATTAGCCCAATAAGGGCAATACTAAGCCAGAAAGGTGTAAGCGTTTCCAATAAGTATTTATTTAACTTGTAGTTTAAAGTTTAGAGTTTATCTCAAATGATTAAATGCATCAAGGCCTGGGTAAATAGCCTTATCACCTAACTGCTCTTCAATTCGAAGTAGGCGGTTGTATTTTGCCAACCTATCTGACCTAGATAGTGAGCCAGTTTTTATTTGACCACATGAAGTGGCAACAGCTAAATCAGCAATTGTTGTGTCTTCTGTTTCACCAGATCTGTGGGACATAACACATGTATAGCCTGAATTAAATGCTATAGACATTGCATTAAATGTTTCAGTTAGTGTTCCTATCTGATTAACTTTTATTAATATTGAGTTAGCGATATTATTATTTATTCCTTTTGAGAGAATTTTACTGTTTGTTACAAACAAGTCATCTCCAACTAGCTGAACTCTATTTCCAATCCTTTTTGTCAACAAGTCCCACCCATCCCAATCATTCTCATCCATACCATCTTCTATAGATATTATTGGGTAATTGTTAACCCAATTTTCAAGGTAATCAACAAACTCGCTTGAGCTAAGTGACTTTCCTTCAGACGTTAATTCATATTTATTGTTTGAATAAAATTCAGAACTTGCCACGTCAATACCAATAAATATGTCTTTGCCAGCTTCGTAGCCAGCTTGTTCAATAGCCTCGAGGATAACTTTTATTGCATCTTCATTAGAGGCAAGATCAGGTGCAAAACCGCCTTCATCGCCTACAGCTGTATTCATACCTCTTTTTTCTAGTACCGCTTTAAGGTGATGAAAAACCTCTGCACCATACCTTAAAGATTCTCTGAAACTTGGAGCGCCAGCAGGAATAATCATAAATTCTTGAATATCAACACTATTATTGGCGTGCTCACCACCATTAATAATATTCATCATTGGAACTGGCAATGTGAGAGCGCTTGATTTTCCAAAGCTTGAATACAGTGGGATATTTTGTTGCTTTGCATTCGCATGTGCAGATGCAAGTGAAACAGATAGTATAGCATTAGCACCAAGCTTTGATTTGGACTCAGTGCCGTCAAGTTCAATCATTGCCTGATCAATTTTTTCTTGATTGGAAATATCAAACCCTTGCAAGCATTCGTTGATCTGAGTGTTAATAAATGATATTGCGTTTAGTACACCTTTACCTAGGTAGCGAGATTTGTCACCATCTCTAAGTTCTAGAGCCTCTCTTTGACCTGTCGAAGCCCCAGAAGGCACCATGGCACTGCCGATTACTCCACTTTCTAATATGACATCTGCCTCAATTGTAGGATTACCTCTAGAGTCAAGGATTTCTCTAGCAATTATCTGTTTAATTTTCACTTATTTTCCTGTTTATTCGAAGAATGATTTCATTTTACC
>FUWD013183329.1_pt1 | contig 18256 bp, 13 predicted proteins | sample 1063281 | NCBI WGS metagenome assembly FUWD01 (sample SAMEA79048168, study PRJEB19326) | metagenome | biome: marine | reverse complement strand
CATTAAACTGAGTTACCAATAATTCAAGTGAGTCGATGGGGGGTTATTAGTACCAATAAAGAGTATCTTTTTCTTCGAGAAATCAACAACAAACAAAATACTATCAGGTGAAATATTTAAGCGATTCAAATTCTACATTAGTTGCAGGTTGTAGAAAATAGAAAAACAAATGGTATTGTTTGCTATCACTTCTGCTTTTAATAATCTTTGAATAGTGTCGGGTGATAAGAACATAAATAAGTTAACACTACCCGTATCATCATATTGAATTGAATCCAAAAACAATGAATCTGTTTCAACAATTATTGAATCTTTTATCATTAATATGTTAGAAATACTGTCAGTATTTATTGAATCAATTTTTGGTTTTTCTATATAAATTGGTACTATTAGTGAGTCTAAAAAAGCAATTTGTTCTCCGGGTTGATCAAAAATATAGTTGCTATTTTGATCATTTATGGCAAATAGGAGATAATCATCGTTAGCTAATCCATTAAATTGAAACCTGCCAATATCGTTAGTTTTGCTAAGATAATATGGAACAACGTAATACGGAAGTGAATCAAATTTAATTGTGTCATTGATATCTTTATAAAGCATAACAAATGTTCCATCCACAGGTTTTAAATCAAGCGCATTATAAACATAACCACTAAGGCTTAGTGAATCTACAAAATTGCCTGTGGAAAAGATATAAGTGTAATTTGTTACTGGGTTGTTTTCAGTTATATCAACAATTGCGTCTCCAAAATAGACTGAGTAAGTTGTATTTGGTTTTAATTCTTCTTTAAATTTTACCAGTATCGATTTACCTTTTACAGTGAATTCAGGCATTTCATTCATTGGCGGTGATATTAAAGCCTGTTCCTGTATATTATCTAAAGACACATACTCATTAAACTTTATTGAAAACTTTTTAGTTGCGAAATTGGCGCTTCCGTTTTCTGGAATTGTTTCTATAATAATAGGGGGAGTAACATCTTTTGGTCCACCTGATGGAGTGACTGGATGGGCACAATTAACAACAATCATAGCTGTTAATATCAATAAAATAAACCACAAAATTTTAATCACAGAATTTTATTTTAATTGAACTACAAAGATGCAAAATATTGGTTATAGTTTGCCTGGTGATTTATTTTCCATATAAATCAATTATTTAATGGAAAATAATATAAACCAAATTAATGAGGCTCCTAAATAGGGAGTCTTTTTTAACTCCCTAAGATCCGCTAAGTCGCCTTGGACTTAGCGAATCGAAGGAGCAATCCCGGTTTTTTCAATACGCTGAAAGTTTGCCCTCCTGCGTCGAAGCAAAACTATTTAGCGGATTTTATCTTTTCAGATTGAAATAGTTATCTCCAATAATTAAACTTTTTATCATCAAACAATCTAAATTATTTCCTGAGTTTGTTAACCTGCAACTAGCCTAATAAAAAGCTTAGTCTGTCATATTCTGGCAATTTGTCTTATATTAAGTAAGAAGTTATGAAGTTAGTTGAGTATTAAAAGTTAACAGTAATGCCAATACCACTATTAGTGGCTGTAAGAGAAGCCTTTATGCTATTCTCAATTTTTCCCATTGCCTTCCTGTTGTTTTCAGCTTTTGCACTATTGGATATTGTTATTGGTGCACCTATATTGAAAAGAATAAATCCTGATATTAAAAGTTTATTTGAGAAGGCTTGCTTATTTGTTAAACTACCTAAAAGTAACCCCGAAACTACTGTTACACCACCAAAAATCATAACGATACTGCCTGTTGATGCATTTTTGCGACTTTTGTAATATTGGCTTTTATATTTGTCATACTGTTCATTGTTTGTAAACAATGAATCATTTTGAATAGTTGCAAAATTTAGATTGTCCGAAAGTTTGGACATAGTTGGCTTTTCAGAATGTGAATTTAACTTATAAGAATTGCTGTTTATTTCAGAAGCAGCTAATTTGTTATCTGATATGATTTGCGAATAGGCAAATACTGTAATGAGCATAGAGGTGATAATCAAAAATAGATTTTTCATGATGAATATTTGAAATCGTAAAGTTATAAATATATGCTACAATTATATTGCTTTGCATTAAAATTATCTTCTTAAATCCAAACTATTTCCTACATTTGTCCTCCCAAAATTTAAAGGAAATGAATGAACATATTTCAATGAATCCCAATCCGGTTGTTCAATATTTGAATAAGCCTGCCAACCAGCTTACAAAAGCTGATTTAATTAAATTTATTGAAGACAATGATATTGAAATGATAAATTTTAGATACATTGGCTCAGATGGAAGACTTAAGACTTTGAACTTTATCATAGGAAGTCGTGAGCACTTAGATAATATATTAACTGCGGGTGAACGTGTTGATGGATCAAGTTTACTACCATTTGTAGAAGCTGGTTCAAGTGATTTATATGTTATTCCACGATATAAAACAGCCTTTGTTAATCCATTCTCTGAAATACCAACTCTTGATATTTTGTGTTCATATTTTGATAGAAATGGAAACCCTCTCGACGGCGCTCCTGAAAATATACTAAAAAAGGCACATCAATCATTTAAAGATATTACCGGCTTTGAGTTTGAGGCCATGGGTGAACTGGAATATTATATCATTAGTGAAGATGATGGAGTATTCAAAGCTGATGATCAGAAGGGTTATCATGAGTCTTCACCCTTCTCAAAATGGGGAAGTTTTCGAACCGAAGCAATGAAACTTATTGCTGAATCGGGTGGTATGATAAAGTATGGCCATTCTGAAGTTGGTAACTTTACTAAGGATGGGATGGTTTATGAGCAAAATGAAATAGAGTTTTTGCCAACTTACGTAGAAGATGCAGCTGATCAGCTTGTTAAAGCTAAATGGATTATCCGTACACTTGCCGCACAATATGGAGTGACGGTTACGTTTGCACCAAAAATTACAGTTGGCAAAGCTGGTAGTGGCTTGCATATTCATACTCGAATAATGAAGGATGGTAAGAATATGATGATAGAAAATGGTGAACTTAGTGATATAGCAAAAACTGCTATTGCAGGCTATATGGAGTTAGCACCTTCAATTACAGCTTTTGGAAATTTAAATCCAACATCATATTTCAGACTTGTTCCTCATCAGGAAGCACCTACCAATATATGTTGGGGCGATAGAAACCGTTCAGTATTAGTAAGGGTTCCACTTGGGTGGACTATTCCAGTAAATATGATCCACAAAGCAAATCCTCAGGAAAGTGGTGATATTGTTGATTTTTCAAACAAGCAAACAGTTGAGGTTCGTAGCCCCGATGGATCAGCAGATATTTATTTACTCATTGCCGGAATTACCGTTGCAGCCCGTCATGGGTTTGAAATGAAAAAACCACTGGATGTTGCTAAAAAAAACTTATGTCGACATCAATATTTTTGATGATGAAAATAAGAAAAAGCAGGAAGAACTTGCACAATTGCCAACGTCATGTGTTGAGTCGGCAGAACGACTTGAAGAGCAAAGAGAACTTTATTCGAAATATGATGTATTTCCTGATAGTGTTATCAATTTACTTCATAATATGCTGAGCAATATGAATGACAAAGGTTTGATAGCAAAAATTCAAGATGATGAAGATAAGGTAATGGATCTTGTCAACTATTATTTCAATTGTGGTTAAAATTATAGAAACACCTCGCGATGGATTTCAGGGCTTGCCCAAACTAATACCAACCAACAAAAAGATTGAATATATAAATCTATTATTGCAATGTGGGTTTGACACAGTTGAAGTAGGTAGTTTTGTTTCTCCAAAGGCAATCCCTCAAATGGCTGATACTGCAGAAGTGCTGGATGGACTAAAAATTGCTGGCAATAATTCGAAAATTGCTGTCCTTGTCGCAACTAAAAGGGGAGGTGAACGAGCAATGGATTTTCCACAGATTGACCAAATATTTTTCCCTTTTTCAACTTCCCCAACATTTCTTAAAAAAATATTAATCAATCAATTGATCAAACAGAACGAACCATTGATGAAATACAAAATCTTTGTGTTAAGAATGGTAAAGAACAAATCGTTTATTTTTCAATGGGTTTTGATAGTGCTTATGGCGATGATTGGAGTTTAGAATTATTGCATAGTTGGGTTAGAAAAATGGTTACAAAAGGTCTGAATATATTTCCATTTTCTGATATTCTTGGTGATGCTTCACCGGAAATGATATCTAACGTTTTTCAAAGCTTAACTTTAGAGTTTCAAAATGTAGAGTTTGGTTTACATCTTCATTCGCTTGATTATCAGCGTATGGAAAAAGTGGACGCTGCATACAAAACCGGAATCAGACGTTTCGACACCGTAATTAACGGACTTGGTGGGTGTCCTCAAACAGGCAAAGAACTTGTAGGTAACCTGCCTCTTGAAAGTTTTTTAGAGTATTGTGCTCTAAATAATATCCCAACTAAACTTCATAAGAATTGTTTGAAAGAAGCAATTGAATTTCCTGTTTAGTTCTAATTGTTTTTTATATTTAGTTCAATTGACTTATAGTTAGTTGAAATCTATATCTTTGAGATTCATAAACCTTACTGATATGAATCGATCATTTCTTTTTGCGTTGATTTTCCTAATAGGTGTTAGCGCTGCTTTTTCACAAAACGATTGGGAGAACCCAAATATAATTGGTGATAACAAATTGGATCCTCATACTACTCTAATTCCTTTTCAAAATATAGAGCAGGCAATTAAAGGAGAAATCAAGCTTTCGCCATACTACAAATCTTTAAATGGAAATTGGAAATTTAGTTGGTCGATAAATCCAGAGGAAAGACCTGTAGAATTTTATTTACGTGATTTTAATGACAGTGGCTGGGATGAAATTCCTGTTCCGTCAAACTGGGAAATGCAAGGTTATGGAATACCCATTTATGTAAATCAGCCGTATGCATGGACTTATGATCCAAAGCCACCATACGTACCTCATGATGATAACCCCGTGGGCTCGTATAAAACAACCTTTAAAATTCCAAATGATTGGAAAGGTCGTGAAATAATTTTACACTTTGGAGCTGTTAAGTCTGCAATGTATCTGTGGGTGAATGGACAAAAAGTTGGCTATTCGCAAGGCAGTAAATTACCTGCTGAATTTAATATTACAAAGTATATTAATAAAGGAATCAATTCATTAGCAGTTGAAGTTTATCGTTGGTCAGATGGCTCGTATTTGGAGTGTCAGGATTTCTGGCGCATAAGCGGTATTGAGCGCGATGTGTATTTTTGGTCTCCACCCTTAGTTCATATTAGCGATTTCTTTGCCAATGCTTCACTTGATGAAAATTATAATAAAGGAAAGCTGGTAACTGATGTTAAAATTCAAAATTTTGCTAAATCGGATAAAAAAAGTTATTCACTCTATCTTAAACTATATAACTCAGAAAATGAGATTGTAACATCCTTGCACAAAGATTTTATTAATGATTCTGAAGTTGTAGAATTATTGCTTGAAACAGAAATAGAGAGCCCGCATAAGTGGACTGCAGAAACACCTTATCTCTATACTTTAGTTCTGGAACTCAAGAAAGAAAATAATGTAATTGAATATGAGAGCCACAAAATTGGGTTCAGAAATGTAGAAATGAAAAATGGTCAGTTAACGGTAAACGGAATCCCCATATTAATTAAAGGCGTTAACCGACATGAACATGATGAATTTGCCGGACATGTTGTATCACGTGAGAACATGGAAAAAGAAATTTCGTTAATGAAACAATATAATATCAATGCTGTTAGAACAAGCCATTATCCCGATGACCCATATTGGTATAAACTTTGCGACAAGTATGGAATTTATTTGATTGATGAGGCTAATATTGAATCTCATGGTATGGGATATAATCCTGATAGGACTTTGGGTAATAAGCCCGAATGGGAGAAAGCACACCTTGATAGAGTTATTCGAATGCTTGAGCGCGATAAAAATCATCCATCAATAATAATTTGGTCAATGGGCAATGAAGCCGGTGATGGAGTAAATTTTGATACAATATCTAGTTGGTTACACTGGCGTGATCCTTCACGTCCTGTTCATTATGAAAGAGCTTTAAAGCGTCCAACTGTTGATATTTTCTCGCCAATGTATGCGGGTATTAATTACATTGAATGGTATGCTAAGTCAGATCCATATCGCCCGCTAATTTTGTGTGAATATGCCCATTCTATGGGAAATAGTACAGGCAATCTTCAGGATTATTGGGATGTTATTGAAAGACATCCTTCACTTCAAGGTGGTTTTATTTGGGATTGGATAGATCAAGGACTGGCAAAATATGATGAAGCAGGAACTAAATATTGGGCATATGGTGGTGATTACGGCCCTGAAGGTACTCCCAGTGATGGTAATTTTTGCTTAAATGGTATAATTAATCCTGATTATTCGATTCATCCTGCTATGCATGAAGTGAAAAAGGTTTATCAGTACATAAAAATTTATCCCGAAGATATTGAACAAGGTAATTTCAATCTTATAAATCAATATGATTTCAAGAACTTGAACAATTTTAATCTAAAATGGAAAATAGTTGGAAATGGAGAAATGATCACTGAAGGCTCGTTGGGTAAGATTGACCTGACACCGCATGATACAATAAAAATTCAAGTACCTTTTGGTGATTTTGAGCCTGTACCGGGAGTGGAGTACTTCATTGATTTTAGTTTGCAAACAACAAAAGAAGAACCGTTTATACCTTTGGGTTTTGAAGTAGCCAAAGAACAATTTCCACTTGCATTCATTCCTTTTGTTAATACCCGACCAGCTAAACTGCCCAACGAACCTTCATTAACTTACTCTGATAATAAACTTATTATAAAAGCAGGTCAGCAGTTTGAAATAACTTTTGATACTGTCAGCGGGCACTTGATATCTATGAAATTGAATGATAGCGAAATACTTAAAGAAGATGTAACTCCTGATTTTTGGCGTGCACCAACTGACAACGATTTTGGAAACAGGATGGATCAAAGGCAAGCCATATGGCGTAATGCAGCTAAAAATTCCAAACTGAAAAGTTTTGTTGTTTATAATTCTGAAAATAATAATATAGTTGTCGAGTCAAATTATATTTTGGATGAAGTTAGATCGGATCTTACGATAAAATATAGCATATCAGGAAACGGCAATATTGATGTAGAAATGAACTATATGCCAGGGATTAAAGGGCTGCAAAATTTACCTAGATTTGGAATGTTATTTATTTTGGAAAATGCTGATAATCTAGAATATTACGGTCGTGGGCCACATGAAAATTATTGTGATAGAAATACGTCTTCATTTATTGGGAAATATACAGGGAGTGTTACGGATCAATATTATAACTATATACGGCCACAGGAAAATGGTTACAAAACAGATGTAAGATGGATGATAATTGGTGATGGAAATCAAGGTTTGTTCATTAGCTCAGAAGATCCCATTAGCTTTTCAGCCTTGCATATTCCGATGCCAATGCTTGACCAGCTTACTCGTCCTAACTACAAACATACAATTGATGTTAAGCAAACATCTGAAACTTATCTCCATATCGACATGAAACAAATGGGTGTAGCCGGAGATAATTCATGGGGTGCACGGCCACATGAGCCATATCAAATATCTCCAGAAGAATATGAATTTAAGTTTACTATTAAACCATGGAGAATGGGATACAATGGCTTTGATTTGTGGGGTAATTAGTTGACCCCGGAATAGATTTTTTAATGCATAATCCGGGTTGAATTTATCATTAAAATCAACACTAAATTTACCATAGTTTGTTGAGTATTTATAATCATAAAAATATGTTTTTGCTGTAAATTTATCTAGTGGTTTCTATTTTGATAAATTTAGTCTCATATGGTAATAAGTCAATTTTCTCTGATAATTGTTTTATTTTTTCTTCCAAGACATTAACCTGAGTAAATTTTTTGTTTTTTTCAATATTAAACAAGTTTGTAAGATCTAATGAAGCTGGTTTGCCATCTGTTTCTCTAAGGTGTAAAATAATTCCTTTTCCATCTTTTGTAGGTTTACTAGATACTAACAAGATATTTTGTGCATAAATATTCAATAAGCTTCCTTCCTTTAGAGGGTTGTTAGTCCTTCCTTTAGGCAATACTCTTGTAAGAAAAGGAACAGAAGAACTCCAGCTAAAACGCGTGGCAAATGCATTTGATGTATCATTATCGGAAGTGATATAATAACTCCAACGAAGTTCCCCTTCCTGGCTTGCTTTGAAGTTTGTTGTCCAGTAATTATTTAGTACCCAAGAGTAAATATGAGAGGTTTCAGGTTTATGTTTATAGTAAAACTGCCCTGTATTAATAGCTCCAAACTGAACAAGAGGAATATCAATACTCCCAAAAACAATTTGGGCCTTGTTATTTTTTACAGAAGCAAAATGTTGGATAACATTCCAGTCTGATGCTGTGCCCTCCAGTTGATTTACGCCTGGTTCAACTATTCCTCCCTGGGCTTCATAAATAAGTTTACTACCATCTAAATAAAAAGGAAAAGCAATGTATATGCTTTCGGGTGTTGTAACAGGGAGCTTAATCATACTATAATAGAATTCGATTCGTTTGTCATAATGATAAAGCCGTATCTCAATATTAACGCCATTATCATCAGTACAAGCAGGTAGTTTTCCATTTAAAAAAAGGCTCTTCCATATGGGTCCATTCTTCATTGATAATAATTGAACATTCTGAAGCATTTTTCTGCTGCCAATCAAAGGTAAATAAATAGTATCTATTTTGGAAGAAGTATATCTCTCCAGTTGGTGCCGATTGTCCAATTGCTCGTAAATAAACTGACCGGTCTTAATACTGTCTTTTATGTCGGTCAGTTCCAATTTTAATTCTTTGTCAAGAATACTAAGAATATTTCCAGTGCTACTATCAAGTTTGATATTATAATAGGTATTGCTAAATTCATAATTACCATGGCTTTCCATAGGAAGTTTGAGGTTTTCATCACTCACCTCAATCCGGTATGTTTTATATCCATATGATGGAATGTGCTCTACAAATAAATTCCAATAAGTTCCACCACCCTGGTTTTTTATGAACTGGGCTTTTATTTCATGATTATCTTTATCTATAATTCTAAAATTTTTACCCATGGGGATAATTTCATGATCAATAAAAACACGAACCAAACCATTACGGTTCCAATTCAAAGTATTGAAAACAATAATTGTCGGCACATCTGTTTTTTGAAAATAGGGTTGTATGAATCCCATTGCCGTCTCCTTAAGTAATCTTGATTTCATAACGGCATCCCATGCATATGATGATTTTTCAGCCCACTGTACCATTGAGTTTTCAGAAAACGGTGCACTGATGCTTTCGTCGGCCCCAAAAGTATGTTCATCATAAAACAGCATTGCATCCTGAACAGTATTAATAGAAGCCTGAATATGCTCTGGTAATGTTGCTCCTAATAATTTTGCCATAGATAACAATCCTATATTTGCTATCATATCTTCTTGGGTAATTCTGACAGCTTGTGTTTCACGCATAGCAGAACCAAATCCATCAGCCCACCAATCGGGCCATGCAACCCTAAAAACAGGCAGTTCATCAGAATGGTGCTCTTCCATATATTCCATAAACTCGCTAGCAACAGCCAGTCTTATTTTTGGCCACTCATAATTTTCATTCCATTGCTTTACAATTTCGCAAGCAACGGTAGATGGAGGTGCATTATCAGTTATTGAGCCTGAAAACTGGAAGGCAGTTCTAGAAAACGGATATCCTTTGTTGTCGAGTTCAGCCAGATAATTTGCTAATCCATCTTTAAAGGTATCAATATTACCAGATGTAAGTCCGAGCACATTGCCATGCATATAATGTTCACTTCGGTATGCAAGCAAACGTTTTCCAGAAGGAGATTCCCACCAGAATGCAGTTGGCATATTAAAAGGGATTCTGGCACGATGACCATGCTGTCCCATTAGAACATATTTTATACTTGTGTTCTCCGCATAATCAACCAGCGACCAGCCTATTCCGTTTACATCATCTTGCATTAGTGTTTTAACTTCAATACCAATTTCTTTAAAATCTGAGATAGGTTGTAATTGAGCTGCAAGGTTTGTTTCATCAATTATTTCACCATAATTAAATAACATACCTGTTACCTCCATTCTTCCTTCTTTTACGCGTCTAGCTAATCTTTCAATCTGTTCTTTCGGACGACTAACTAAGTATTCTTTTACAGGCCAAGAAGCTTCACAGGTCCAACGGAACTTTGCATTGTCAGGGTAATCATCGGTTTGATCACAATAATCCAGAGCATAGTCAATATACCGAAGGTGTTCGGGTAAAATTTCTGTTTGCGGTCTAGTGTAGCCAATATCAGTATGTGTATGCTCAACTATATATATTGTCCATTCTCTCACCGGTTTTATTTCAATCGTCTTAAACAATTTCTTTTTTTGATGAATATTTAGGTAAACAGTAACATTTTCAATGGAATCTGTTTTTGGGATTGAAACTTCGTAGGAATTGGATCCGGATAGTATCTCTACATTTTTGATAACATCATTAATACTTATTGTTCCAGTTGATTTTTCGCCGATATTAATGTAATCAATGCCTATCACATAAAATAGCGTGTCTGATTTTTTTGATATAAGATCTTTTTGTCCGACAGCAAACTCTTCTTCCAGTTTTTCTGTAAACGTCATATACCAGCTATTGCTATTTGCTTTTTCTCCTTCAATTTTTAAAGTGACAATTTCACCAGGAATAATTGAAGAATACGGCAGAGTAAGGCTAATAAATCCCATTTGATCTTTATGTTTATCAATTTTAGTGATATTGAATTTTAGTGTTGCCCCATTTTTTCCTTTTACTACCCACTCTTTCAAATCATTACTTATAGGATTTGAAAATGTAAAATATTTATCTTTATTCACATAAAGATTAAAATTTCGACTGTCAGATGTAACATCCATTCCATAAGCCCATAAAAACGTAATATTTTTTTGAGCGTAGTCAACTGGAGCTTTTTCTGTTGTCCATACTATTGGCTTATAATCTGCCTGTGCTCTTGAAAGCAAACAAGAACCATAATTTTTTATAGGTGTATGATAATAGAAATTGAATCCTGAAATACTTTCTTCAAAGCCCTGGTAAAATTTGATATCCTGACCTGAAACAATAAGGGTATATAGAAATGCACAAACAATAGTTGATATTAATTTCATATTAAAAAATTATCTCTTGCCTCTTCAGCAGAATTAAATAATCCACAGCCGGCAAATGCAAACATGGCAGCGCCAAGGACTGTTGTTTCTGTTTGAGTAATTGTTCTTATTGGCATGTCCAAAGCTTTTGAGCGCAAGTTATTCCATAATTTGTTTTTTGAACCACCACCAACTACAGTTATTGAAGTTGATTTAAACCCACAATTTTGTTCCAGTAAATCCAAACTTTTTTTGGTTTGTTTAGAAAGTGCTACTAAAGCAGCTTTGTAAATTTCTCCTCGTTTTGTACTGATATTCATATTGCGGATTTGCCCATTATTATTGAAGAAATCAGGATTAATCTCCACTGTAGTTTCTGTGATTGCCTCTGCTTCCTTTATCATAATGTCGTAAATATTTGGATTGTTCATTACATCTGTAAAGATATTATTTCTAATCCATTCAAGAATCCCTGAGCCCTGCCATTGAATTCCCGGATTGAAAAGTCCGGGGACAGCATCAAACTCTGTAGTTATTCCTGCGTTAAACGCCTTTTTATTTAACTTGATATTTGGGGTTCTTACCATTAATATTTCCCAGGTTCCAGAACTTAAAACAGGTTGGTTAATATCAGATCCAGATCCAAAAATGGCAAACTGAGTGTCGTGACCAGAAACTGTTACAAAAGTACCCATCGGTAATCCGGTTTCTTCTGAAACATTTTGATTTATCGTACCCACTATTTTGCCAGGTTCAAGCATTGGTGGAAATTTATTTTCAACCCCGATAGCATTCAAGATTTTAGTTGAAAACCCCCTTGTTTTAATATCCGACATCATGGATGTGCCAGTCATGGTGGTATCGGTAACAAATTCGCCGGTTAGTTTATGGATTAGCAGCGAAGGCATGAAAACAAAATAATCCATTTGATCAATGATTTCAGGTTTGTTCTCTTTAAACCAGATAAGTTTATTTATGGTATTGAAACTAAATGCATTAACGCCACTGATTTTGTATAATTTCTCTGGGTGAATATATTTTTCAATATTATTCATAATAGGCTTAGTACGTTGGCAAGCCCATGATATAACAGGATAAAGTATTTCACCAAATTTATTCATGGGAGCACCATCTACACCAAAAGTGGTTACAGTTATTCCAATAATTTCTTTTTTGTTAATTTTCAAAACTACTTCTTTTGTTGCTTTGGCAAGTTTATTCCAAATTTCATCAATATCCCATATTATTCCATTTTTATAGTATGGGTCGGAGTGAGTGTTATTGGGATAGGATTTTTTAGCAAGGATTTCCCCTTTTTCATTTACAGCAACTGAACGCACATTTGTGGCTCCACAGTCGAGTACTATAATTATTTTTTGACTCATTATTTTCTGATTCTTTGACAAATTCTAATTAGCTAAAACGTCTCCTAGCGCTTCCAGTTTAAACTTATCAATAGAAGATGTTGTATGTTCATTCTTCATTATCTCTTCTATTTTATTTACAATATCCATATGCTTTGCCGCTACATTATTTTCTTCTTTTATATCTTCATCTAGATTATACAATTCAATTTTCATATTCCCTTTTTTAATGTTTTTCCTGATTGCTTTCCATGGACCCATTCTAACGGCCTGCTGTCCACCATATTCTGAAAGTTCCCAATACAGAAAATCTCTATTTTTCTGATTTTCACTTAATAAGGTTGGCAGAAAGCTAATGCCATCCGTATATTCAGGTACAGGTATATTGGAAATTTCACAGAATGTAGGCATTACATCCCAGAAGGCAGAAATATGTTCACTAATGGTTCCGGCCTTTATTTTTTCCGGCCAGGAAGCAATCATCGGAACACGAATTCCTCCTTCATATAGATAACCTTTGGTGCGGCCTGTTACTGTTTGAAAAGGATTAGCACTTTTAAACCAGGTTGCATCAGCATCAATATAAGTTGGACCATTATCGCTGGTAAAGATGATGAGAGTGTTTTCGTAAACTCCCAACTCTTTTAACGTTGATACTAAGTCGCCTACTTGTTCATCGAGATAGGAAATCATTGCTGCATATGTTGCTCTTGGATAGCGATTTGGGTAGTAAGATGCTTTTGTCAAGGGTTCTTCATCACCAAACTTATTTACATAATAATCTACCCATTTTTGTGGTGCCTGTAGAGGAAGGTGAGGTATTGGTGTAGCATAATAAATAAAAAAGGGCTTGTCCTTATTATCTTCAATAAACTCTATTACCTCTGCGTGCATTATAGTTGGTGTGTAATCGTTCAAATTGAATTTGCTATAACTTGCTATATCGTAGGGGTCAGCATTTTCTTCCAGTTTAAGATGGGGTGCTATTGTATCATTATTTAAATATAACCGATTTTCATTTTTGTAAAGATGGATAGGGTAATATGTGTGAGCAATACGCTGACAGTTATAACCGATAAAAAAATCAAATCCTTTTTTGTTAGGAATGCTATTGGTGTGCGGTGCTCCCAGTCCCCATTTGCCAGCCATTCCGGTAACATAACCTGCTTTTTGTAGGAGGCTTGCTATTGTAATAGTGCTATCAGGTAAGGGATACTGGCCTTCCAAAGTTGAATCTGCTATCATTGCTTTATAGCTCCAAACATTGCCCCGGCTGTCCCATTCATGGTTTCCCCTGATAATGGCATGGCCAGGATGCATTCCGGTTAATAAATTGCAGCGTGCTGGAGCACAAACTGCCGAACCGGAGTAATGTTGTGTAAAGCGCATACCAGTTTCGGCTAGGTTATCAATGTTTGGTGTTTCGATTTTTTTTGTCCGTAACAACCTAATTCACCGTAACCGAGGTCATCTGCTAGGATATAGATTATGTTGGGTTTTTTTGAAGCCTCCTGTTGTTTTGGATTACAGGCAGTAATTGTTGTTAATACAATCAGTAGTAAAACAAATCTATTTCTCATTTTTGTGTGCGTTTTAAAATATATAGAAGTAATATTTTGTATTTCTAATATTCGGTTATGAATATAATGGTCCATAATTACTGCAGGCACGGTAGTCCGCACCTTCGGAGTCCATACCGTACATTCTCCAAGCATGGGGGCGGAATATTTGTTCATGACTTATGTTATGCATGTTTACCGGAATACGTAGCATAGATGCAAGGCTTATTAAATCAGCACCAATATGCCCAAAACTGCTGGCACAATGATTAGCACCCCAGTTTGCCATTACTGAGTAAACATCCTTAAAAGCTCCATTTCCAGTTAGCCGTGGGGCAAACCATGTTGTTGGCCATGTTGGATTGGTTCTTTCAGTAAGCACGTTATTAATGTCTTCAGGTAGCTCCACTGTATAGCCTTCTGCAATTTGTAATACAGGCCCGAGGCCCTTAACTAAATTTATTCTGGAAATGGTTATTGGCATTTCTCCCTTTGTAAGAAATTCAGAAGAGAATCCACCACCACGAAAATATTCAGTTATTGCAGGACACCAAGATGTTGCGCTAAGACATTTGTCAACTTCTTTATCTGTAATTTCCCAAAAAGGTTTAATGGCAGGTTTGCCGTTTTTTGATTGTTGTCCGGTAAAATCGAGAGCAGATGCACCTGAATTAATTAAATGGATTAAACCATTTGCAGCTAATCCCTCCAGCACACTACCCGTAACTCTTTTTATGGAATCGGGGCTCCAGTAGGTTCTAATATCTGAAAACATTTGGGCAGTATTTGTTAGAAGGTAACCAAATAACATAACTACACCATTTAATGAATCGTTTTCAGTTGCAACTAAATAAGGTGCACGTTTGCCATTCCAGTCGAAGGAAGAGCAGAGGATGGCTTCAAGAAAATCGCCGTTAGGCTGATAGTCTGTCCAGTGACGCTGACCTTGAAATCCTGCTAAAATAGCATTATGACCAAGGCCTTCTTCACGGTATCCATTTTCTATAAGTTTTTGATTGCCAGTCATTAGGTCGCGAGCAATCATGGTCATTTTATAACTTTTCCCATTCAGCATCCTTCTTCTTTCTACTTTTGGAGTATTATTATAATCTTTACCTTCATTACAATTTTCTTTCGTCCAGGATAATGCTTTGTTAAACTCTTCCTGATCAAAAATATTTTCATCAATCCTGCGAAGAAATTCTGTAAGATCAATGTATTCATTTCGCATTCCAAGGTATTCATTGAAGAAGTCAGCATCAATAATAGAACCTGCAATTCCCATTGAAACGCCACCCATTGAAAGGTATGATTTGCCCTTCATAATGGTAACTGCTAAGCCTGCTTTTACAAATCGCAATAATTTTTCTTGTACATCGTTAGGTATTGAAGTATCTCCTGCATCTTGAACGTCTTTTCCGTAAATTCCAAAAGCCGGAATTCCTTTTTGATTGTGACCAGCAAGGGCTGCCGCCAGAAAAACAGCTCCAGGTCGTTCGGTTCCGTTAAATCCCCAAATTGCTTTTGGAATACTCGGGTTCATATCTATGGTTTCGCTGCCATAACACCAGGCTGGAGTAACAGTTAACGAAACACCAACACACTCTTTTTCAAATTTTGATGCAGTGGCTGCTGCTTCAGCAACTCCTCCAATACAGGTGTCGGCAATTATACATTCAATAGCTTTCCCATTTGGATATAATAAGTTTGCAGACAAAAATTCTGCTGCTGATTTTGCCATATTCATTACTTGATTTTCAAGTGATTCTCTAACCCCACCTTCTCTACCATCAATGGTTGGGCGTATTCCTATTTTTGGATATTTCATAATTATCTTTTTTGGTATATCGTTAATTTACAATTATTTCGTCGATAAAAATCCAGGATGGGTTTCCATAACCTCTGTGCCAATCGGGACATGATTTTAGTGATATTGCTGAAATACGAAGATATCGAATATCAACCTTGCTTATTTTTAATGAAAAAGGGATACTCTTCACAAGATAGCTTCTGTCTTTATTGTCAGGATATATGGTTTTGATTATTTCATAATTAAGTCCATCCTTTGATATGGCTACTTGTAATGTTATTGGTAAAAAACCCATGAATTTACTGCCTTAAGAAAGTTCATGTTTATTTCTGATATTTCAGTAGATTCAATAAAGTCAATACCCACAATCATATCTTCACCCTGAAATCCTAGCCAGTTATTATGAAAATCCAAGGAGCCAAATAGATTGTCATTCAGTGCTTTCGATCCTCCAACAGGGTAAGTGTCGCTATAATTGGTCTTTATTTTTATGGTAGTATTCTTTAGCTTATTTGGTATTAGCATATTATTCAGTTTGCTCATAACGTACTTACTATAGTCCACAAGTTTAAATCCCCTTTCATTGATTTTAATATTTTCTCTGCTGTTAGCGTAATTTTCCATGTTTTGCAGAAGACGAATTATCAATGGGTTAATTTCTTTTCCATTTTCACCATCAATAATGGCAGGCATTTGTTTAAAATTATTATTTATTGAAATATCAACAAAAGCAAAATCAATAGATAGGCGCGTACGTTTTATCCTATCAAGAAAGATACTGTCTTGATAAACTTCCTTTTCGGCCTCATCCATCAAGAAACTATAGTATATCATCAATTCAGGGGTCAAAAAAGAGTTAGTATAATCAGACGGAAAGCCATAAATATTCAAAAATTCATCATCTGAATTTTCTTGCATTTCCTTGTTTATAGATTCATAATATTTTTTGACATATGATCCGGCGGGGCCATAATATGAATCGATGAATTTATTAGCCAAAGAATCAACATTTACATAAGGATTCCACAAAAGCTTTGCTACTAAAAACTGCTTTAGTTCTAATAAATCAGACCAATTGCCATTACTGCCCTGCTCAAACATCATATCAACATTATTTTCCTTAAATAACTCAATATTTGGCTGTAATACAGGAAAGTTTGGAAATGGACATAAATAGTTTTTAAATTGAACAACATAATCCCAAACAAATATGTTCTTTGTCAGATTGCTCCATGCTTTCATTTCCTTAACAAATTTGTTACTTCGCTCATCAACTATTAATGGCATCCCCCTGTTGCACTCAATGGAGCAAAACATAATGTTTACATTTTTATCAGGTACTATATTTTGAGGCGCAGATCTAGTAAACTGATATGCAAGAGTAGATATTTGTTTTTCAGGAAAAGCTCTGGCAATTTTGTTTGCCATTTCTACATATACACCCGAAATAGAACCGTATTTTTCATATAGCTTCTTACAATTATCACACTCGCAATAATTGATAGCATCATTTTGAGATACCGACCAATATTTTTCCCCGGTTTCTTAGCTATTTCCTTGCCCAGATTCTCTATTAGTTTATCAATTACCTCAGGATTACTTAGGCAGAGTTGTGCATCCTGCAGGCGTCTTCCATTTATCAATGAGTAATATTCAGGATTTTTTTCATAATATTTCTCAGGTGGCAATAGTCTATGAAAAGTGTGGACAAACATACCCCAATCGTCCAGATCTTCTAATTTATACCACCAACGGTATGACTCATTTTTTTGTCCAGGGAAAAGAGCTCTCCTAAAATCAAATGCAGGATTGTATGTTTTAAATGAGTTTTCAAATTGAACACTTTCCTTCTTAGGGATAAAATCCTCTGTATCTGAAAGTTTAATGCACCCAAGATACTCTTCCAAAAAAGTAGCTATGGCATACGAAGTGGCCTTGGGGGTTTTTCCTACGAGAAAAATGCTGTCTTTTTTTATGGAAATAATAAAACCATCTTCTTTTAAGTTAATTAAAGAATCTGTAAGAGGTGAAACTGCAAAGTCATATCCAATATATATTCCTGTTATGTTTGTAGGGGCTTTATTTAAAATTTCCAGATTCCTACCTGTGATTTGCATCCAATAATTTTTTAATTGATTAGATGCAATCAGAAAAGTACTATCAGCATTTTTAGCTAATATAATAGCAAAATCACGTTCTTTAACTTGCTTTGTATCATCAGCCTTTTTCTCAAAAATAGAACAACCAGTTAAAACAATTAGCAATAAAAACAGTCCCTTTTTCATTTGTTTAAAATTTATTAATTACCTGAATTTAAATTAATTAAAAATTTGTT